>Ga0068860_100000638_pt1 | contig 41210 bp, 38 predicted proteins | sample KBSSwiS32_FD_66597 | JGI IMG/M metagenome (GOLD analysis project Ga0068860, IMG submission 66597) | Switchgrass rhizosphere microbial communities from Kellogg Biological Station, Michigan, USA - KBS Switchgrass S3-2 | ecosystem: Host-associated > Plants > Roots > Rhizosphere > Soil ... | reverse complement strand
GCCTGCCATGCGCGTGGGCGAAACCCATGAGCTTGGTTGGGCGGCAACCTATCTTTGCTCGCCCTACGCGGCATTCGTTACGGGCTTGACCTTCGTCATCGATGGCGGACACTGGCTGCGCCCCGGCCTTGCCGCGCATGAATTCACACCCGTGCGCGAACAGTTGAAGGCCGGCCCCTTCAAAGGCTGAGCGGGAGAAGCGCAGTCGGTGGCTTACGACCGGGTGCGTTCGGATGACAGACTCTGGGACGGGTACTTGCGGGTGATGTGACATGACGGAACCAAGTCAACTCGCCGACGGGGCGTTGGTGGCCTTTTTCGATCAGGGCATCCTGACGATTGTCCTGAACCGGCCGGAAAAGCGCAACGCCGTCAATACCAAAATGTACGCCGGCCTGGCTCAGCTGCTCGACGGCGCCCAGCAGGAGTCGTCCGTACGGGCGGTCATCATGGCCGCCTCCGGGCCGGATTTCTGCGCGGGAACGGATATCGTCGATCTGCGGTCTGCGCCACGCGATATTCCATTCGAGGAGCGGCCGGTCGGCACGTTTCTGAAAGCCCTGACGTCGTTCGACAAGCCTCTGATCGCGGCGGTGCGCGGGCGTGCAATCGGCTTCGGACTGACGTTCCTTCTGCATTGCGACCTCGTTTTCGTCGCGCCTGACGCCCAGCTCAGCGCGCCGTTTGCCAGGCTGGGCCTTGCTCCCGAGGCGGGGTCCAGCTTCTTGCTTCCGGCGCTAGTGGGTACGCGCCGCGCTTTCGAAATATTCGCGCGCAATCATGTTCTGAGCGGTCGCGAAGCTGTCGAATGGGGAATCGCGTCGCGGGCAGTAAGCACGGATGCACTGGAACAGGAAGCCACGCAGGAGGTGCGGCAACTGATTCTCTCGCCGGGTCCAGCACTCGGAGCGATCAAGCGGCTGATCAAGCCATCGGCTCAAATCTGGGCGGCGGTCACTCAGGAAATGAGCGAAATATACGCCCTGACACGGAGTTAGGACGCCTACTGAATGATCGTTTGGCACCTGTTTGCCACAGCGGTCGAAAAACCGCTTGAAGGTCTCTCACTTCTGTTTGACATATCGTCAACTTTGCAGCAGCGCGAGTGTCATCCGCGAACTGGCTTCATTCGTAGGTAAAAGATTGAAGACAACGCTCTGAACATGGACGTCGGGTCAGGGGAGAAGGATGGAGCATCTGATTTAGGCCCAAACATACCCCCAAACCAAAAGAGAGCACAGGCAGAGAATCCGTGAAATCCTCGGTCAAGTAATAAATCCCTGAGTTTGTCTCAGGAGATGCCGGGCCGTTTCGACCTTTTTGTAACACATCTTTTAGGAGGATGAAATTGATCAATAGCAAATTTCGTCGCTGGGCGGCCTCAACGGCAGTTCTGGCCATTTCTGTCATCAGCCAGCAGGCGAGCGCGCAGCAGGCTGCTCAAGCTTCCGCCGCTCAAGCGGACAATAGCTCGTCCGGGCTCGGTGAAATTATCGTTACCGCCCGGAAAGTCGCCGAAAACCTTCAGGAAGTGCCCGTCGCGGTTACCGCTTTCTCCGGTGAAGCTCTTGCTCAACAAAACGCCCGCGCGGTGCCCGATGTCGCCTTACTGACACCCGGACTCACCTTCTCCGCGCCTCAGACCACCCCATCTGCGGCTGTCATGTCCATCCGCGGTCAGGTTCAGAACGACACTCTCGCGACACTTGATCCTTCGGTCGGCGTTTATGTGGATGGGCTATATTGGGCACGTGCCTACGGTCTTAACGCCAGCTTGGTCGATGTCGCCAATGTGCAGACGCTCAAAGGGCCTCAGGGCACGCTATTCGGCCGCAACACCACCGGCGGTGCTTTGCTTGTCAACAGCAACGACCCAAGCTTCAGCAAGGGTTTGAGCGGCACCATCAGCGGCACCTACGGCAATTTCAACTATCTGGCCGCGACTGCCGTGCTGAACGCGCCACTGATCGACGACAAGCTGGCGCTCCGCGTCGCTTTCTCGCAGAACCGCAGGGACGGTTATGTGCGGGAGGTCAACACGAACCAGAAGCTTGGGGAACTGGACGACACGACATTCCGTGCCAAGCTGCTGATCAAGCCTTCCGACAGCTTCCGCCTGCTTTTGTCGGCTGAACTTTTCCGTTCCAGCATCTATGCCAATCCGGAGAGACTGACCTACTTCAGCCCAACCGGCGTGGGCGCGCTCGAGGCGGGCGTGGAAACGCTGGGAGCGGCCGGCTGCTTCGACGCGACGACGGGCGCTCCCACGGCTGCATGTTTGGCGGCCGGAGGTGCTCGCCTGAATAACAATGTTGCAACCAACCGCGATCTTGACAAGGTATCCTTGAGCGTTCTGCCTTACGCGCGTACCAAGTCGCAAACCTACTCGGCCACCGCCACAATCGATACGTCGTTCGGCGAAATCAAGGCGATCGGCGGCTATCGCCGGGTACGGGATCAGTCCACCGCGGACAATGATGGGTCGGATGTCTTCATTCTTGAGGGCAATCCCGCCAACTCGGATGCCAACATCAAGCAGTTGTCAGGCGAAGTGACCGCCACCGGGCGCGCGTTCGATGACAAGCTGGACTTTGTTCTGGGTGGCTTTATCTTCCGCGAAACGGGAACCGATGGCAGCCATTATCTGTCGGTGCGCGATGTGTCGGCGGCGGGAGCGGGCGGGCTTCCCGTCTCGTCTCGATTTGCAGGGCGAATTTTCAATACCAGCAAGGGTGTATATGCCCAGGCGACCTATCATTTCACGGATGCGTTGTCCTTTACCGGTGGCCTGCGCTATTCCAGTGATAAGAAGGGACTGACTATCAACAATGCGACGATCGTCGGGCCGGTAGAAATTTGTAGCGTTGCGATATGCCCCTTGACAAGGTCCGACACATTCAACGGCCTCTCTTACACCGCCGTTTTGGATTACAAGCTGTCTGATGACATGTTGGTCTATGCCAAGACTTCGCGAGGCTTCCGTTCCGGTGGTCAGAATTTGCGCGGTGCCGGAACTGTCCCGCAGTCGCTTCTGCCATTCGATCCGGAGTTTGCTTATTCGCACGAACTTGGCCTGAAAAGCGAACTGTTCGACCGCAAGCTCAGGCTGAACCTGGCTGGATACTATACCGTTGTGAATGACATCCAGCGTTCGACCACCGTGTTCGCAAGCGGCACCACCGCGACCTTCATCAGCAATGCTGCCAAGATGCGGATCTACGGTATGGAAGCTGAGGCGAGCCTGCTGTTGCCCGCCGGCTTCAGGCTGGATGGCACTGCTGCCTACACGCATGCTAAGTATGCGACGTTCGTCGATCCGACCGGTTTCGATCGCAGTAACGAGCCGATCGCTCTCGTTCCCAAGTGGACAGCTTCAATCTCTCCGTCTTGGACGGGCGATGCCAGCTTCGGCCGCGTTAGTTTGCGCGCTGATTTTGCCTACCAGTCGAGGACCACTGTGTACCCGACCGGCTTTTACACCGACAGCGGCGTGATCCGGGATGCGACGACGGGTCAGGCGGTCTCCGCGGCGGACGCTGCAGGCTTCACCGCCGCAGCGACGGATCGGGCCCATTGGCTCATCAATGCGCGTGCAAACGTCACGTTGCTGGATGGGAAGCTGGACATTGCGCTGTGGGGTCGCAACCTCGGCAATGCGCGGGACATCGTCGGCGGCCTGCCGCTGACCGGCCTGGGTACTGCGGCAGTGCTCCGTCGCGAGCCGCGCACCTACGGAACGACGGCGACCGTGAAGTTCTGATCAAGGTCGAAGGGCGTTGGCGGATGGTCAACGCCCTTTTCCCGTCCAAGCATGCTGCAGCACGGGGCATGGCAGGGTTCCAGAGCGCGCAGCCTCCCGCTCTAGACGCCCGCCCATTACGGCATCTAAGCGCCAGCGCTCCTGTACTCGTGCCTTTGGTCATGGCCGGCCTGAGGGTCAGCCGGCAACGCGGTCAGTCGAAGGACCAGCGATTCATGCCGCTTTCGTCCACGTGGACATTGCCTGTCCTGCCGACCGGCGAGACGTCGGGCCGCTCCAGACAGGCAAGATCGTCCTGCTGTCCCGGGCCGACATGCGCGAAGAGGCGGGATCCGTTATCCGTCAGTGCGATGATCACGCCCAGCGCGGGCTGGCCGTCGCGATCGTGGATGACCGTGAAGGTTTCGACCACCGCCGACCCTTTATATTCGTCGATGAGCCGGGGCACCGGCCGACGCAGCGTTTCCGCCTTCTCCTGAACGTTGCGCATGAGCGGGAAGTCGGGTGTTGGCGATGAGCTGAGCACCATGGCGTGGTGCTTTGTCATGAACCCGCCCTGGCCGTAGAGCAGACCGACTTTCGCCCCTCTTCTGATCCTGTGCGTCATCGCGACGATCGCATGACCCATATAATTGTTCATTGGCCCCCCGAAAAAGGAAAGCCCACCCGTGACACTGGGCGGGAGCGTTTCGGGCAAGTCGAGAAGCTTTCGCGCCAGAAGCGGGACGATCGGAAAACAGGAATAAAGTTCGACGGCGTCCCACTGGCCATCTGCGAGGGCGGCCGCCTCTCGCAATACGGCTTCCTGCGACGCGCATCCCGCATAGCGGTCTCGATCGACATATTGGCGTGGCTCCTGGGCGGAAACGCTATCGCGGCAATAGACCAGCCGGTCGTCAGCCATGCCCCGCCTGCGGGCTTCGGCGAGTGACGTGACGAGAACGGCGGACGCCAGGTTGACCGACGGACGGGCCACCATCATTTTCAGATAGGGCCAGGCGATCATCCTGTTTTCAGGCGATTGCGCGCCGATGGTTTCCGCATCAGCGACGGGCGAACCAAACCATGCGTGAGGGTTGCTCGCCGCAACCATCGAAAGTTGCGTCATGACCTCCACAGCTTCCCGCCGCGACTGTTCCGGTGTCTGGCCCCAATGCGCGCCGGTCGCGACCTGGAAAAGCGGATAGACATGGACAGGATTATGAAGCCCATATTTGTAGGCGACCGGGTGCAACGTGGCCTTTGGATCGCGGCGCTTGACCGTTGACCAGTCAGCCTGTGGCCATGGAAGATCGATCGCGGCCCGCCGAGCCTGATCGACGCTCCATTGCGCTTCACCGCCGCAGATGATGGCTGACCGGATTTCCCCCTTTGCGACGGCCGCCATCGCCTCGAACAGCTCTATCGTCGGCCTTTCTCCCGAACCGAGGCCGTTGGCCTGCTTGGCCGGGGTGATGTCCAGCCGATCGCAAATGGCGCGTGCAAGATCGCGATAACCCCAGGATACGCATTTCGCGACGTCGATGCGATCGACTTGGGAAAGCCAGCCGCCGCCGGCATCCTTATCGGCCGTTCCGATAGCTTCGACAATCAAGTCCCTCGGGGACTTGGCGCCGCTAAGATCATCGGGGCGGTCGAGCGCCTCGCCGACGCCGACAATGACCGGAATGTGGTCGTGACGCGGCACGTTGTCAGCTCCCCGTCAGGCCGTCTCGTCAGCCGCCTTCCGACTGAGCGAGGCATAAGCCCTGCTGGCAAGCAACATGAACGCCAAGCATATGAGGCTCGAAGCCAATACGACCAGGCCAACCGACATGCCAGCCGCAGCTTGATCCTTGAAGATCAACTGCGTCAGTACGGCGACCGCGAGCGGCCCTCCGCCCAAGCCTATGATGTTGCCGACAATCATGTAAACGGCCGCCGCCTGTCCGCGCATTGCGCCGGGCACCACATCATAGAGAAGGGGGTAGCTGTTCCCGATCAGCACGCCTGCGGCGAAGCCGGCGCATGCAAATCCGGCCAGATAATATGTTGCGGTGGGCGCAAGCAGCATGATGAGCCCACCGAGAGCCGCAAGAGGTGCAGCGGTGATCGACACATGGAAGCGCGCCGTCGGCATCCCGCGCGACGCAAGGCGGTCACCGATGATGCCGGCCAAAGTGCTGCCCGATATATTAGCGATGATCATCGTCAGACCAAAAGCGATGCCTGCATGTCCAGGCGTGAGCCCATATACGCGAGACAATACGGTGGGCGACCATAATGCCGTTGAATAGGCGATCACGAAATTGGCCGCAAAAGAGAGATAGACGAAGAAGAACAGGAGCCGGTGCGCCCCCAGGAAGCGGAGGAAATTGCCCTCGCTATTGCCCTCGACCTGAGTGCGTTCCGGTTCCTTGACCGATATCAACAGCAGGGCGACGATAGGACCGGGCAGTCCGAAGGCGATAAATGTCGTTCTCCAGTCCGCCGCCTCTCCGACGAAGGGCAAAGTGATGGGGGATGTGGACGCAAGATAAACCAGTAGCATGCCGCCGAGCAAGCTTGCGCCTGCGGCACCAAGGGACTGCGCCGCTACGATCGCGCTCATAGGACGACCGCGCTGCGCCGGCGCGAACAGGTCGGCGATCATGGAAGCTGCGGCCGGAATGAGTGCCGCCTCGCCGATGCCCACGCCCATGCGCGCGATGAAGAGCATCGTGAAATTGCTGGCGAAGCCACACAATATGGTCATCAGACTCCAAAGGCCCAGGCCGACGACGATCAGGTTACGTCGGCTGACCCGATCTGCAAGTGTTCCCATGGGGATGCCGGCGAGCGCGAAGAACAGGGAGAACGAAATACCCTGTAACAGACTGATCTGCAGGTCACTGAGATTGAGATCGGCCTTTAGGCTGGGCACTACGACCGCGATGACGCCCCGGTCCAGATAGGACAGGAATGTCGCCAGAGCGAGGATGGTGACGACGTACCAGCGGCTTTGCGAAAAGGCCGACGGTTTGGGCCCGGTGGCATCAATGGTCACGACCGGCTGTTCAGCGGCAGCATCACCCACATTTTCCAAGCTCACTGGCCATTCCTATCTTTTATCGAAATCACATTGCTCGCTGTCGGCGTGACCGGACTCCAAGCCATAGCGTCGGTCACGCAACCTGCGGGCATGTGGACCAGCCTGTCCTCATGGAGCGCGATGAGCGCCGTGAAGCCGGGTTTCAGCTGATCTGCTGTTCCTTCGGCTTCAGACGACGAAGCTCGGATTTGAACCCCGTCGTGCCGTGATGGAGACCGGAGATACTGCCCCAGGAGTCGCCTCGTCCGAGCCGGCGTTCGATCCCGCTGTCGGCCGACTGTCCGCCATCGACCCGGATCGTCTGGCCGGTGACGAAGCGGGCCTTGTCGCTGGCCAGATACACGGCCATGTCCGCGATGTCGGATGGGACTCCATGCTCTGGCCAGGGCTGTGCCTTTGACAGCCGTGCGGCGGCTTCCTCGTCGCTCTGACCGATGATTTCAGTGAGAATGGCGCCCGGCGCGACCGCGTTCACCCGGATGTGGAACGGCGCCAGATCGACTGAGGCAACGGTCGTCAGGTGCTCCACGCCGGCCTTGGCGACCGAATAGACGCGAGGACCGGCGGCACCGCCGCTGGCCGAGCCCGAAGAGGTATTGAGGATGACGCCGCCCGTGCCCTGCTTCTTGAACTGACGCGCTGCGTGCTTGAGACCGAGGAATGGTCCCCTCAACAGCACACCCATCGTAAAGTCCCAGTCGTCGCTCTTGACCTCGTCCAGCGGGCCAAGCGCGCCGGGGATGCCGGCATTGTTGAACATGCAGTCGAGGCGACCGAATTCCCGGACGGCGGTGTCGACCATCCGTTCGACATCCTCCTCACGGCTGACGTCGGTCGCGACGAACCGAACCTTGTCGGCGAAGCCCTTCTCACGAGCCAGGTCGAGAAAGGCCTGGCCGGTGGCGGGGTTGAGGTCCGCTACCACAACGCGCGCGCCTTCCTGCACAAAAGCGATTGTCGCAGCTCGCCCGATACCGCTTGCCCCGCCGGTGATGATGGCGATCTTGTCGTTTAGAAGCATGCTGCTTAATCCTTCTTCGATATTTTGCGGATGGCGGTTGCGCCGCCCAAGGGTGGTCTGCGCGCGATCAAGTTGACATTGACGAGGCACCGAGGATGTCGATCATCCTTCGTACGAGCGTTGCTACCAAATGCCGCCGTCGCAGCGGACTGTCGTACCGGTGACGAAACTGGAACGGGGTGACGCCAGAAACAGGGCGGATGTCACGATCTCGTCCGGCTGCCCCGGGCGACCGAGCGCACTATCGACTTTTTCACGCTGCTCTTGTGGCCAGGCCTTGGCGATGTCGGTCAGGAACGGACCCGCCGACAGCGTGTTGACGCGCACCTTCGGGCCATATTCGTGGGCGAGGCTGAGGCTCATCGCGTTGAGCGCCGCCTTTGAGGCGCCATAGGGCACGATCTGGGGGAGTGGTCTGGACCCTCCCGTAGATGAGATATTGATGATGCAGCCGCCGTCGCCGTCGAACATCCGCTTGCCGATCTGCGAGGCGAGCCTGAACGGCCCCTTGAAATTGAGGTTGACGACGCTGTCGAACAGCTTTTCCGTCACTTCGTGACTGGGTGCTAGCGGGCCCATGCCCGCGTTGTTGACCAATATGTCGATCTTGCCGAATTCGGCGTAAGACGCGTCGATCAGCGCATCGATTTCATCCCAGCGGCCAACATGCGCGCTGCAGGGGAGCGCGCGTCGGCCCATCGCGCGCACCTCGCGCGCCGCTTCCTCGCACGTCTCGAAATTTCTGCTCGCGATGACGATGTCTGCCCCATGCGCGGCGAAGGCTCGGACCATTTCCAGGCCAAGCCCACGGCTGCCGCCGGTTACGAGGGCCACCATGCCCGACAGGTCGAAAAACGAATCTACGGGCGTCATGCGTCTTCCTCCATGCCGTATTTTTCGATGAGGTCGCGATAGCGCTCCTGGATCTCCGCGAGACGGGTCGGGATATGCTCGGGGGGGAAAAGGCCTTCATAGGGCTGAGCCTGCCGCAGGAAGGATTTGGCGACCTGAATCTTGTGAACTTCGGTCGGCCCGTCCGCCAGTCCCATCGACAACACCTCGACCCACATCTGCGCCAGGGGCGTTTCGTTGGTCACGCCGTAGGAGCCGTGCATGTGCATCGCGCGCTGGACTACGTCGTGATAGAGGCGCGGCATTGCGACCTTACACATGGCGATGTGCGTCCGGGCCGCGCCATGCGGTTCGTTGTCGATGATCCAGGCGGTCTTGAGCACGAGCAGCCGGAACGATTCAAGCTCAATCGCGGTATCGCCGATCATGCCCTGTACGAACTGAAGTTCGGACAGTTCCTTGCCCCGCGTCCGACGTGAACGGGCACGGGTCAGCATCATTTCGAACGCGCGCTGGCAACGGCCGACCGTCCGCATGGCGTGGTGAACGCGTCCGCCGCCCAAGCGAGCCTGCGCTACCTCGAAACCGAGACCCGGTCCGCCAAGCATCGCGTCGGCCGGGACGCGGACCTTGTTGTAGCGAATATGGGCATGATTGCCGCGCGAGCCATATTCTTCGCCAACGGTGCCCACATTCTTGATGATCTCCACGCCCGGCGTGTTCGTCGGGACGACGAACATCGACATGCGCCGGTGCGGCTTGGCGTCGGGATCGGTGACCGCCATCACGATCAGGAATTCGGCGTAACGCGCGTTCGAGGTGAACCATTTTTCGCCCTCGATTACCCATTCGTCGCCATCCTGATAGGCGCGGCAGATGAACTCCATGGGATCTGCGCCGGCATGCGGCTCCGTCATGGAGAAGGCTGACACAATGTCGCCGTCGAGCAGCGGCTGAAGATATTGGCGCTTTTGCTCCTCGGTCCCGTACATCGCCAGAATTTCGGCATTGCCGGTGTCCGGTGCGGCGGTTCCAAAGACGGAAGGCGCCCAATGCGCACGGCCCAGAATCTCGTTCATCAGGGCAAGCTTGAGTTGACCATATCCCTTGCCGCCAAGATGGGGATCGAGATGGCAGGCCCAAAGGTCTTGCTTCTTCACTTCCTCCTGCAGCGGCTTGATGATGGCATTCCGCAGCGGGCTGCGCGTATTATACGGATCTCCGTGGTTGGGCAGCATCATGTCGAGCGGCTCGCACTCGCGCTTTACGAAGTCCAACATCCAATCCAGCTTCGCCTGGAATTCGGGTTCTACCCTTAAGTCAAACATCCTAAACTCCTTAAAGTGCGGAGCGTTGCGCAAAGCTGGCCGCGCCCGTTCTGTCTCGAGATCATTCAATAGATGCACGGGCCCCTGGCGGCGGGGCCACGCGTGCCTCTCAGCTCCTCAGCGAGGCGGCATCCGGATGCCGCCATCCAGGCGCAGAGCCTGCCCGTTGAAATAGGTGTTGCGGCACAATTCGAGCACCAAGCTGCCGAACTCTTCGGGCTTGCCCAGGCGCTTGGGGAACGGCACGGAAGCGGCCAGCGTCTCCAGCACTTTTTCCGGGACCGCCATCATCGGCGGAGTAGCGAAAATGCCCGGCAGAATGGAATTGACGCGAATGCCCAGGTCCATGAGGTCGCGTGCCATCGGCAGGACGAGCCCGTTCACGCCGGCCTTCCCGGCGGCATAGGCCACCTGCCCGACCTGGCCATCCTGCGATGCAGCCGACGATGTGAGAACGATGGCGCCACGCTCGCCGTCCTCCAACGGATCGGTCGCCGCCATGCCCAGCGCGGCGATCGAGGCCACGCGATAGGTGGCGACCAGGATGCCGCGAGTAGTCAGTTCGAAATCCTCGGTCGAGGCGCGCGTGAATTCGCCCGTGGCCTTGTTCTTGCCTACCGTTTTCCCGCCGCGCGCGACCATCGCGCAGTGGACCAGGATGCGCTCCTGGCCGAATGTCTGGCGCGCCTGTTCGAAACCGGCCAGCACATTGGCTTCGTCCAGAATGTCGACCTTGACGAATTGCCCACCAATCTCCTCGGCTGCTTGGCGGCCAGCGTCTTCGGACAGGTCGAAGATCGTCACCCGCGCGCCCGCCGCCGCCAGCGCTTCGGCGGTAGCCCGGCCAAGCCCCGACGCGCCGCCGGTGACGATGGCGCTGACTTCATTCGAGATCTGCATTTATACTCCCTCCAAACAACATCTTTTCATCCCGGCGGAGCAGCGGCTGGAAAAACAGGGCCGTCCGGCTGTCGATTCACGCGACGATGTCGCGACTGTGACCATGGCATCGCACCGATTCGCGAACTTGGATGTCCGTCCTCACCGTGGCGATATGTCGCTCTGCATTTGAGTAGTGCTCAATTAACATCGCGCATTTCAGAAATCGCCGACCTATGCAAGCGTCATGGCGCATGCGTCGCTGCGGCAGCCCGCTGAAAAGCCAAATTTGGCGCTTGCTTCCATCTGTGGCGAGTCGCACAGCGATGGTTTATCTATCTATCGATAGGGTGGCGCAAGCCTGGCCGCCCAGTGCGCTACAGAAAGATCAACATTGCCGATGTCAGATATTGCGGATGGAACCAGCGCGGTCGGTTGGGACAAGACCCGGGAAATCGCGGACCGTGTTGAGGCTTTCGTTCGCGACGTGGTGATTCCATATGAGAAGAATCCCCGACGCGATCATCATGACGCTCCAACCGACGAGTTGATCTTTGAATTGCGAGAAAAGGCTATTGCCGCCGGTGTGATGACCCCCCACATCATGCCGGACGGTCGCCATCTATCGCAGCGTCAGACGGCGCTTGTCCTGCGCCGCACGGGCCTGTCGCCCCTTGGTCCGCCCGCAATGAACACGGCCGCGCCCGACGAAGGCAACATGTATCTCCTCGGCAAGGTCGGCAGCCCTCAGCTCAAGGAACGTTTCCTGAACCCCATGGTGCAGGGCAGGGCGCGCTCCGCCTTCTTCATGACCGAACCGGACGGAGGCGCAGGCTCGGACCCGTCGATGATGAGGACGACCTGCCGCGCCGATGGAAATCATTGGGTCATCAATGGCCGCAAGGCGTTCATCACCGGCGCGCTAGGCGCGAAAGTCGGTATCGTGATGGCCAAGTCGGAAGACGGCGCCTGCATGTTCGTCGTGGATCTGCCCGATCCGGCGATCATCATCGAACGGGTGCCCAATACCATCGACAGTTCGATGCCGGGCGGTCATGCCACCGTGCGGATCGAAAATCTGCGCGTACCCGCCGATCAGATGCTCGGGCGGAGCGGCGAGGGCTTCCAATATGCACAGGTCCGCCTGAGTCCGGCGCGGCTCTCGCATTGCATGCGCTGGCATGGCGCCTGCACCCGCGCGCAGGAGGTGGCTACAGACTATGTCAACAGGCGCATGGCCTTCGGCAAGACGTTGATCGATCATGAGGGGGTGGGCTTCATGCTGGCCGAAAACCTCATCGATCTGAAGCAGGCGGAACTGATGATCGACTGGTGCGCCGACGTTCTGGATTCCGGATCGCTCGGCACTGTTGAAAGCTCTATGACGAAAGTCGCGGTTTCAGAGGCACTGATGCGCGTGGCGGACCGTTGCGTGCAAGTCATGGGTGGAAGCGGCGTGACGGAAGACAGCATCGTGGAGCAGGTTTTCCGCGAAGTCCGCGCATTCCGCATCTATGATGGGCCGACGGAAGTCCATAAGTGGAGCCTCGCCAAGAAGATCAAGCGCGACTGGAAGAAAGCGCAGGAAAGCTGACTCTCTCACCCCTGAGGCGGCAGCAAGCAATCGGAAATGGAACTTAGATGACGCTCTTCACAACCGAGCGGGACGGCCACGTCTTGACCTTGACGATAAATCGCCCGGAGATGTTGAATTCGGTCGGTGAGCTTGGAGACGGGGACGCGTGCACGGCCGTCTGCCAGGCGATCAACGACGATCTGGATGTGCGATGTGTCATCCTCACGGGAGCAGGCCGGGCCTTTTCGTCCGGGGGCAACCTCAAGGCAATGCGCGACGCTTCGGGCGCCTTTGCCGGCGGCGGCACGCAATTGCGGGATCAGTATCAGAACAACGTGCATCGGATTGCACGCGCCGTCCATGGGTTGGACGTGCCCCTGATCGCCGCAGTCAATGGTCCGGCGGTAGGTCTCGGCTGCGACCTTGCCTGTATGGCGGACATTCGGATCGCGGCTGACAGCGCGCGCTTCGGCGTGCCGTTCGTGGCTCTGGGGCTGATCCCGGGCGATGGCGGCACCTGGCTGCTGCCGCGCGTGATCGGCGCGAGCCGGGCTGCGGAAATGCTGTTCACTGGCGACCTCATCGACGCTGCCACGGCGGCCGAATGGGGCCTCGTGAGCAAAATCGTGCCCCTGGACCAGTTAATGGGAGAGGCGCGGGCGCTCGCCGCACGCATCGCGGCGAAGGCGCCCCACGCCCTGCGCCTCACCAAGCGGTTGATCCGTCAAGGTCAGACAATGGGATATGACACGGCGCTGGAACTTGCGGCCTCGACACAGTCTCTGTTGCATTTGAGCGACGATCATAGGGAAGGGGTGGCTGCCCTGCTGGAAAAGCGCCCGGCGAGGTTCCTCGGCAAATGACGGCCCCGGTCTGGTTCGATACCAATCTGGCGCAGGCACCCGAGCGTGGATCGGTGGACGTCGAAGGCTGCGCGATCGAGACGCTGGCCTGGGGCAAGCGCGGCGCGCAGGGACTGTTGTTCGTGCACGGCAATGGCGCGCATGCCGACTGGTGGTCGCCCTTCGCTCCGTTTTTTTCTGCCCAGGGGCGCGTCGGCGCGTTCAGCTTGTCGGGCATGGGCCGGTCGGAATGGCGCGAAGCCTACTCCATGGATATGTACGCGCGGGAGATGCTCGCGGTGGCGAATAGGCTTGGCCTCTTCGAAGGCGAAGGCAAGCCGTGGCTGGTCGCGCATTCCATGGGAGGGTTGCCCGCCGCCATTCTTGCTGCTTCCGAACATGGGGATCGGTTCCAAGGTCTGATACTGGTCGACAGCGGTGCGATGCCACTTCGGAACAGCGATCCGATGGAACATCGGCGCCCCTTGACGAACCCGGGATTTGCCACTTTGGAAGAAGGGCTCGCCCGCTTTCGCTTGCGGCCGGCGCAGCCTCGACCCCATGCATGGCTGCTGGATTTCATCGGCAAGCGGTCGCTTCAGCAGCGTTCGGACGGCCGCTGGCATTGGTGTTTCGACCCACATGGCGACGAGAAGCAACAGGGTGCGCATGTCGGGACGCTGAGGAACACCATAGGGCATGTCCGCTGCCCACTCGCCTTGCTGTGGGGTGAGCATTCGGTACTGCTCACGCCGGAGGCGGTGGCGCTTAACCGGGAAATGACACCTGCCGGTACCCGCTTTGTCGAATTGCCGGACGCGCATCATCATCTGATGCACGATCAGCCGATCGCCTTTGTCACCGCCGTTCGGGCATTGATGACGGCGTGATGCGACGGGCAAGTACGGAAGAGCGTCCTGCGCCCCCGGTCGGAGGAAAAATCATGAGTCAGTTGGCACCGACAGATATTGGGAGGCGGATGATGACAAGCACGGGATCGAGCCAAACCGCGCTCGCCATACCGACCCTTAGCCTTGGCGGCCGCGTAGCTCTGCTGACCGGCGCGTCATCGGGCATCGGAGCGCACTGGGCCCGATTGCTCGCCGCTGCCGGCGCTCATGTGGTGCTATGCGCACGTCGGGCCGATCGACTGGAGCGGTTGCGCGCCGAAATTACCGCTGCCGGGGGAGAGTCGATCGCCGTTGCGATGGACGTAACCGACGAGGCATCCACGATCGCCGCCTATGATGCGGCCGAGCGTGCCTTCGGTCCCGTCGATACGGTGATCGCCAACGCAGGCGCCAGCACCGGAGGACCGACCACGGAGCAGGCCGTCGAAGCCTTCGACCAGATGACGGCGATCAACCTCAGGGGCGTGTTCCTGACGGCACGCGAAGGCGCGAAGCGGATGATCGCTGCAGGCAGCGAGCAAAGCGGCCGTGGCCGGATTCTCTTGACCTCCTCCATTACCGCTTTCGACGTCAACCCAGGTGTGGCGGCATATAGCGCGACCAAAGCGGGCGTCATCCAGATGGGCCGGGTCATGGCACGGGACTGGATCCGCCAGGGCATCAATGTGAACATCATATGCCCAGGCTGGATACGGACCGATCTCAATGCCGAATGGTTCGACTCGCCCGGCGGGCAGAAGCAGATCCAGTCCTTCGCCCGCAAACGACTGAGCCTTGAAAGCGACCTGGACGTGCCGCTGCTGTTTCTCTGCTCCGATCTGTCCCGCGGCGTTACGGGAACAGCGGTCACCATCGACGACGGTCAGTCCCTTTGACGGAAATCCCGGTCGTCGCGGATGATACTCCTTCTTTGCACCCACGGTCGCGTTTGCACCCACGGTCGCGACCCCTTTTGGAGACCTGACAGGCTGTCAGTTTTGCTAGACAACCGTCAGCCCGTGAAGTAGACCCCGGCCATCGAACTGCACCGCAGGAGCACACAATGTGGCTCCCAAACAGCTTGTAGGAGAGTTTGTCAGTGACTTTGTTGAAGAACAAGAATTCGCTGTATATCAACGGCGAGTGGATGACCTCCGACCGGCTGGAAGCCGTGCTAAACCCGGCGGACGAAAGCGTGTTGGGTGAGGCTCCCGTCGGCACATCGCACCATATCGAAGCGGCCCTGTCGGCTGCCTATGACGCTTTTCACAAGGGGCCATGGCCCCGCCTGTCCGCGCGCGAGCGGCAGGCAAAGCTGACCGAGTTCCTCGACGCCGTCGAACGTCGTGCTGACGAGATCATTAAACTTATTGTCGCCGAAGCTGGTGCGATCCTTCCCCTTGCGCAGTTCTTGCAGTTTCGCATCCCCATGAAGCATGCGCGGCATACGGTCGAGATCATGACCCGGCCTGCGCAGACGACCTATCCGGCCGATCTGACGCCCGCTGCCGATGGCACGACGACGCTGGGGGTGACGGCGCTTTCGCGGGAGCCGATCGGTGTGGTCGCCGCGATCACGCCCTACAACTTTCCTTTCTTCCTCGACCTGGGGAAGGTCATCCCGGCGATGGCAGTGGGCTGCACGGTCATTCTGAAACCGTCGCCATACACGCCGTTCGAGGCTCTGATCCTGGGTGAGATCGCACAGGAAGTCGGCCTGCCGAAGGGCGTTCTCAACATCGTGACCGGCGGAGTGGAGGTCGGCACCGCGCTCACGACCGACAAGCGAGTCGATCTTATCAGCTTCACCGGCTCCGACACCGTCGGCGTCGCGATCCAGACCCAGGCCGCGCCCACGCTCAAGCGGGTGCTACTGGAACTGGGCGGCAAGTCTGCGCTGATCGTCCGCAGCGACGCCGACATCATGAAGGCCGCGATTGAAGGGGTGATGGGCTTCACCGCCCATTGCGGACAGGGCTGCGCCCTAACCACTCGGCACCTTGTCCACAACGCAATCAAGCCGCAATATGTGGAGGCGGTGAAACAGATCGTAGGGTCGCTGAAGATCGGCAATCCGCAGGATCCTTCGGTGAGCTATGGCCCGCTGATTCGCGAGGTCGCGCGCGCGCGTACCGAAAAATATGTCGATATCGCTTTGTCGGAAGGCGCAAAGCTGATCACGGGCGGCAAGCGTCCAGCGGGGCTGGAGAAGGGCTTCTACTACGAGCCCACCTTCTTCGACGATGTGCAGAATTCGCATCGCATCGCGCAGGAGGAAGTGTTCGGTCCCATCGGCGTCGTGATCGGTTTCGACACGGACGAGGAGGCGATCGAGATCGCCAATGACAGTGAGTTCGGTCTGGGCGGCGGTATCTGCTCGGCCGACGTGGGCAAGGCCTATGAAATGGCGCTGCAGCTGCGCACAGGGACGGTGGCCATCAATGGCGGTTCCGGCACCATGTCCAGCCAGGCGCCCTTTGGCGGCATCAAGCGGTCGGGCTACGGTCGCGAATATGGCCACGAGGGTCTGAACGAGTTCACCTACATGAAGGCCATCAACTTCCACGCTGGCTGATGTTTCAGCACGGCCGGCGCCATCGGCAGGATGGCGCCGGCCGTGCTTGGGGTTATTGGGGACTTATGGCTGACATCGAGTATCCGGAGTCTTCCCCGCTCGACTCCTGGCTGAAAGAGGCATGGTCCCGCGAACCGTCGGTCCGCGCCGTCGATGTGGATGGCGCTACGGTGCGTTATCGCGCGTGGAATGTCGGCCAAGGCGCCGAGATGGGGCTGATGTTCGTGCACGGTTTCCTGGCTCATGCACGCTGGTGGGACCACATCGCTCCGCATTTCGCCAATCGATATGCGGTCATCGCACCCGATTCCACCGGATCGGGGGACAGCGACTGGCGGGCGACCTATTCTCGCAGGCAATTTGCTGAGGAACTCGTCGCGGTCGCGCGCCATGCGGATGTCGGCAAGCTGACGATCGTCGCACACAGCTTCGGCGCGACTGCGGCGCTTTATGCGGCCGCCAATTTCCCGGACCTGATCGAACGGGTCATTGTCGTTGATGCAAGGGTGTTCTTGTCGGGAAATGAAATCGCCGTGGGTGAGCCGCAATCCCGGCGATATCCTGATGCCGCGCGGATGCGCACGCACTACAGGCTGATACCTCCCGGCAAGTGGCCGGTTCCGGCGGTAGAGGATTATATCGCCCTGCATTCTATGCGACAGACGCCGGAGGGAGACTGGACCTGGAAATTCGATGCCAAATTGTTTCAGATGGTCGGGAAGGATAAGCTGGCGGCCGAAGTAGCGGGCATCTCGCGCCCGGTAGATTTTATCCGTGCCGAGTGTAGTGAGGTGGTCGGGGAGGCCGAAGCAAAGAGATTTGTCGATAACTTCCCCGGGTGCGGCGAACCCGTCCTTGTTCCACTGAGCCACCACCACATCATGATAGAACAGCCGGTCGCGCTTGTGGCCGCACTGAAGGGGCTTCTTGCCCGTCCGCGCTGATCCGCAATCGTACCCGCGCTAATCCGATTTTTAGAGCATGTTCACTATGACCGTTGATATCCGGCAGCTTGGAAGAAGTTGGCGCATTCGGTTGGAACGAACCGGTCGAGTAGGCGGCCGATGCGTTTGACGAGATCATCGACGGTTCGGGCTGGTTCCTGCCGCAGCAGTGCGTTTAGCTTGGCGAACGCCATCTCGATGGGGTTCACGTCGGGGCTGTGGGCATGACAATGCTCCAGCTCCGCTTGCCACAGGTTGTGCTGCCGCGGGAGAGATGCCATCAGCGTGGACGTGCGAACGCCCCCCGCGCAGCCTTGTCGACCAAGCCGGGCACGGGAGCTTCCGCCATCATTGGAGGCATCGGGCGTCGGGATCGGCCATATCGTCGGATCGTCGAACGGGATCCCCCAATGTCCTCGCTTGCTTGCGAGTGGGGATTGAACGACGATAAGGTTTTTCCCGGGGGGAATTAACGTGAAGATGAACGAGGCCAGGGAACTCATCGCCTCTCCCGCGCCGACTGCCAATGCCGGACGGCGTACCGAACAGACTCTCGGTCGCAAGGGTAATCGTACGCGTCGTCGCCTTATGGCCGCCGGTCTCAAGTTGCTGGGCGTACAGTCGGCCGTCAGCCTCACCGCCGCCGCCATCGCGCGCGAGGCTGAAACCTCTTCTGCTACGTTTTACGTATATTTCGACGATGTTGGCGAACTGGTCTTTGCGCTCGCCCGGGAAGCGACCGATGATCTCGACGATGTTTTCACCGCTCTCGACAAATGGGTGAATGGGCAGCCGGTGGAACAGGGGGCGAGCGCCTTCGTTGAAGCCTATCGCGCTTACTGGAACGAGCATCGTCCGATCCTGCTGCTTCGAAACATGGAGTCGGATCGGGGAGATCGGCGCTTTCAGGATATGCGCAGTGTCGCTGGCGGGCGGTTGTTGCGCCCACTCGCTGGGTTGATCAAGAAAGGTCATGCCGAAGAGTCGCTGACGGACGAACAGGCGCTTGCGCGTGCGGCTGTCATTTTCGCCGCCATCGAGCGTATGGCGGCGACCGAAACCATCTATCATGATCAGCGACCGATGCTCTCCATCGACTCTATCAGGCAGGCGCAGGTGTCAGTGCTCGCCTCCTTGGTAGAGCCGATGGCCAAGATCCCGAAGCAAAAGAAGCCGGCGGCCAAGAGTTCAAAGAAGAAGCCGTTAGTCGAGTAGAGCTGAGCGCTCCATCCCGGTTCGCGTCGACGGCTGAAGATCGGCCTTCAGTATAGAGGTAAGCCTCTTTGAACCGAAGCAGAAGAGCATGCGGCGGACATGTCCAATCTACGGCCGGGCTAAGTCGCGAGCTTGTCCAAGCGCACGCCAACGATCAGGATTAAGCGCTCCGCGCTGACCCGTGAGTTGGCTCCCCGCGGATGCGAGCATCGGCAGGGCCGTGCCTTCGCCCTGCCGCATGACAGGGCACATGCGACGCCCCAACTCACCCGGAATATTTTATCTATTGAATAGTCATTAGATAAGATTAGGGTGCCTTTGCTGCCATGGGTGGTGCATCGGTTGCGCTGCTTATCCATCGCCAGAGAGGGTTGGACTCACGAAATTGATATGATCACCGGGATTCTCAGCTTTGGGGCCTATATCCCCAAGAGACGACTGCAACGGTCGACAATCTACGCTGCCAATGCCTGGTTCGCGGGCAATCTGAAGGGGCTGGCGAGGGGGGAGAGGGCGATCGCCGATTGGGACGAAGACGCCATCACCATGGGCGTCGAGGCTGCGCGCGACGCGCTGATCGGGATCGACCGGACCAGCATCAGCGGTGTGACGCTTGCCTCCACCACCTTTCCCTTTGCGGACAGGCAGAATGCCGGCATCGTGAAAGAAGCGCTGGTCTTGCGCGATGAGAGCGGCACGATGGATGTCGGCGGCAGCATGAGGGTAGCGACGTCCGCCCTCATCAACGCCTTCCGTTCGAGTCAGGCCGGCGCGGGTCCGCAACTGTGCGTGGCGTCGGACATGCGCAAATCTCGTCCTGCTTCCGAAGCGGAACTGTTGAATGGTGACGCGGCGGCGGCCGTCATAGTGGGGCAGGGCGCTGTAATTGCTCAATTTCTGGGATCCCACAGCGTCAGTCTCGACTTTGTCGATCACTATCGGGCGTCGGATTCCGATTTTGACTATGGTTGGGAAAGCCGCTGGGTCAGGGATGTCGGTTTTCACGAGGTTCTGGTTGATGCCCTGAAACAGGGGATGCGTACGCTGGACGTCGGCGCAAATGAAATCGCCCGGCTTGTCATTCCGATCGCCGTCAGGGGCGGGGCCACCTCGGTCGCGCGCAAGGCCGGCTTCAAGGAGGAAGCGGTTACGGATACCCTCTCGCTCAATGTGGGGGACAGCGGCGCCGCACATCCGCTCCTGTTGCTGGCGTCCGTATTGGAACGGGCGACGCCGGGCGAAAAAATCCTTCTGGTTGGCTTCGGTCAAGGCGTCGACATGATCCTTCTTGAGGCCACTGAGCGGGTGCGGGACTTGCCGGCCCGGCGAGGCGTTGCAGGATCGCTCGCGCGGCGGCGCGAAGACAGTAATTACATGCGCTGGCTATTCCATCGAGGGCTGATCGAGCTCGAAAAGGGCATGCGATCGGAGTCGGATCTGAGGCAGCCCCTGACGGCGCTATGGCGTGAACGCAAGACCGTGCTCGGCTTGGTCGGCGGCCGCTGCGTCCAAACAGGTACAGTACAGTTCCCCCGGACCGGCCTTAGCGTCAATCCCAATCAGCATGCCAGATATTCGCAGGAAGATTATCCGTTGGCCGACGTGCGTGCCCGGATCGTGACCTACACCGCTGATGCGTTGACCTATTCCCCCGCGCCCCCGCTATATTATGGGCTAATCGATTTCGACGGGGGCGGGCGAATGAAGGTCGAGTTCGCCGACGTTGAAGAAGATGCTATCGAGGTAGGGCGCGAGGTAGCGATGATGTTCCGCATCCGGGCGATCGACGAGCAGCGAAAGTTCAAGCGTTATTTCTGGAAGGCGGCGCCTGTCGTCTCGGAGGCGTAGAATGGCCAGCGGGATAAAAGACAAGGTCGCGATACTCGGCATGGGATGCGCGAAGTTCGGCGAGCGGTGGGACAAGGACGCCGGCGAATTGATGCTGGAGGCGTTCGACGAAGCAATGCTCGACGCCGGAATCGACAGTTCCCAGATCGATGCAGCCTGGCTGGGTGTCGCTTACGACGTGGTCAACCTCGGCTCCTCCGGCATTCCCATGTCCTTTGCGCTGCGCTTGCCCAACATCGGCGTCACCAAGGTCGAAAATTATTGCGCTTCGGGCACGGAATCGCTGCGGGGTGCTGTCTACGCCGTGGCGTCGGGCGCGGCCGACATCGCGCTCGCGATGGGCGTGGAGAAGCTCAAGGACACGGGCTATGGCGGCTTGCCGATCCGGACCTTGGGCACCACGCTCGACATGATCGGCGTCGAAGGTTCGGGTCCGGGCAATTTCGCACAACTCGCTTCGGCCTATCGCAGCGTTCATGGGGTGGGGAAGGAGGATCTGAAGCGGGCGATGGCCCATGTCTCGGTGAAGTCGCACGCCAATGGGCTGAAAAATCCGAAGGCGCATCTGCGCTCTGCCATTGATATCGATCAGGTTCTCAACGCTCCGATGATCGCGGAACCGCTGGGCCTTTACGATTGTTGCGGCGTGTCGGACGGCGCGGCCTGCGCGATAGTCACGACCCCCGACATTGCCCGGGCGCTCGGCAAGAAGGATCTGGTGACGATCAAGGCGTTGCAGATTTCGATGTCCAACGGCTGGGAACAGCAGCAGGCGGGCGGATGGAATGGCAGCTACTTTCACACCACGCGCATCGCCGCCACTAAGGCCTATGACGAGGCTGGCATCACCGACCCGCGTAGGCAGATCAGCCTGACGGAAGTGCATGACTGCTTTTCCATAACCGAACTGGTGACGATGGAGGATCTGTTCCTGTCACGCGAGGGAGAGGCGTGGCGCGACGTTTTGGACGGAGTGTTCGATGCGGATGGCCAGGTGCCGTGCCAGATCGATGGGGGACTGAAATGCTTCGGCCACCCGATCGGCGCCTCGGGCCTGCGGATGCTGTACGAAAACTACCTGCAACTTCTCGGTCGCGCCGGCGATCGGCAGCGCAAGACCCCGCCGTCGCTTGCGCTCAGCCACAATCTTGGCGGCCAGCCTTCCGAAAACGTGTCCGCCGTTGCGATTGTGGGACTGGCCGATGCGTGAAATGAACGTGGACGGTAATGCGCGGACGATGGATGCGGACACCTTCGCGTCCTTCAAGGATCAGGTTCGCCGATTCGCGCGTGAGCGGCTGGTGCCGCAGGAAGAACGGGTGTTCGAGGCGGGCTCGGTTCCGCGCGACCTGCTCGACGAGATGCGGGACATGGGCCTGTTCGGTCTCACCACGCCGGAAGTCTATGGCGGCCTGAGCCTTAGCCTGGGTGAATATATCGAGACGATGATGGAGATTTCCTGGGCCGCTCCGGCGTTCCGGTCTGCCATCTCGATCAACACCGGAATGGTCACTACCGCGTTCAAGACGAGCGGGACCGAGGCACAGCGACAGGAATGGATGCCCCGACTGGCGGCGGGCGCGATCGGCTGCTTCGCCCTGACCGAGCCCGACAGCGGATCGGATTCCGCAGGGCTGCGGACGCGCGCGGTTCAGGATGGCGGCGATTATGTGCTGAACGGGACCAAGCGATACATCACCAATGGCCCGATCGCCGATATGATATTGGTGATGGCGCGTACCTCCGTCGAGAATCTGCCGAAGAACGCGCATGTCTCGGCGTTCATCGTTCCAGCCGATACGCCCGGTGTCACGCGTGCGAAGCCGGATAAGAAAATGGGCCAGGTCGGCGCACTGACCGGTGATATCATCCTGGAAGATGTACGCCTTCCCGCCTCGGCGTTGCTCGGCCAGAAGGAGGGCGACGGTTTCAGAACCGCGATGAAGGCGCTTGATACCGGGCGACTTTCCGTCGGTTGTGCGGCGATCGGCTATGCACGCCGTATTTTGGCATCTGCCCTGCGCTACGCCATGGATCGCAAGGCTTTTGGCGAGCCCATCGGCAATTTTCAGCTGATCCAGGCCATGCTGGCGGACTCAAAGGCCGAACTCTACGCATCCGAGTGCATGATCGGCGATGCCATCCGCCGGGCAGAAGCAGGGCTGCCATTTTCAACCGAAGCGAGTTGTGTGAAGATGTTCGCCACGGAGGCGTGTGGGCGCATCGCCGACCGCGCCGTCCAAATCTATGGGGGCGCCGGCTATATGGCCGAATATGAGGTGGAGCGCTTCTATCGCGACGTGCGGCTCTATCGCATCTACGAAGGCACGACTCAGATCCAGCAGCTTGTCATCGCCAAAAATATGCTTCGTGATTTCGCGGTGGAGAACTAAGTCCGCCTCACGCACCCGGCGCGCCGATCCAGTCAGGTGGGTAGGTGATCCGTTCGTGAAGGCGGCGTCATGTCGCAAATGGTCCAGGGAGATGTCATGAGCAGCGATACACAACTCACTCCGCGCGCTGTTCTCGTCGAACAGTTCGGTCCACCAACCTCATTTCGCCTGGTTGCGCGAGACCCCGGTGCGCCCGGACCGGGTAAAGTGCGGCTGCGCATCCATGCCGCAGGGATCAGCTTCGTCGATGTCCTGATCGCGGAGGGCGGCTATCAGATCAAGCCGGATCTGCCGTTCGTGCCCGGCAGCGACGTGAGCGGCGTGATCGAGGCCGTGGGCGAAGGCGTATCACCCGGACGTATCGGCGAACGGGTGTGCACGGCCGGATTTGGAAATGCCTTCGCCGAAGCTGGCCTGTTTCCGGCAACGACGCTATACAGAATGCCGGACACGATGAGCTTCGAGGAAGGGTCGGTCCTCCTGGCCAGCTACACGACAAGCTACCATGCCCTGGTACAGCGCGCGCAATTGCAAGAGGGCGAGACGCTGCTGGTGCTGGGCGCAGCGGGCGCTGTCGGTTATGCGGCTTGCGAGATCGGGAAGGCGCTCGGTGCGCGGGTCATCGCTTCGGTATCGACGGAGGAAAAGGGGCAACTGGCCAAGGGCGCGGGTGCTGACGCGCTCGTCGACAGCCGGTCGTCGGCGTGGCGGGAAGAGGTCAAACGCGCCAATGCGGGCGATCCAATCGACGTGGTTTTCGACCCCGTGGGGGATGTTTTCACCGAACCGGCCTTCCGCTCGCTGGGCTGGAAAGGGCGGCTTCTAGTGGTAGGCTTCGCCGGAGGGGATATTGCAAAGCTCCCTGCCAATCTGGCGCTGCTGAAGGGCGCGGCGCTGATCGGCGTCAACGTAAACGCGTTCGGTCAACAGGAGCCCGACCTTGCCCGGCAGAATATCCAAGACCTGTTCAGCCTGTACGAACAAGGCAAGATCCACCCGCCCATCGCACAGAGCTTCCCATTGGAAGAGTTCGCCCGGGCAATGACGCTCGCGCGAAGCGGCCAGATAGCGGGCCGCGTCATACTCAAGATGATCGACTGATCTCGATCCTTCAGACTGCCCGCATCTGCCTTACGGCTCGTTTGTTTGGCGATGGCGGCGGACAGGCTTTGGCATCTGCGTCACAAAATATCGGGCGGCAGGACTATGCCGGAAGACCGAGCGAGGCCAACACGCCGCCATCCACGATCAGGTCGATGCCGGTGATGAAGGATGCCGAGTTCGAGCAAAAGAAATCGATTACCGATGCGATCTCCTCCGCATGGCCGAACCGGCCGATAGCGGAACTATCGACATATTGCTGCAGGTCCGGCGCAGCACCTAGTTCCTTGCGCCCCATCGGCGTCTCGATCATTCCCGGCGAGACGGACGCGATACGCGCGCCGCGCCGGCCCCATTCCACCGCGCGCTTGCGAACCAGCATCACAATCCCGCGCTTGGTTGCGCCGTAGGCGGTGTTGCCTTCGGCCGTGGCCGTGGCCAGAGCGTCGCCAGCGTCGGCGCGTTCCTCCGGTGATGCATCAAGCACCGCTTCGATCAGGGGCAGGAGAGAGGCATCGGGCAACATGTACGCACCCATCGAGGCAAGCAGCACAGCGGCACCGCCAACCGCCATGCGCGGGCCGATGGCATCGCACAAGGCCATCGACGCGATGAGGTTGATACGCACGATATCGGCTGGAGGCGCCATCGATGGCGAAACGCCGGCGGCATGAACGAAGGCACTCACCCTACGGTCGCCGATCGCCGTCATGAGTCGCTCGATCGTTTCGGGCGCCGCCAGATCGCCGCCGCAAATCTCGGCGCCGTCAGCAATTGCGCCTAGCCCGGCTTCATGGAGATCGCACAAGATCAGATCGTATCGATCCGCGAATTTCAGGGCCGCGGCGCGTCCCATCCCGCTCGCCGCGCCGGTAACGATCGCAAGCGGCCTCACATATTCATCTGTCATGCTCTCTCCTTCGTCTGCACGGCTGGGCACCAGCAGCTTTAATGGTGATCATGGCTAGTGAAGTCGGGTTCTGCAGGCAAGCGACATGGCAGCACCCGCGTGTTCGAATGGTTCGAGAGGGGCGACTACTCGATCAAGCAGGTCACCAAGATGGCGCGAGCGGCTGGAACCTCTCGGTGAAAACGAGATGCTCTATCAAGGGCGCGAGTGATCCTTTTGCGACCGGGGCGATGCTGGACGCGAGCATCGATGCATCTGAGCCTATCGCTCTTATCTGCGAAACCGTCTGGGTCCGCCGCGGCCATGATATACGTCTGGTAATACCTAGCTCTCAACCTGCGAAGCACCGCATCGCCGCTCGCGATCCAAAGCTCATCGCGCTGATAGCCGAGGCATATGCCGCGAGGCAGATTGTCAACGAAGCCGGCGATAAACCTCTGTCGCGGATCGCGAGTGAGGCCGGCCGCTGCCGATCGCGGCTAACGAAGCTGGCGGCATTGAGCTGCATGGCACCCGATATCGTCACTACCGTCGTCGAGGGCCGGCAGCCTGACACGCTGAACGCGAAGCGCTTATTGACGATGAGCCTCCCGATCGAGTGGGCGGAGCAGCGAAAGATGCTCGGATTCGCATAAAAGCGATTGCAGTCAGAATTTAGGCCTGCGGAGACGCGGGCCTTTTTCTTTGCCTACCCCGCGCAGATCGGTCAGTCTCCTGACTGCACAGCAAAAAGCCCACCCACGAAACGGCGCGGAACTGCGGGCATTTTGCCGGGGCCGCCGAAGCGGTTGGGATATTTCAGCTAACCAGCGACTGGGTGGTGCGCGACGCAGTCTGCCGCGAACCGCTCTCTCCCCCATTTCCCTGTTATTGCCCGAAAAACAGGGAATTTGATGATTTGTGCGGGCAACCCGTATGCCCTCGGCCAAAAACGCGCCGCTTTCCGAGAGTTCTGGCGAAAGGTGCCCGAAATAAACAGGGAATTTAAATCCGCCGAAACAGGGATCATTTCGAGATTAACAACGAACGGCTCAGGCGGCTCAGCGAATTTTGTTTGCCGGTTTACCCACATTAACGGGCGGCGTGACATAGATGTTGCTCCATCAACAGGAGCTGTCATGTACCCTTACGAATCCGTATTCTATTACTGGGCCGGCGACAGTGTCGGGAGCCTCTTGCGGCGTGAAGGCGTCGGCGAAAAGCTTACGCCGCGCGATGTGCAGATCGTCCTCGACGCCAATCCGGGCTCGAATGATCTGGACATTGGTCGCTACGCCAGGAAGCTCGAAGCTGGTGAATTCCGGCCTCGCCGCGGTCGCCCGCCGCTCCCCACCTGGAGGTATGTGTACGCTCATCTGCTGTACGAAGGCTATCTCAAGGAAGAATGGGCTCGTCGCGCAGATCCCAACTTCACGCGCACGCGCGCCGATCTCGAGCCGTGCAATATCGCAATCGCAAAGGTGGCTCGTGAGTTGCGCATGGGCGACGGACGCAGTTTGCACAATCGGTTCTATCTGAAGCGTAAGGCGACAACCAGGTCGGCAGAACGGCTGCGCGTCTTTTTGATGAATGAGAAGCTCGCGAAGCAGTGACACTGAAGCTGCCTCTTCAACGAAGGAGGTAGCCTTGACGGAACACATCAGGAGGGGGCTTGAGCGCAACATCTCGACGCTCAAGCCCCACGAACGGAACCCTCGCACGCACTCGAGGCGCCAGCTCGAACAGATCGCCGAAAGCATCAAGCGCTTCGGATTCACCAATCCGGTTCTGATCGACGACAAGGATCGGATCATTGCAGGACACGGTCGCGTGGCTGCGGCCAGGACGATCGGTCTCGAAACGGTGCCCGTAATTCTGATCAGCGGAATGAGTGAAGCTGATCGGCGTGCCTATGTGATCGCGGACAATCGCTTAGCAGAGCTCGCTGGATGGGATGAGAATCTGCTGAGGCTCGAACTAGGCAGCATTCTCGAATTCGACGAGAGCTATGATCTCACGCTGACGGGATATGAGGGCGCTGAACTCGAAGCGCTTCTGCGCGCGCCAGGGCCGCTCGATGGTGACGAGACGCCTGTCGAGGTTGACGAAGACGCACCGGTGGTCACGCGCGCAGGAGATATCTGGGAGCTTGGCAAGCATCGGATCATCTGCGGCGATGCCAGGGATGCGTCCGTCTACTCCGCACTCCTTCAGAACGAGAAGGCGGAGATGGTGTTCACGGATCCGCCGTACAACGTGCGTGTGAATGGTCACATCTGTGGCCTGGGCAAGGTCAAGCATGACGAATTCGAAATGGCTTCGGGTGAGATGAGCCAGACGGAGTTCGAAGACTTTCTCGCTGACACAATGACTCGTCTCGTCGAGTTCAGCACGGATGGCTCAATCCACTATGTGTGCATGGACTGGCGCCACATGTGGGAGATGCTCGTTGCTGGACGCAAGGCCTATACGGAACTCAAGAATCTGATCGTTTGGAACAAGGATAACGGAGGTATGGGCGCGTTCTACCGGTCCAAGCATGAGCTGATCTTTGCCTTCAAAAATGGGACGGCAAAGCACATCAACAATTTCGAGCTTGGCCAGCACGGTCGCTATCGGACCAATGTCTGGGATTGCCCCGGGATCAGCTCGATGAGCGTTACCAGGAGTGAAGAGCTTGCCATGCACCCGACAGTCAAGCCGATAGCGCTCGTTGCCGAAGCGATGATCGATTGCTCCAGGACCAACGGCATTGTGCTCGACGCGTTTTCGGGATCGGGTACGACGATCATGGCTGCGGAGAAGACGGGACGGAGGGCCAGGGCCATCGAACTGGCGCCGCGCTACGTCGATACCGCGGTCAGGCGCTGGCAGAAGGAAACCGGCAACAAGGCCGTTCTCCAGGGATCGAAGCTGACCTTTGACGATATGGAAGAGCTGGTGAGCTGATAAGCTGACGGGGCAGTCGAGAGACTGTCCCGTCACCCTCGCGTATTTTTGATGAATGATCCGGCCGTATGGATGTGATGAATGCGCATCTCCTCAAACGGGAGATGGCAATGTCCAATGACAGTGATGACGAAAAGGTTGGTTTCGGAAGGCCACCCAAAAAGCACCAGTTCAAGAAAGGCCAGACGGGCAACGTCCGCGGGAGGCCGAGGAAGGTGGCACCGCCGGTACCAGTGGTAGATCCTCGCGAAATCCTGCGCAGGATTGATCGTGAAGAAGTCAGCGTCGGCGGACAGATCATGACGCGCTTTGAGCTCGATCTGCGCGTGTTGGCAGCCAAGGCTACCAAAGGGGATCTGGCCGCTTCCAAAGAACTCAATCGGAGGCGCGAGGCGCTCGATCTTAACAAGCCGACAAACCGGGGCGGTGGCGTACTCGTAGTCCCCGGCACTGCGCCACTGGATGAGTGGGAAGCAGCCGCTGCGCGACAGCAGGCGCAGTTTCGTGGCCCGGAATATTCGGAGGCTGCGCAGCTTGAGGCCGAAAAGGAGCGAAATAAGGATAAGGAGAAAGACGACTGATTGTTCGACGGATTTATCAGGGGACCATGCCGCACGAAGCTATTCCAGCCCTGAAACTGTCGTCGATCGGCAGCGGTCGCTGACCTTTGGCCGTGTACTGCCCGACGCGCATCGTTTCGACGCTCGGCAGTCCATAGGCCGGGGCGACGGCGGCGTTTCGATACAGTAGCTGATGGCCATTAAGCATTTCGGCAAGCATCTCGTGCGCGAGCTGGCCACTCGCCATCGTGCTGGTCGCGGTCATGCCTGCTGTCAGCCTCATCGTTGCCGCCATCGCATCCTGCATGGCACTGGCTGCAGCGTCGTTCGGCACCGCGGGCATGCGATAGGCTGCCGCTGCACCGGGAGCTGAAGGATTATCTGTGGCTTTAAGCTCGCGAAACGGTCGATCATCGACACGCCAGAGAATGTCACCGGTCGGCAGACGATATCGCCCGCCACTGGAGACACCGACGAGCAGTCCATGCACCGGGTTGTTCTCGACCACAGGATAGAGCGCTCCGGTCCGCGAGAATGCTGTGCCGCCGACGGTATCCATCGCTGCGACCGTGCAGGTCGAGCGACCGGTGACGGGATCGGATTGCCTGATGACTTGCCATGCGCCGGCCGGCTTCTTCGCGAGGACGGGAGTGGTCAGGACGAGCGCTGATACGGCGACGGCGTTCAGGGCGCGCATCATGCGATCACCGCCAGCGTGCTGCGCAGCTGCTCGACCAGCCGATCGAGGAGGACTGTCTGATCCCTGTCCGGTCCGAACCCGTCGCTGAAATACCAGGCGCGGTGCTGGAGAAACAGGGTGATCCACAGGGCAATCGGGTCGCCGGGCCAGTCCCCGGTTGACCGTGCCTGCTCTTCCTGTTCGACGAGGAACTGTGCGGTGTCGTCGATTCCCGCGAGTGCCGCCATCCGATAGCCATCGATGAGCTCAGCGAGGATGCCGGAGCCCTCCCAGCCGAGATCGGCGGGGATCGCTGCGAGGTCGCCTCCTCGCAGGCGATCGAGCCATGCCGGCCCCGCTACGTGGAAATCCATCCGTGAGAGCAGAAACGCGCCCGGCTCGCACGGCTGCATGCCGAAGAGCAGGTCGGCAAGCTGCGCAAAGTCCTCGACCTTGCGGAAGGTGCGGGCCGGCAGAATGCGATGGCTCGGCCTGAATCCCTTGATACCCCGGGCATTGCCGCGGGAGTGCTTCGCCATCTTGTCGCCAAGATTGGGAAGACATTCGCCCGGCGCGGCGCCGAACCAGCGGATACCGCTGAAATCGCGAGCCGCTGCATCGTAATTCAGCCAGACGATGCAGCCGGAAGGCTTGGCAGTGAGCTTCGTGTTGACCGACACATCTGCGCGGGTGCCGTTGGCGACCATGACCTTGAGCTGGATATGCCGCATGATCCCGCCGGCCTGGACCAGCACGTCCCAGCCGTCCTTGTCGATGTCGCCCCGCAGCACCTCATATTCGATGCCACGCATCATGAGCTCGGTGCATAGTTCCGTCAGGAAGCGATATTCGAAGAGCTTCTCGCGCATCGATGACTGGTGGGTCAGCGTCAGCTGGCGGGCCGACGCGAAGCGGCTGGTGTCGGGTACGATGTGAAGGCCTACCATGATGACGTCTCCTTGTCAGGGGCGACGCCTTTCGGCCTGGGCTTCATTCGTCGCGCCTATGTCCACTCGGGGCGACGGCCAAAGCCGGATGTTGGAAACCCGTCCGTAGAGCGAGCGCATGCGCCTTTACCGGCAAGCCGGCTGGACATGCGCGCATGCCACCCGGCCCCCAGAATCTGGATGACCGAGTTCTACGGAAGAGGTTTCCACGCCCCGCTCCCGAGTGTCGCGGGAGCGGGGTCAGATTGCGTGCTTGGCGCACGGAAGCAAGTCGAAAGCGCACAGGCTCGACATAGTGTCGACCATGTTCATGAAATCTCCGAACTTCGACTTATCGTGCTGAGGTGGTTGTTGCCGATCGACGGGACGTAGTGCCGCGAACGCCTGCAGAACCGCGCGGTGTCATATGCTCAGCACGATCTCGCGAGGCTGAATTCCAGCGGAAGCATTTTTGCCGAACGGTAGCTTGTGCCCTTTGAGGATGGCTTCGACCATTGAGACAACCGCAGTCGGCCTCGACGTATCGTCCGTCGATACTGCGACTACGCGACCTTGATCGTCCAAAGACAAACGAATGCGGCCGGTCAGGCCTGTCCCCTTCAGCTTCCGACGCAGCCAATGGATAACGCCCGCCTCAGCTTCCTGTGGGTTAGCGGAAAATCCGGCGCTATTTGACGAGTTCTCTGCCACCTTTTGCGGCGCGGCACCGGCATAGGGGTCATAGCCTGAGCCGCCAGAGTTCGACGCTGCGGCTTGCGTTTGTCCGCTCGCTGTTTTGTCAGTGGCGGCGGAAGTGCCGTTTGACGAGGCGCCGGCAACAACGATCGGTGCTTCGCGGACAACGGTGATCTTGCCGATCGACCATTCGGAGACAGGCGCTTGAGCAGCAGCCGAGGACGCGGCGGGCTGCGTTTGACGCGATTCCTCATTCTCTTCAGGTTTTTGCTCATCTGGCTGCCTAGAACCCGAAAGATCGAACAATGTCAGTGACGGGCTCGCGTTACCCGCTACGCCCGGACCGGCCGCCGGCTCCGCCAATTTCAACAAAAAATACAATAGAATCAGCAAATGTACGGCGATCGTCGCTGTCGACGAAAACAAGGCCCTCGGCCAACTTCCCGCCAGAAAGTCGGCAACACCAAAAAATGCTGACGATGCGATCGACATGCCCGAGCGCGCCGGCGTGCGCTCCGCAGCAACCCAGCCATCGTCCCGTTCAAACGTCACCCATCATCCCCAGTCCGCTTGTCGACAGCGAAGCGATTTCAACAGATTGCAGCGCGCCATACTAGCCCGATTATTGGCGACAACGGGCTGTAGTGCACATAGTTTCTCCGTAGTTTCACGGGGATGGTGGCAAAAACAGCCGGATTGAGCAAAGAGCAGGTGACACTCCCTTTTCGACGTGCATAACATTATGCGGGCAAGGGGTTTTTCGGTGCAGCACTTAAGGGATGTCCTCCTGGAGCGGGGACTGGTCGAGAGCAGCGATCTCGTTCGCGCCGAGCATATCTGCGCTCGGACGGGTGATCGCCTGCCTGTGACCTTAGCGCGGTTAGGTCTTGTCGCCGAAGAGGATATCGCAGCCACGTTCGCGCAGGCGTTTGGTTTGAATCGCATCGACCGCACGTCGTTTGCGAATATCCCTGCAATGCCGGAAGATCTGAACCCGCGCTTTCTCAAGCGCAACGCGTTGCTACCTCTGATCGACGCCGATGATGGTGAGAATCGCGTGGCCATGGCCGATATTGAGGACGAAGGATCACTCGCCGCTTTGCGCTTTGCGCTTGGGAGGGGCTTGAAGCCGGTCGTCGCAACCTTTGCCGATATCGATGACGCGCTCACTGCTGCTGTCGATCAATATGAGGGGCTCGAAGGCGTTGGCGCCGATTATGGCGATACCGCAGAAGACGATATAGGGCGCCTACTCGAAAATGCCTCGGACGCGCCCGCGATCCGCATTGTGCAAGCGCTTCTCGCGCGTGCCGCAACGCGGGGTGCATCCGACGTTCACATTGAGCCGATGGCGCGCCACCTGCTCGTTCGGTATCGGATTGATGGCCGGTTGGTCGAAGCTGAACGCCTGCCAGACAGCTACGCTGGACCGATTGCCTCCAGGATCAAAATTTTGGCGAGCCTCGACATCGCCGAAAGCCGCTTGCCGCAGGATGGCCGCATGCGTTTGACGGTGCGCGGGCACGAGATCGATGTTCGCGTATCGACGTCGCCGACATCCTGGGGTGAAAGCATCGTATTGCGCTTGCTGGGACGCAGCACAGTGCCGCTAGATCTCGAACGCCTCGGTCTCCCAACGACGGCTCTGGACGCACTTGGACGCGCACTTCGGCAGCCGCACGGTATCATCTTGCTCACAGGCCCCACGGGAAGCGGCAAGACAACGACACTCTATGCGGCAATTTCGAAGCTGAAGCGCCCCGAGGTCAAGATACTGACCGTCGAGGATCCGGTCGAGGTGCTGCTCGACGGCATCAATCAGGTTCAGGTGCGTCCCGATATCGGGCTTGGCTATCCCGAAACACTTCGCGCGTTCTTGCGCCAGGATCCCGACATATTGATGATCGGTGAGATCCGCGACCGCGATACCGCCGACATCGCCATGCGCGCGGCGTTGACGGGCCATCTCGTTCTGTCGACGCTTCACACGAATAGCGCGCTTGGGGCCTTCACCCGCCTCGCTGATCTGGGCGTCGAGAGCTATCTCACGGCATCGACGGTAATCGCGACCGTTGCTCAACGCCTCGTCCGGGCGTTGTGCAAGGACTGCCGTATCGAACGGCTTATCGAGACGCATGAACGCGATCTGTTCGACAGAGTCGGCGCCACGGCACCGGGCATGCTCTTCGAACCAGTCGGTTGCCCCAGCTGCCACCAGACCGGCTTCAAGGGCCGGATCCCGCTGATCGAAGTGGTGGAGGTGAACGAAGCCATCCGCATCGCTATTCGCGACGGAACTGCCGAACAAATGCAGCGCGAGAGCGATCCGCTACATACGCTATTGGGGCATGGCCTGTTGCTGGCGGCCCAAGGCACCACCTCGCTGGCCGAAGTCGAAAGAGCGATCCAGGCCTGATGACGATGTGGCGTTGTCTTGTCGTCTCCGATGCGGGTCCTGCCGAATGGCGCACACTCGACGCGCCATCGCGCGAGAGCGCCGTATCGCGGCTGATCGCGGATGGGCTAGTTCCGCTTGATCTGAAAAGTGGCAAGGCTGGGTTTGCAGAGCTACTCCAGCAGCCGGTGCGCTTCTCAAGACGCCTGCCGGTCACGGAACAGGCGCTCATTTTGCGGCAATTAGCGACGCTTACCGAGTCGGGTGTACCGATCGATCGGGCGCTCGACCTGCTCGCTGACCAGAGCGCCAAAGGCGCCACCAGAAGATTGCTGCGCGATGCGCTGTCGAGAGTGAGGCAAGGCGGCAGTCTTGCCGCTGCATTGGACGAGGCCAAAGCATTTCCTCCTTATGTCGCGGGTGTCATTCGCGCCGCCGAACGTGGCGGGCGGCTGGGACAGGCTCTGGCGTCGCTTGCCGAGCGGTTGGAACTTGCGGCGACCACGCGCCGCCAGCTCGTCACCGCGTTGAGCTATCCCGCCGCGGTGTTGGTTGCGACCATCTCCGCCCTCTTCCTGGTGCTGACGATGGTCGTCCCGCAATTTTCGCCGATATTCGAAGGCGAAGAAGCGCGGCTGCCCATGCTCACGCAAATGGTTTTGGCGATGTCGAAGCTGGCGATCGATCATGGTGATATGGTCATGCTGATCACGGCCGGGTGCATCATCGCGGCAGTAGTCACGGCAAAGCGGGGATTGCTCCAGCTCTGGTTGGCACCGGCGTTAAGACGGATTGGCCTCCTATCGCTGCGCGATCAATATCTGGCGGCACAGTTTGCAAGTATCCTGGGAACGCTATTGCTGAACGGCTTGCTTGTCGTGGACGCGTTGCCGCTCGTCCGTGGCGCGATTGGGAGTCCTCGCTGGCAGGCATTCCTGATCGAGGTAGAACGAGAAATCCGCGCCGGCCACAGGCTGTCGGCAGCGCTCGCTCGCGGAAGCCTTCTCCCGCCGACCGTCAGCCGATTGATCGAAGTAGGCGAGCAGGGTGGTCGCGTTGGCGCAACCAGCCTGCAGGCCGGCATCATATTGAGCGACGTCGTCAAGGCCCGCATCGAACGGCTGGTGGCGCTCGTCAATCCGATTGCGATCGTAAGCCTTGGCGGTCTCGTCGGGCTTCTCGTCGCGGGTGTGATGCTCGGAATTTTTGCAATGGGAGACTTCGCCGGATGAGGCCCCGCATAAATGGACGTTCTGCCGACGGGCGCGAGCAGGGCTTCACCTTGATGGAAATGCTCGTTGTCCTCGTCGTCATCGCCCTGATCGCGGCGGTTGCCATACCTCAAGTGATGAAGCTGCTTGGCAGCGCCAAGCACAAAGCGGCTCAGATCCAGATCGAGACATTGTCGAACAGCCTCAACGCCTACCAGCTCGATATCGGCACCTATCCGACCACCGCTGAAGGGCTCAACGTGCTGTGGAAAGATAATGGCTCTGCGGAATGGTCCGGACCCTATGTCAGGCGCGAGAAGCAACTGCTCGATCCTTGGGGCCATGCTTTCATCTATCGCTCGCCGGGGGCAAGGAGCGCTTATGAACTGATCAGCCTCGGTGCCGATGGCAAAGAGGGCGGACGGGGTGACGATGCCGATCTCGCCGCAGACTAATTCCGCGCAGAGCGGGTTCACCCTGATCGAATTGCTGGTGGTACTAACCATCATCGGACTGCTGGCTGCCGTCGCTGCGCCCATGGCGTTTCGCAAGCCGACTTTCGCCACGCGTGCCCGGCTCGTCGCAGACATAGGCAATCGTATAGCAAAGGCGTCTGCCGAAGCTCGGGCGAGCGGGCAGATCGTCCGGCTGACCTCGCTTGAGGAAAACCAGGCGCAGCTGTCTTTTGTAGCGGCGGTCGGTGATGAGAAGACGCCGCTATTCTATCCGGACGGATCCAGCAACGGCGGAATTGTCCGACAGGGCGAAACCGACCTAGTCACAATCTCATGGCTCGACAGCAGGATTGACCATGCGGCCCGCTGAGGGAGGCTTCACGCTTATCGAAGTGCTGGTCGCGCTGGTCGTCTCGTCGCTGCTCGTCGCGATCATCGTCGATGGTGCGGCAACCGCCCGTGCGCGGCAGCGGGTTTCACGCGACCGGGACGATGCGGTTCGATTGGGTCAGGCCGTGCTGACCCGCGCTGTCGCAAAGCCGTATACAGAAGACGTCACGCGAGGTCGCGAAGGGCGATTGGCGTGGACAGTAACCGAACATATCGTCGACCGGGACGTGCGCGGATATTATCAGCTCGACGAGCTGCGGGTCGATATCGGATTGCCGAAAGGACCGGTAATTCAGTCCTTCGTCACTCGCAAACTTCGGCTTGTTGCGCGGCCATGAGCAGCAAGACGATGGCTATTCCCAACGGCTTCACGTTGATCGAATTGCTTGCAGCGATGGTCGTCGGGAGCCTCCTGCTGGTGGGTCTATCCTGGCTTGCTGGATCATTGGGCCGCGAGGCGCGCGGCGACGACGCTGATCTGGCGGTGAGACAGATAGCCAAAATCGCACCGACGATTGACGGATTAGCGAGGTCTGCGGTCGCGGGCGAGGAGGGCGGCGCGTCGCTCGATATAGCGACGACGCATTTGTCGACGAATGTTGCGCCGCCCGCCTCGTTCGGGCCTGTTGGGCCGGTCAAGATGGCGCTGCAGGCTCAGCATCGAAGCGATGGCGATGCTCTGTTGCTTTCGTTCGTACCGGCGCGGCCCGGCGCTATTCTTCCGGCGGCGGTGACGCACCCTGTCGTGCTCGCAAGCGGTTTTCGCACGATCCGATTTGAGGAAGGCGACGCAGAAGCTGACGAACCGCCTTATGGAAACATCATCTTTGTGGATCAGCGCAACGTCAGCCGCAGCCTCATGTTTGCGACGCACGTGAATGCCAATGGTGCGTGTCAATTTGATCCGGTGTCACTGGCATGCCGTTAGATCGGATCATCGAACACCCAGCGACCCAACAAGTCGCGGCGATCGGCCGTTGGTGGCTGACCGAACTGCGCGATATCGCTCGCATGCTGCCGACGAAACGGGCGCGGAGCGCTTCCATCCGTATCATATTAGGTGCCCAACAAACTATTGTGGAGCGCTTGAACGGCGAGGGAGCAGAGCGGTTTGTCGATAAGCGAGCGATAGAGGATCTTGGCGAAGAAGGCTTCGCCGAATTGCGCGATCTCATCGGTATCGACCCGGTCGCGGTCTATCTGCAGGCGCCCGACACCTATACCGCCAAGCTCAATTTGCCACGCGCGGTGAAGCCGCACCTCCAAAAAGCGGTGGCGCTGGCACTATATGAATATGCGCCGCTCAAGCCTGAATATTTAAGCTGGGCTATCATCGCGAGCCCGATTGTCGGCGAGCAGGTTCATGTATCGGTAGTGATGGCGAAAATCGCCCGGCTGGAGCAACTGCAGCAGCTATTCGAAGAGCGCGGCATCCGCGTCAAAGGTTTTTATTTCGACGCGGGCGGTGAAGATGTCGCCCTGCCTTTTGCGCGCGTGATGGGCGAAAGTGAGGAGCCTGGCCGTTATCGAAGCTTTCTGATCTGCGCACTCCTGATCGGCTCGATCCCTCTCACGACCCTGGCTGCAAGCGCCGTGTTGACGGCCCGCGCGAACAATGCGGCCGAAAAGTTGCGCGACAAGGCGCTTGATGTACGCGCAGCTGAGAGAGCCGCGCGGCGGCTCGAAACGCAAAAGGCGCTGCTGTCGCCTCTTGCCGAACAGGCCAGTGCCGCGGCGGTCTTGAACGGTATCGCAAAGGCATTGCCACCGACCGACTGGTTGCACTCGATCGAGCGCCAACCCAATGGTTCGGTGAACATGATTGTGTCATCCGCAGACGAAGACGCACTCGACAAGGGCCTTCGGGGTGCCGAGGTGCTGAAGGAAGTGCATGTCGTCGATCGTTCGTCGGGCGGTGAGGCGAGGGTGGACGTCACCTACGAGGCGGACATACGCTAATGGATGCCTTCTCGCCTCTATCGCGCCGTATCATCGCAGTCGGTCTTCTGGTCCTGGCGGTACTGCTGGCGATCAACCTGATCATTGTTCCGTTGGGGCAAGCCAACGCCGATCAGCTCGATGCCCTGGCGGCGGCCAGAATGCAGTTGAAGCACGTCGAAGCCATCGCATCGACGGAGCCGCCTGCGAAGGGCGATCCGGTGCCATCGAGCGCACTCATTATCGCGCCGAACCGTGATGCCGGCATGGCGACGATGGTGTCGGCTCTCTCGGCAAGCGGTGCAAAGTTCAAGCTCGCACCGCCGGCCCTCACCATGGGCCCGATATCTGGCCCATTCGACGATCCGCACCTGATCGTTGACGTCGCTGTGGCCGGCTCGGAAACCGACATCGTCGCCTTCATTGCCGATGTCGAACTGACCGTGCCTGCGATCCGTTTTCAGAGTTGGTCGATCTTTGCGAGCGATGGCCCGGGCGGGCAGTCGAAGCTGCAGGCGCGTGCGGTTGCAATCTGGATGCCGCGGCCATGATGTCGGATACACCCCTCATCACGCGCTCGCGCATCGCGATCGGGCTGTCGGCGTGCTGTGCTATCGCTGTGCCTCTTTTGCTGCTGAATGTTCAAACGCCGCCCGTCGACGAGCCTCCTTCCATTGGGCATCAGCCGTTCGCGCTCTCGTCGCCGGAAGAGCCTGCCGACGCACTTGCCGCACCGCTATTCAATCCCGATCGGACCGCACCGTCGGACGATACCGACGGCAATATGACGGCCGATGCGGGCAGCGCTGCAAATAGTGGGCAACCGTTGATCCTTGTCGGGCTTATCGTGGGCGGCAAGGCCGCTCCCATGGCGTTGATAAGATCGGGAGATGGCGAGACGGCGCTCGTTCATGCGCGTGATGTGGTCGATGGTTGGCAGGTTACCGATATCTCGGCGTCAGGGACGACAATTTCGAAAGGCAGCGAGCAGCAGAGGCTCAGCCTTGACTATGGCAACAAGCCGGACGCCGCCCAAGCGGCGCCATCGGCTCTCCCCAATTTATCTGAAAGCAGGGCGGGTAAATGAAGCAGGGTCCCATCTGGGCGGTGGTCGCCATTGCGAGTGTAACGGCGCAAGTACCAATATCAGCGCAATCGACGACATCCCCCTCGTCGCAAGCAGCCAGTCCGAAGGCCGCGCAGGGCCTGCGCTATGACGTGCGCAACGGCTATAGTCTTGCCTTTGTCGATGCCGATATCCGGCGTGTGGCGGACGCGGTCCTCGGCTCGATGCTGGGCGTCGATTATAGTGTTGACCCCGCGGTGACCGGCAACGTCACTTTGCGCACGGCCAAGCCCGTTGCGCGAGAGTCGCTGCTCCCCCTCCTCGAAAATGCGCTGCGATCGGTTGATGCGGCGATCGTTGTGCAAGGCGACAGCTATCGGGTGGTCGCGCGCGGCGCGGCACGTTCGGCGGGCGGCTTAGCCGGCAATGGATCGACTGCGGGCTTTGCAACCGAAGTCATCACTTTGAAGAACGCCAATGCGCGCGAAGTCGCGCGCCTGCTCGAACAATTTTTGGGCAAGGACGTGGTGGCCGGGAGCGATGTTGCCCGCAATCAAATCCTGATTGTCGGTAGCGAAGCTGAGCGCGAGAGTGCCAAGGCCTTGGTGTCGCGCTTCGATGTCGATGCGCTGAAGGATATGAACTTCCGGACTTTCCGGCTCGAGACCGTCGAGCCGGACGTCATGATGAAAGAACTGCAGGCGATCTTTCGACCGCCTTTCGACATCATAGGATCACGCATAAGACTGATACCGCTGCCGCGATTGCGATCGATCATCGCAATCGCTGCCGACATAAGCGATTTCGATCGGATCGAGCCGTGGATCCGCCGCCTTGATGCGGGGGCAGGAGGACGGCCAAAGCTTTACAACTATATGGTGCAAAATGGCCGCGCGCGCGATCTTGCTGCGGCTTTACAGCGCGTCTTTGGCGGCGGTGGCGGCTTTGGCGCGGCAAGCGGCGGATCGACTTCAGGCCGGTCCGGGTTTTCGTCGAGCCTTGGCAGTTCGGGCTCGGTCTCTACGTCGGGCACGCTATCTGCGGCATCGCAGCCGAGCCCTGACGAAGCCATTGCGCCACAAACCCCGCTGCCTGGCGGTGGCGCGGACGATATCGCCTCCGGTGATAGTGGTAACGCGGGCGGAAACGGCCCAAGGATCGTGCCCAGCGACGAGACCAACTCGCTGTTGATCTACGCGAACGGCGAGCAATATGATTTGATCCGGCAGGCGCTGACGCAGCTCGACGTGCCGGTACCGCAGATATTGATCGAAGCGACCTTGGCTGAAGTGACGCTCAACAAGGATCTTGATCTCGGCATCGACTGGTCGTTTCTGAGTGGCAAAACGACCTTCGATCTGCGCAATGGCGCGAATGCGCTACCGGCGAAGATATTTCCGGGCCTCGCTATTGGTTATGCGAGCGGTTCTGTGCAAGCTGTGCTGAACACGTTGCAGTCACGGACGAACGTGAAAGTCCTGTCGGCACCGCGTCTGATGGTGCTGAACAACCAGACGGCGACTCTGCAAGTCGGCGACCAGGTACCTATCGTGAGTCAGCAGGCGCAGAGCGTTTCCGCCGCTGGTGCCCCCATCGTCAACAGTATCGAGCTGCGCGATACGGGCGTTATCCTGAAGGTCACCCCGCGGGTCAATGAAAGCGGTGTCGTGACCCTCGATATTGCCCAGGAGGTAAGCGACGTTGCGGAGACGACGACGTCTGGCATCAATTCGCCGACGATCCAGCAGCGACGGCTTGCGACGACCGTGACCACCCGGTCGGGCCAGATGATCGCGCTCGGCGGCCTGATCCGCGAACGCACCACTTTGCAGAAATCGGGTATCCCGTTCTTGAGCCAGATCCCCGTCGTGGGCGCGGCTTTCGGAAGTCAGACCAAACGTGGCGCACGGACGGAGCTGATCATCTTGATCACGCCCACGGTATTACGAACGTCTGACGATGCGAAGGCGATCGTGGCTGACGTAATACAGGGGCTCGACGCAACCCGGCCGCTGATCGAGCGCGCGCGTGAAACGCAGACCAATGCGCCGCAGAAGCCACCGAAGTAAGCCAGCTGCGCTACCGGACGATGAGCGCGGTTTCGTGCTGATGACGGCGCTGTGGCTGCTGCTTTTGTGCGGTACGTTCGTTGCGTTGATCATGCTGCATGGTCAGCAGCAAAGCGTGAGCGTGAGGACCGCAGCGGCGCTCGCGCAGGCGCGTTTCGATACGGATGCCGCGATCGATAGCGTGGTGGCGGATATATTGATCAAAGGTGGCGCGAGCTCCTGGTCGCGGCTGCCAGCGAGCGGGAGCGTTCAGATCGGCCACCACGCCGTACAGCTATCGATCAGCTCCGAGAATGGGAGGCTAGATCTCAATAGTGCGGATATCGATGTGATAGCCCGCGCGTTGCTGGGGCAAGTGAATGCCGCGCAACGCATGGGGTTTCTAGCAGCTTTGCAGCGAGCCCGAGCGTCGGGATCGCGCATCGAGGGGCCTGCTGATGCGGGGCGGTTGCTGGCGTTCTTGAGCAGCAAATCATGTCTCGACGATTGGTTCACGACCTATTCGGGACAGAGTCAGCCGGAGATCGGATCGGCTCCTGTCGGACTGGCCGGCTCGCTTAATGCGGGGAGCGATCAGCGCGGCGATTCGGTGACGCGGGTAGGTCAGTCACTCAGAATCGATGTCAAAGCGCTTTCTGGGCCACCTGTCAGAGTCACCATTCGTTTGGTTGGCAGGCAGGACAGGTCGTTTGA
>Ga0068860_100000632_pt1 | contig 41515 bp, 34 predicted proteins | sample KBSSwiS32_FD_66597 | JGI IMG/M metagenome (GOLD analysis project Ga0068860, IMG submission 66597) | Switchgrass rhizosphere microbial communities from Kellogg Biological Station, Michigan, USA - KBS Switchgrass S3-2 | ecosystem: Host-associated > Plants > Roots > Rhizosphere > Soil ... | reverse complement strand
CGACAGCCAACCGGTCGGCGCTGGCGCGTTCGTGCTGAAGAAGTGGACCCGAGGGACTCAGATGGAGTTCGAGGCCAACCCCACCTACTGGCAGAAGGGACGCCCCTACGTCCATGGCCTGGTGATCCAATTCGTGCCAGCAGATGCTACGCGCTTCGACCAGTTGCAAACCGGCCAGCTCGATGTCGACTATTCCGTTCAATGGAACGAGATCCCCAAAGCGAAGGCGCTTTCGGGCGTGTCCATTGCCCCGGTGACGATCGAAGGCGGGGCCTCGTTGGCCTTCAACTTCAAGGACCCGGTGGTCAAGGACAAGGGGTTGCGACAGGCGATCATGCATGCTCTCAACATCGATCAGGTCACCCAGGCCGCATACCCCGGCGCTCCGGTGCCCGACGCGCTGCTCAAGCAGGGAAACCCTGCTCGTGACGACTCCGCTAAGTTCCCCGCACTCGACCTCAAGGAAGCTCAACGGCTGTATGACGACTACTTGAGCCGGACCGGCAAGTCCAGCGAGACGATCACCATCACGAGCTATGCAGACGTCCCAGTCCAGAAGGCCGCCTCGGAGGTCATGCAACAGCAGATCAGCCAGATCAAGGGACTGACTGTGAAACTGAACCCCGTCGACGGGCCGACGCTTGTGGCGGCTCAGGCGAAGGGCACCTTCCAGATCATCCAGGGCAATGCCACGCTGGACACGCTCGATCGGATGTACGACCTCTTCCACACCGGTGGAGCGCTGAACTTCTACAACTACTCGGATCCGATCGTGGACAAGGCCATGGAAGATTCGCGCACCACACGCGACCCGCAGGCGGCGCTGAAGGACTACAAGACCGCCGCCGGCGAGATATCGACGAACGGACCGCTTCGGTTCTACCGTTGGGTCGCATCGAACGTCCTGTACCACAACTACGTTCACGGGGTCGTCGCGGTGCCCACAACGGCTCTCATGGGGGTCTACTGGGAGAACGTGTGGCTTTCCAAGTGACGCGTTAGACGCGGGTTGAAACATCCGCGCCTGCGCACTGGTGGGGCGGCGAGCGACTGCGCTACGGTCGCACGCCGCCCCACCGAGCACGTCAGTCAAGCGGCGGCTTGTTCGGACGTGGCGAACGTGGTCGTAGCGCATAGTTAATGCCCGGTCTCACCTTCACTCTCGAGGCACGGCGTTCGATCATATGGAGTTAGGGGGACGGCGTGTATTTCCACGAGGTAGTGGCGCGCGCTCTCAGCAGGCAAGGCGTGCAGCACCTGTTCGGCCTGCTGGGTGATGGAAACTTGCACATCGTGCGCAGTTTCGTTGATGGCGGTGGCGTCTTCCACCCCAGCGGCCATGAGAGCAACGCAGTCATGGCGGCGCATACCTTCGGGTATCTGACGGGCGGCGTCGGGGTGGCTACCGTCACCCATGGTCCCGCGCTAACCAATACGCTCACCGCGCTCGTCGAGGGCGTGAAGGGTCGACGAGCGACTGTGCTCATCGCCGGCGATACGCCCTCGAGCCACCGGCAGCACTCGCAAGACATCGACCAACGAGCGATCGCACGGGCCGCCGACGTCGGCTGGGAGCAGATCAACGATGCCTCAGCCGTGGCCCAGGACGTCGCCAGGGCCATGCGACGCGCCGAAACTGAGCGCCGGCCCATCCTGCTGAACGTGCCGAGTCACCTGACCTGGGTGGATGCGGAGTATCGATCAGCCGACGTGAACGGTGGTCGTGCACCACGTCTCGAGCCGGCGGCCCGCGACGTCGAAGCGGCCATCGAGGTGCTGGCCGCGTCTGCGAAGCCGTTGGTGCTTGTCGGCAGAGGCGCCTCATCGGACGAGGCGAAAGAGGCGGCGATCCGGCTGGCCGCGGTCTTGGGGGCCCCGTTGGCCACCACGCTGTTGGCGAAGGATCTGTTCGAGGGACACCCGTACAACCTTGGGGTGCATGGAACGCTGTCGCACCAGGTGGCCCTGGATTGCTTCTCGCGTGTCGACTGCATCGTCGCGCTCGGGGCCTCCCTCAACGAATGGACGACCGTCAAGGGCGGCCTTATCGAGGGAAAGGACGTGATTCACGTCGACCTCGACGCCGCTGCCATCGGGCGGTGGCACACCCCACGGGTAGGCGTAGTCGGGGATGCGGCGGCGAGCGCCAATGCAATCAGTGATCTCTACGTCGAAGCCGCGTTAGGTCCGCGAGCATTCGCGGGCCCGACGTTGCAGAACGCGCTGGCACAGGCCCAGCCCCCGCATTCGGGTATGCGAGTCAACGCGCCAAATCTCGACTTGCACGAGGTCTGCGACGCACTCAACGACGGCCTCCCCGAGAACCGGACCATCGTCGCTGATTCCGGCCGGTTCATGTTGGTCAGCCTGTCGACACTCAAGGTCACCAGACCACCGAACTTCGTCATGACGACGAACTTCGGGTCCATCGGGCTCGGGATGGGCGCCGCGATCGGCGCCGCCGTGGCCGACCCCGCCACGACCACGGTCCTCCTCACAGGCGATGGAGGCTTCGCCATGAGCGGACTCGCCGAACTGTCCAACTGCGTGCAGCAAGGGCTGAACATCACCGTCGTGATCTTCAACGACGGCGCTTACGGCGCCGAGCACGTCCAACTGCGCGCCCTCGACCTCGACCCCTCGTTATCCCTGCTGGCGCCCATCGATTTCGCCCAAGCTGCCAAATCCATGAACGCGCACGGCTACACCGTCGAAGAACTCTCTCAGCTCGATAACGCTCTACGCTCCGCCAGCGGCACCCCGGGAGTGTCCGTCATCGACATCAAGCTAGACCCGGACTGCATCGATTCAATAGGCCACCACTGAGCGACGATAGAACGCATTTCGAACGTATGGTCCGAAAACGTGGTCTCATGTTACTGTCGTTGGATTCCGAGTGTGGTGACTATCGGAGCGACGAAGTCGTCCAGATGGAGACTCAATGCCGAGCGAACTCGACGCAGACTTTGTCCACCGAGCGGTGAACAAGGGCGATCTGAATGCGATACGACTTGCGCTCTGCCAGCTCACCTCGGATCCCGAGCTCCTAGACCTGCCCCCCGTGCCCACCCTCGACGAGGCCGCCCGGAAGGTCATCGTCGACAAGGCAACCGCCTGGCTGATGAACCACGCAGGACCACGCAGGCTGGCCGAACCACCGCGAGACGAACTGCGGCAATTGATGCAACTAGCCGCTGGCGAAACCTTGAACGACGTCGAGTTCGACTTCCGTCGCGAGATCCCCGCGTTCACCGACTTCCCCTGGGCGACGGTCTGGGGCGAGCGCCGGCCCACGGTGCCACCGGGCTTCAGCGTTGCCGTCGTTGGCGCCGGTTTCAGTGGTATAGCGATGGCGGTCCAGCTCCAGTTGCTCGACATCCCGTACGTGGTCCTGGAGAAGCAGGGGGAAATCGGCGGCACCTGGAGTCAGAACAGGTATCCCGACGTGCGTGTGGACACTATCTCGCTCGGCTACGAGTTCAGTTTCGAGAAGGACTACCGCTGGAGCGAGTACTTCGCCCGAGGCGAGGAGGTTCGAAAGTACCTGCAGTCCATCGCGGAAAAGTACGGCGTGACTCCCAATGTCCGGCTCAACACTGAAATCGAAATGGCCGAGTTCGACGAGCAGACCAGTAATTGGCGTCTCACCGTCAAAACGCCCGATGGCCAGGACACGGTGACCGCGAACATACTGGTCACCGGGATGGGGACCTTCGCCAACGCCAGGAAGCCCGACTTCGAGTCGCAAGAGGATTTTCGCGGCAAGATCATCGTGCCGTCCCGGTGGCCGGAAGAGCTGAGCCTCGAGGGTGCCCGGGTCGCGATCGTCGGGAACGGCTCCACGGGCGTGCAACTGCTTGCTCCAATCGCCGACGTGGCGGATCACGTCACGGTGTTTCAGAGAACGCCGCAATGGATTGCGCCCCGCCCCTTGTACGGACAGCCCATCGAGCCTGAAGTGCACTGGCTATGCGACAACCTTCCGGGATACTGGAACTGGCAGCGCTACATCCACAACTCCACGCTGTTCGGCGCCTACGATCTTCTGCTCACCGACGAGGACTGGGTCGCCAAGGGGGGCCTGGTCAACGAGAAGAACGACAAGCTGCGCGACGACCTCCTCACCTACCTCAGCCGCGAGGTGCGCGGCCGAGACGATCTCATGCAAGAGCTGGTACCTGACTACGCGCCCTTCTCACGCCGTCCTGTGGTGGACAACGGCTGGTACGAAGCCTTGACCCGACCGCACGTCTCCCTAGTCACGGAGTCGATCAACCGACTCGAGCCCAATGGCATAAGAACTTCCGACGGCCGCCTGCACGAAGTCGACGTCATCGTCGCCGCGCTCGGTTTCGAGGTGGTGCAGTACCTCAAGCCGGCCACCATCAAGGGTGCGGGCGGCAAAGACTTGCACGAAACGTGGGAACGCGACGGACCGCGCGCATATCTCGGCATGATGGTTCCCGACTTCCCCAACATGTTCATGCTCTACGGACCGAATGCTCAAGGTCTGCCAAGCGGCCACCAGTTGCCTGCCATGTTCGTCATCTGGGCCTCCTATGTCGCCAAATGTATCGGCAAACTGTTGACCGATCAGAAGACTCGCGTCGAGGTGACAGAGGAGGCGTTCGAGGCCTACAACCAGCGACTGGACGCCCAAGCAGCAAAACTGATCTTCATGGACAAGCGCGGTGCACCCGACAAGAATTACTACGTCAACCAAGAGCACAATCGATTGCAGGTGAACGCGCCCTGGTGGGGGCCGGACTTCCACCGAATGTGCTCCACCGTAGAGTGGCACGACCTGCGCCTGTCCTGAGCCGTCCCGCCACCCGAACCGGTGTCGCTCCGATGAATCTCGAGGTGTTCCGTCATTTCCGATGTGAATGAGTCGCTCGGATCGCCGAATCGCACTGAACGTCGATGGGCTCTTCCGGAGTTGCGCCCAGGACGGCCGTCCTCGAGCGAGATGCAGTCGGCCAGGCTGCAACAGGTGCCGGAGTCGCCGTTGGACCCCGACGTTGTCGTCGGGACGGAGACAATCGCCGGGATCTCCTGCACGACCTGCACCCCGCCCGTCGTGCACGGCACTATGGTTTATCTGCACGGTGGGGCGTTCTGGCGCGGTGCGCCGTCGATGTGGGTCCCATACGCGTCGCGATTGGCGAGCACCACGGCCTTGCGAGTCATCCTCCCGGAATACAGCCTGGCTCCGGAGCGGCCGTTCCCTGCCGCGATCCATGATGCCCTGGGGGTCTACACCTTCCTGTCGGGCCTGCCCGGTCCGCTCTTCGTGGGCGGCGACTCCGCAGGCGGTGGCCTCGCGGCGTCTCTCGTTCTCGCGCTCGTAAGGATGGCAGCACAGGTCCCCGACGGCTTGATGCTGATCTCCGCGTGGCTGGACCTGACTATCGAAGCGGGCGCCTACGAACGCAACGAGGACAGGGACAAGGTATTCGGCCGCGACAACGCTCTCGCGTCCGCTGAGCGATACCTCCAGGGCATCGATCCGCGAGACGAACTGGCCTCACCTGCGCTCGCGCAGTTGCAGGGCTTTCCTCCGACGCTCTTGCTCGTTGGGTCCGAGGAGGTCCTGCTAGACGACTCGCTTCGATTCGTCCACAGCGCGAGCCTGTCCGGAGTCACGTGCGAGCTCCACATGGTCAGCGGCATGCAACATGTGTGGCCACTGCTCCAGCCAGCCCTTCCTCAGTCGGGTCAGGCCCTCCAGGTCATGAGCGGCTTCGTCCAGCGACTCCTGACGTAGGCTGCGGACGTAGGCTGCGTCGGCCCTCGGACGGCGGGGTGCAAATCCGCCTCAGGAGAAGATGAACTCCGAGGGATCGACCTCCGTCATCAGTTCGAAGAACTCGACGGCCGACCAGGGACGGTTGGCGATAATACGGCCGCTTGAGGTTTTGATGTAACTGTCGACGTTCGGATGGCTCCAAATCATTCGAGTGAGCCGATCGTCCATGGTCTCGTTGTACTCGGTGAAGCTCTCCATCCGAGGCTCCACCAGCTCTGCTTCTGATCGCCACATTTCGTCGAGCACAGCCTCGACGTGGGACAGCTGCGCTTCGACGATCCCTGTGTAGCTGCCCGCAGCGCCGTTGACGTTCGGTCCGTACAGGATAAAGAAGTTGGGGAATCCCGGGACCGTAATCCCCTTGTGGGCTCGGGCACCGTCCTTGGACCAGAAGTCGTGCAGCTCTAGACCGTCCCGGCCGACGATCTTCATCGGCGACAAGTACTCAGCAACCTCGAAACCAGTGGCCAGCACGATCGTGTCCACCTCGAGGTGCCGACCCGAGGAGGTGACCAGCGCCGTCTCGGTCAGGGATTGCATCGCCGCGGGCACCAGCTCTACGTTCGGCCGCTTGATCGCGGCGAACCAGCCACTGTCCACGACCATGCGCTTTCCGTACGGCGGATAGGTAGGCAGGACGTGCGGAATCAGCTCCTCGAAGCCTTCGAGCTGCTCCTGCGCGTAACGGGTGAGAAAAGCGCGATGACGGTCGTTGCGTGCATTAATCGAGCGGTCTGGGTGTTCCCATGAGTCGTCGATGATCATGCTTGGGTAGATCTTGTCGGCGTGCTGCCAGCCGACCCGGAAGCTTGCCCACTCCCCATAGAAAGGCACGTTGTCGAACAACCACCGGGTGTCCTCCTCGACCGGGTCGAGGTAGTTCGGCGCGGGAGCGATCCAGTGTGGGGAGCGCTGAACGGCGTAGAGCTGACGGGCCCACGTGGCTACGGTCGAGACCACCTGAACGGCCGTCGACCCGGAACCGACCACCGCAACACGCTTGTCGGTGATCACATCCTCATCGGGCCACTCGGTGGTGTGGAAGATCTGGCCAGCGAATTTATCGCGACCGGGGATTTCCGGGATGGCCGGCTTTGCGAAGGTGCCAACAGCCGTGATCACGATGTCTGCTATCAGCGTGCGCTGTTCGGTCGCGCCGAATGTCACCTCCCAGTCGTGATGGTCCTCCCGGAATCGAGCTGATGTGACCGGCGAGCCAAACGAGATCAACCGGCGCAGGTCGAAGGCGTCCACGAACTGGTTTAGGTACTCCAGAATCTGTGGCTGCGACCCGTAGTTGTTCTCCCAGTTTCGCCGGAAGTCGGCGTAGGTGTAGATGGCACTGGGCGTATCCACGCGAGCGCCGGGGTAGCGATTGGTGCGCCACACACCTCCAAGATCTGACTGCTGCTCCAGAACGGTCACGTTGAAGCCGCGCTGCGTCATGTCCCGAGCGGCGAGCAGACCTCCGACTCCGGCACCGACGATAACCACCGACTTGCCCTGCGCCCAGGGACGCTCCGCAGGGTCCACCGCGCGAGGCGCGAAACCGAGATGAGCGAGCATCATCTTGGAATAGCGTGCCGGCACCTCCTCTCCGAGCGCCTGCTCCATGAGGGCAGGCATCTGCTCGGGCGTTGGCGCTGGCACGGCCGGCCGGCCGGCCGCTACCCAGTCCAGCACAACATCCCTCAGAGCCCGACGCACCTCGGTCTGGACCTCCTCCGGAAGGCCGCCGGTAGGGTCATCGGCCAGACCGCGGGTCCGCTCAGGCCGATACCGCTCGCCTAGCCACCGAGCGTCTCCGGTCATGTGTGCAAGGCACACCACAAGGACCGGAATGCTGGCCTTGGTCAGCCTTTGGTCGAGCTCATCTGCGCTGATGTCCGCGCGGGGATGATCCACCACTCGTCTCCCTGCCTTCTCCCGCCGGGCCGACCCGCCGGCTTGGGTGACCGCCTCCAACCGGTGCGGCCTACTCGCTCACGATACGATAGACCGGCGTCAGGTTCTAGGCTCCAATTATTGAATTGGCCACTGTTCGCTCGGCATCAGCGTACAACTGTGCTAGATATGACGGCATACCATCGTCGGCGGCAAGCACACGGTCCAGACATGGACGCCTGGCATCGGATTTCAGAAGTGGAACCGTTCGCGAACGCCGATAAAGAGACGCCGATAAAGAACTGACAACGGACAGACATCCGCCCAGCGGCTCTGCCTCTCTGCTCGGATAGAGGAACCCACGTGAGCATGACTGTTGACAACGAGCGCGAAGAGCTACGCAAGGTCGCCCGCTCCTTTCTCGAGGCGACCGCGCCCGCGGCACGCCATCGACGGGTCGGCGCCTCGGACAGCGGTGACGACGAAGCGCACTACCGGTCCTTGACCGAGCTGGGCTGGCACGCCTTGGCCCTGGAGGAGGAGGTCGGGGGTAGCGGCGGAACATGGCTAGACCTCGCGGTCTTGCTCGAGGAGACCGGCCGCGTCCTGCTACGCAGTGCATTCTTCGCAACGACCGTGCTGGGTGCGCAGGCCATCGCCGTTGCGGGTTCGGTTGACCAGCGGCGGGACTGGATCGGTGCGATAGGGCGTGGCGAGCTAACGGCAACGGTGGCGCTGCCGGGACGGGACTGTCGGTGGGAAGACCCCGCAACGAGCGTCGCCGTTGAGAAAGACGGTGACACGTGGCGCGCCTCGGGCACAATCGAGCGGGTAATCGACGGAGCTTCCGCCGGTCTGATCCTCGTTGCCGGACGCACCGCGGCCGGGCCGCGGCTTTTCGCCGTCGACAGCGCGCAGCCGACGGTTGTCAGCACGCCGCTGGAGACGCTCGATCTGACGCGGCCAATGGCGCGCGTCGATTTCCGCGCCGCCACAGCGGTCCCGCTCGGCCCTTCCGACACCGTAGGACAGCTAAGTCATGCGGCGCTTCTGCAGCGCCTTTCCGACTTGTTCACCGTGGGCTTGGCGGCCGAGCAGTTAGGGTGCGCGCAGCGGAGCCTCGAACAGGCGATCGCCTACGCGCGAGACAGGGTGCAGTACGGCCAGGCGATCGCTTCGTTCCAGGCCATCAAGCACCGCTGCGCAGACGTCTTTCTTGCGGTTGAAGCCGCGCGCTCCACTGTCCGCCACGTCGCTACGCTCGCGAGCGAGTCGGCCGCTGACTCGACTCTGGCGTTGGCGGCGAGTGTCGCTAAAGTAGCCGCTTCCAAGGCCGCACTCATGGCCTCGGCAGCCAACATCCAGATTCATGGCGGCATCGGCGTCACCTGGGAGCACGACGCCCATCTTTATCTGAGACGAGCGAAGAGCTCGGAGTTGCTGAACGGGAGCCTCACCTGGCACCGCGAGCGGATCGCTGTGCAGTTGGCCTCGGCGGTGGACGGCCCGGCCTTCCAACAGAGCCTGCTGAGCGGCGAAATGCAGGCCGAGGCTGCCAGCTTCCGGGAGGAGGTCCGCGCCTTCCTATCCGCACATTTACCCGCGGACTGGCAAGGCGTTGGCGCGCTTGAGGAGGACCAACGGCACGAATGGCTACGTGCGTGGCGGCGGACCCTGGCCGAGGAAGGCATGATGTGCGTTTCCTGGCCAACCGAGTACGGCGGTCGCGGACGCTCCGTTGCCGAACAGATCGCCCTGCTTGAGGAGTTCACGAATGTCGGGGTGCCCCACCATCCGTCATCGTTGGACACGCTTGCGGTGAATCTGCTCGGCCCCACAATTCTGGCGATCGGCAGCGAGCAACAAAAACTAGAACGGCTGCCCCGAATCGTCTCCGGCGAACAACGGTGGTGCCAGGGTTACTCCGAACCCGGCGCTGGTTCCGACCTCGCCGGCGTCCAGACGACGGCCGTCCTCAAGGACGGGAAGTGGGTCATCAACGGCCAAAAAGTGTGGACAACCTCGGCGCAAGAGGCGAACTGGATGTTCGCCTTGATACGAACGGACCGGACCGCGTCCAAGTACGCGGGGCTCACGTTCTTCCTACTGCCAATGGGCCAGCCGGGAGTCGAGGTTCGTCCGATCCCTGACCTGAACGGGCAAAAGCATCTGAACGAAGTCTTCTTCACCGACGCGGTGACGGACGAGGCTAACGTCCTCGGCGAGGTGAATGGCGGCTGGGCCGTCGCGAACGCTCTGCTCGGCTACGAGCGTAACGAAGGAGCTATTCGCGACGCCGTAAACCTTCGTGACGAATTCCGACGCCTGGTTGTCCTGGCTCGTGACACCGACCGGCTGAGCGACCCTAGGGTGCGCTCAGGATTGGTGGATGCCTATGTCGACCTCCAGGCGATCATCCTCGGCGCAGTCCACGGGACCACCGCCGCGCTGGCGGGCCAACCCCCGGGGCCGGAAGCCTCGCTGCACAAATTGCGGTGGTCGGAATACCACCAGCGAGCCACTGAACTCGCGGTCGACGTGTACGGGGACGAGGCCCTCACCCCCACCGGCCGCAGGTCCGCGACGTTCAGCAGCACCGATTCGCCGAGGTCGCCCTCATCGAGCCGCTCCTGGGTGCAGACCTTCCTCACGGCGCGCGCAGGAACGATCTATGCCGGCACCTCGGAGATCCAACGCAACATCATCGCTGAGAAAGTGCTACAGATGCCCCGCTCGCCCCGCCCGAGCAACTAAACCAAGGGGGCGGCCGCAGGCACGGCCGCCCCTCCGCCGGGCCGTTCGACGCGAGCTGTCGTCACGCAACAATCCGGACCCGCGCCGACGCCCAGTTTCGGCGGCAAAGGCTACTTCATTCCTGACCGAGGATGACCCGACGGGCATTGTCGCTAAGGAACTTGCGGCGGCGATCCTCGTCACGGAAATTCATCGCTTCGACTTCCCGCACACATCGCACCAGTCCTAGCAGCGGGTAGTCGCTCGCGAACATAACCTTGTCGGCTCCCCGGGTGTTCATGTAGTACACCAGCGCCGGGGGGTAATGCTTGGGCGAGAACGCGGACGTCATCATGTAAAGGTTCTTCCACTTCAGCATGAGCTTGACGCACAGCTCAGCCCACGGATCCCCGCAGTGCGCCATGATGACCTTGAGCTCGGGAAAGAAGGCGCAGATCTCGTCCATGTGAATCGGATCCTGCAGCCGTGCGGCCGCGACCAGCGGACCAGGCACACCGACGTTGATGGAAATAGGGATGTCCAGCTCCACGCACTTCGCGTACAGCGGGTAGCACCTCGGATCGGTGTACGGGACAAGCGTGTGATACGCCGAGATGCGGGCCATGACGAACCCGTCGTTGCGCACCCGGCTTTCCAACTCGCGCACGCCACTCATGCCCTGACGAGGATCCACAATGTAGGAGCCGTGGAAGCGGTCGGGATAACGCTGGAGCGCGTCGAGCGCCCACGGCATGTCATCCGGCTGGAAGTCATAACCCGCCGCGATGACGGCTTGGTCCATGCCGGCCTCATCCATCTCTTCCACAATTTGCTCGGTGGTGCGCCCTTGGGCGACCCGCTCGGCAACCTCGGTAAACATGTAGGAAGTGTCGAAGCTCCCATAATTGAATTGCTTGGGGACCATATTGATCCATCCATCGAAGACCTTGTAATCGAGCGCCATACCAACTCCTTCGCTATCCGGCGCGTTACCGTGCCAGGTCGAGTGTTGCACTGCATAGAGGGACCCCAATCGCGCCCGCACGTAGTCCGTGATGCGGATCAAGGATGTTGCTTCGCGTTCGCGTCCAAACACCTCCCAGGAAGATCCCTTACGGCGGGTCGGCGGCCATCACTCTAAACCCCTAGATAATCAGTGGCCAGATTCGGGATCCCAGAGCCCCCATGGGCCCATCACTCGCTGCGGGCAGCCGGGACTGATGGCGCCGAGGGTGCGTCCGAACCATGCGCTGCGGTCCTAGGCATTACGCCACCTACGCCTGACGGTCTGGTCAAACCGATTGTCGATCGCGTAACATGATGTCAGATTTCTCGCTAGCCGTGGGAATGAGTGACTAGCCACCGCGTCGACATTGGGCCTACGTGGCCGCGCCCGGAGGGGTTTAATAGTGGAATTTGCATTCTCGGACCGGTGTATCGAGTTCCGTACCGCACTGCTTTCCTTTATGGACGAGCACGTCTACCCGGCCGAGTCCGTTTACGCCGAGCAGATGGCTGAGTCGGGTAACCCTCACCACCACCCTAAAGTTCTCGAGGACCTGAAAAGCGCAGCACGTTCGATGGGCCTCTGGAACCTCTTCCATCCGCATGCAAACGTGGAATGGGGCTCGCCAGGGCTATCCAATCTCGACTATGCCCCGCTCGCGGAGATTATGGGTCGCAGTCCATATCTGGCGCCGGAAGCGCTCAACTGCAGCGCGCCGGACACCGGGAACATGGAGATACTCGAACTCTTCGGGACCGAAGAGCACAAGCAGATGTGGCTGAAGCCGCTTCTTGCCGGAGAGATCCGCTCAGCCTTCGCGATGACCGAACCGGCCGTGGCGAGCTCCGACGCAACCAACATAGAGCTCCAGATGAAGCCGACAAACGGCCGCTACGTGCTCAACGGCCGTAAATGGTTTGCCTCAAGCGCACTGCATCAGAACTGTCGAGTACTCATCGTTATGGGCAAGACAGATGTCGATGCTCCGGCACATCGCCAGCAGTCCATGATGGTGGTGCCGATCGAGACGCCCGGCGTGACCGTCGTGCGCAACCTCCCAATCTTCGGCTACAGCGATCGAGAGGGGCATGCTGAGATCCTCTTTGAGGACGTCGAGGTGCCCCATTCGGCGCTCTTGGGCGGCGAAGGGGACGGCTTCGCGATCAGCCAGGCGCGCCTTGGTCCTGGCCGCATTCACCACTGCATGCGATCAATCGGCATGGCGGAGCGCGCACTCGAGCTGATGATCCGGCGTGCCGATAACCGTGTGACCTTCGGCGAACCGCTCTCGTCACGAGCGAACATTCAGGACTGGATCGCGGAGTCGCGCATCGAGATCGAGATGATTCGGCTCCTGACTCTCAAGACCGCGTGGCTCATGGACACGGTTGGCAACAAAGAAGCGCGAACTGAGATAGCCGCCATCAAGGTGGCGGCTCCGCGGATAGCGCTCAAAGTAATCGACCGCGCCATCCAGGTGCATGGTGCGGCTGGCCTCACCGAGGACTTTCCCCTTGCCGCTTACTACGCCTACCAGCGGGTGTTGCGGATCGCGGATGGTCCCGACGAGGTGCACCTCCGATCCATCGCGCGAGCCGAAATCCGTCAGGATCGGGAAAGAGCAGGCAAGGCAGGAGCAGGTTCGAAGAAGGCGGAGGACGCGGGCCCGGTCTCAGCCACGAGTAGCTCCGTCGGCTCCCGTGTCGGTTCGTGACTGCTCAGCTTTCATCATGCATGGGTGTTCGCCACTGCGTGGGTGTTCGCCACTCGTCGAGTAGGGCAAGCGATTCGGGGACCGAACGGTCATCACCGCACGGCGCTACCGCGGACTCGCCGTGACGTCGACGTAGGCGACGCCTGCTAGTCGGCACCGCACGGGTCTAGGTTGCGCCCGTCTAACGTCAGGAGCTGGTAGATGGAACATGTCGATCTGCATGGGCGGGTTGCCCTGGTGGTTGGCGGTAGTCGAGGGCTCGGATTCGAGATCTCGCGGGGCCTGTCCGCTGCCGGGGCGAAGGTCATAGTGGCAAGCCGGAAGCTGGACGGCTGCCAGGCGGCGGCAGCGGCCATCGCCAGCGAGACCGGGGGCATTGTCGTTCCTCGCCAACTTGACATCGGGCGGTGGCCGGAAGCCGGAGCGACGGTGGACTGGGTCTATGAAACCTTGGGCCGCCTGGATGTGCTGGTGAACTGCGCGGGCCTCTCCCCGCTGTATTCGGATCTGAGCGAAGTGAGCGAGAAGCTTTTCGACAAGGTTATCGACGTCAACCTCAAGGGTCCCTTCCGGATTATCGCCGCGGCAGGGCCACGGATGGCGGCCGCCGGAGGCGGTTCGATCATCAACATCTCCAGCATCGGGGCCGTTCGGCCAGGTACTGGGGAGCTGCCCTACTGCGCCGCCAAAAGCGGCCTCAATGCGCTGACTCAGGGCTTCGCACAGGCGTGGGCCCCGAGCGTCCGGGTCAACTGCGTGCTCCCAGGGGCATTCAAAACTGACATGACATCCGGCTGGCCGGCCGAGATCGAAGAGCGGGTGCTGGAGCGACTGCCGGCGGGGCGCAAGGGAGAGGCCTCTGAAATCACAAGCGCTGTTCTCTACTTCGCGAGCCCCGCATCGAGCTACACCACTGGGGCGATGCTGACTGTCGACGGCGGCCGGTGCGCGGTGCTCTAGGGAAGGTTTGAGCGTGATATCTCCTCGCCCTCTTAATCGTCTCGCCCTCCTAACTGGACGGCGGTGTGCCGAGCCATGTCTGTCCTTGGGTGCGACCGTCGAACAAAACACAACGTCGGGTTATGGTGCGGTAACGAACGCGCCGGGGAATATTTACCCGGTTCGTCTACGGCACCGGAGGTTGGATTCAGCGATGAGACGGACGCCCGTCCAACCTGGCGTTTGATTATCAGATGCCCTACAGTCAGAAGAGCCCTACCCCGGGGCCAGCCCCGCGCTTGGTGGCATTCGCTTCCGGGGCTCGGGCTTGACCGCTCTTATCCAGCCCCACGTAGCGCGACCCGCCCACGTCTCGGCGGGCGCTCGCCCAAGAGGAGATGGCATGACCCTGGACTACAAGTTATTCGATGGCTGGATCAACATGGTCCCCAAGAATCCGGATTACGGGAACATGGACGTCACGTACCTCTTCCCCGACCTTGCGGAACGCTACCAGAACGGGCGGACTGCAGAGCAGATCGTTGCCGAGATGGACGAAGCTGGCATCGACCAAGGCGTCCTGGCCGCAGGTTATGACAAGCACTTCGACGACACCACCTGGACCCTCGAAACGATCGAGCGCTACCCGGACCGCTTCTACGGATCCTGGGTCGTCGATCCCCACCGCGGCATGGCAGACGTGCGAGAACTCGAGAGCCGTGTGCGCAACGACGGCTTTAAGATGGCCCGCATCATGGCGTTTCACACGCTCATCCCTTACACCGATCCGCGCTGCTATCCGCTGTACGCCAAGTGTGTCGAGCTGGATATCCCAATCTCGATCAATGTCGGCGTTCCCGGACCACTCGTGCCGGCCGCTCGTCTGCAGGATCCGATCTATCTGGACGAGATCTGCGCCTTTTTCCCCGATCTCAAGGTCATCATGGCGCACGGCGGTGAACCATGGGCGGAGCTCTGCGTGAAACTGATGCTCAAGTGGAAGAATCTCTACTACATGTCGTCCGCCTTCTCGCCGAAGCATCTCCCGAAGCCGGTCGTGCACTACATGAACACCCGCGGTGCCGACAAGGTGATGTTCGCGAGCGACTACCCGTTGCTTGGCCTGGATCGGTGCGTACGGGAGATCGAGAACATGGATTTCCGCGACGAGGAGCGGCGCCGCAAGTTTGCGAGCGACAACGCGCGACGCGTCATTCTGGGGCAAGGCTAGGCGTAAGGACTGAGACACCCGGTCCGCACGATCGCCACTGCGCGAGGAACAATCCTGGCGCCGTCCGGACCGCCCCCTACGAGCGGCATGAAGGATAAACCCGTGTCCACGATAGTGAAATCGATCGCCTTCTTCGACCATCTTGCGGACAAGTCAGAGGAGGCCTGCGACCGTCACTATCTCCAGCACCACGTGCCGTTAGTGGTCAACATGATGCGCGAGACCGGCATCGGCGCCAGTTACTACACGGCGAAGGCAGTGGCACTCCGCCAGACCGACGGCTCCTGGACTCCCGCTGTGCGGGAGTGGCGCTCGGCGTCTATTAGGGTCGCAGTCCCGGCGGAGGGTTGGGTACTCGACCCAGGGGTCCGTCGCTCGATAGAGGACGACCATCGGCGCTTCCTATGCAACCTGCGGAGTTACTTGTGTTCGGAGTCCGTTGTACGAGGTCTGGCGGGCCAGGCGCGCGCAAAGTTCATCCTCGAGGTTGCGAGCCGACCTGGCTGCTTCGCCGCTAGCAAACAGCCGACGGTGGAGTTCCTCGATGCGCTCACGCGGGCGGCAGAGCAGTCCGACGACGTCTCCTTGGTCCTGGTGAATCGGGTGCGCCGGCAGGAGGTAGCAGAGGAACTGGACTTTCCGGGGCAAGGCTTCACGCCAGGAGTGTTCACCGACGAGCCAGATGCGACAGGGTTCGTGGAAATCTACGCGCCAACCGAGGCCGCGGGGAGCGCTTTCATCGACGGAATCTCCGATCTGATGACTGCTCTGGTGGACAACGATGCAGTTCGTGAGGTCGGGTGCACCAGCTTCATCGAGTCGAGTCAGGTCCCGAGAGGTGAGTTCGCCGATTACGGGCTCCAACGGTGAAGATCGGGATACAGGTCTTTGTCACCGACGAGACCCTGTCCCCGGCCGAGATCGCGATCCTGGCCGAAGACCACGGGTTCGAGTCACTGTGGTTTCCTGACCACACTCACCTGCCGAGTCAGACCTCCACGAGGCATCCAGCCGGCTACGCCGAACTTCCTCGGGAGTATGCGCGCAATCTCGATCTGTTCGTGGCCCTCACCGCCGCCGCCCTTGCCACTCGACATCTCAAGGTCGGCAGCGGCGTCTGCCTCCTCCCGCAACGGGACCCAATCCTGACCGCGAAGATGGTCGCGTCGCTTGACCACCTCTCGGGCGGTCGCGTCCTGTTCGGCGTGGGTGCTGGCTGGAATTTCCAGGAAATGCAAAACCATGGCGTGGATCCGGCCCAGCGGTTCGGCCTGCTTGGCGACCGGATCAGGGCCATGAAGGCCATCTGGGCTGAAGACGTCGCCAGCTACCACGGCCGATACACCTCATTCGACCAGATCATGTCGTGGCCGAAGCCGACGCAGCGTCCGTGGCCCAAGGTCCTGCTCGGCGCAAACGGTCCACGGGCGATCCAGTCGGCACTCGAGGTCGACGCCGACTGGCTCCCAGGACGGCACAAGGACCACGCAAGTCTGGTGGCCCGCGTGCGGGAGTTCCGTGAGCGATCGGACGGCAGGCTTGGGGTCACGCTCTCAGATCCGTATCTGGAGCCAGATCAGCTTTCTGCGCTCGCCGACGCCGGCGCTGAACGAGCCTTCTTCCTGATTCCGGCTTCCTCCCGGGATGAGGTGGAACTGCGCATGGACAGGATAAGCAAGGCAGTGCAGGGCATCGCATCGCCGTGATCGTGCTGGGCATCGACACGCGCCAGCAGGGGCGCGAGCCCGTCCTGGCGCCCTACCTCGACGCGGCGGCCTCGCGTCCCGAACGGCGCACAACACCGACGCCGCATTGGAGCCGGCGTTCAGTTAGCCGAGCTAGCGCGGCGCCAAGTCGGCGCTACCTGACAACCTAGGCGCCGCCCTCACGGTCACCACCGCGCACCGCGGGTCGTCGGAATACCGGCTTGCGCTTCTCGGCGAATGCGGCCAGGGCCTCGGCGTGGTCCGGACCGCTCTGGAGCTGCAGGAAAACCTGCTCCTCGCGGGCTCTCGCAAGCCGAGCGGCTTCAAGTTGGTTTGCCAGCAGCATCTGCTTGGTGGCTACCAGAGAGGCGACCGGCATCGCGGCGATCCGCGCACAAAGCGCGGAGGCTTCAGCCGCCAGGGCGTCGTCCGGCACGACAGTGCGGACTAGACCGCTGGCTAGAGCCTCACTGGCCGACAGCCATTCTCCCGTGAAGAGGGCGTACGCCGCGTTCTGCCTGCCCATGAGAGCAGGCATCGTGTAGGACGACCCCGCCTCGAGCGAAAGCCCGAGGGCAACAAAGGGCATCCGGAACCGGGCAGACTCCGCCGCGAGAACAATGTCGGCGTGGCCCAGCAATGTCGCTCCGATGCCTACCGCAATCCCGTTCACGGCTACCACAAGCGGCTTGCCCAGGCCTTCGAACCGTTGCATGAAAGCGTCGTAGATCGCCCAGCGCTCATCGACCGAACCCTCGTTGTCGCCCAGATCAACACCCGCCGTGAACGCCCGGCCCGTCCCGGTCAACAGCACACAGGCAATACCGGGATCCTCCGCGGCCCAATCCAATGCCTCACGAAGCTGCACATAGGTTCGAGAATTGATCGCGTTGAGCACGTCCGGACGGTTGAGGGTTATTCGCAGAACCCCGTCCTCGTTATCGACAAGGACCTCTTTCCTCGCCTCACCGAGATCACTCATCTGGTAACGCCTCCGCACGGTCCCATTCCCGGCGCAGGATGTCATCGATATACGAAGCACGGGCCCGGCTGTCCAGGAAGTCGAATTGGCTTGTGCCGAAAGGATCGATTAGGTTGCGCAGCAGATCGAGCTGCTCCTCGGAGGGGACCTCCGTAGTGGGGATGTCCTCCGGCACAGTGAGCGCGAACCCAGTGTTCTCGACTACCTCGGACACAGCGATACCAGGGTGGAGCGTCTCGATCCGAAAGTCCTCGTTGTCGTGCTCCTTAATAAGAACGGCCAGAGGAGTGATGATCCGCACCGGACCGACCAGAAGCCCTCGCTCGCGTCGCGCCTCTGGGGACACCGGATAGCGCCCGCCGGTCGCGAAGTCGACCTTCTCGACCAGCGTCCGCTTTGAGTGCGTCCCAAAGTAGGCGATGATCTTCTCGTAGTTCTGCACAACCTCCGGCGAACCGGTACCGCCGGGGAGCCGGACTTTGGGGCGGTCGTAGTCCCCGATGACCGAAGTATTGAAGGCGCCGGTCCCGTCCATCTGCGCGGGTGACACGCACTCCACCAGTCCTCGGCCTCCGAGGTGCACGGTCTGGGTGTTCTCGATGAAGGTCCAATGCGCGGCCGCGCCCTTGTACGCTGCCGCTTCCGCGCCAGTCAGGCTCAACTCCACGGGCCTCATCCCGATGGCGTTGTACCCGATCAACGGAGCGTCAGGTGCGTGCGTCATCTTTGCCAGCATGTAAGAGGCGTAGGCCAGCGGGGTGAACGAACCGAGAACGGTCACGCCGCTGTCATCCACCTCCCGCGCAATGCGGCAGATCATCAATTCGTCGATTCGGTAGCTCACGATGCACTGACCTCCAGGGCTCGGCCCGCTCGCGCAAGATTTCGCACCACCCGCGCCCGTTCCGGGGGCAGCACTCTGGCGCGATAGTCCTCCTCGGTCTCCGTCCGGAGTCGCTCGAGGTATGCCGGCCAGGCGGCGCGGTCGTTGGCAGCGGCGGCGTAATCACGCAACTCCCACGCGTCGAGCCCATAGCACGGAACGTGGGTCAGTGGGTGCGCACCGAAGGGCGCCTCGATGACGGCGTCGACCAGGAAGCCGGGAATCTTCGTCATGTGCGGATTCGCCTCAATAACATCCTGAGACACGATCTCCTCGGCCGTCACCACCAGGCGGCGGGCCGCCCGCGACATCTCGGGATCGATGGCCATCGGGCCGTCGTACTGACAGTCCCCGTTCGGGCTCGCCCGACGGACATGCAGCAATGCGACATCCGGGGTCAGCGCCTTGATCGCCAGCAGATCCCCTCCGCCAAATGGGTCCTTTATCGAGGCATACCAGTTGGGCTGACGCTTAGGCACCTCCGAGAGGCCGAGGGATGCCATTGGCAGGAAGGGGATATTGCGGGACGCCGCCTCAAAAGCCGTGTTGAGAGCGAGGCCGGTGAGTTCGGTGATCGTGATCTCGCCGTTCTCCACAGCCCGCCGGAAGTGCGGGGGCAACCCAAACGCCTCCAGCGAGACCATCGAGAACGTCACCGCGGAAGCTACCTCGGCGCCGACCAGCAGGTCGATGTCCATCGAACCCATCGTCTCGGCAAAGTGCAGGCCCTGCCTGCCGTCACGGACGAGTTGGCGAACGGCCGCCATCGGATGGTTCGACAGCCACGCGCCGCCGAGGCCGACCAGACTGCCGTCGGGTATCCACTCCGACAACTGATCAAGTGGGACGACCTTGTTCCGCGTCATACCGGGCTGCCGTTTGGGTTGGTCATGGTGCTCACGTCCGTTCGTCGTTGGAAAGTTGCTACTCAAAGCTGCAGTTAGTGCTGGGCGACCCCGCCGTCGACAACCTGAATGGTTGCGGTGATGAAGCTCGATTCGTCGGAACACAGGAAAGCCGCGGCGTAGCCGACTTCTTCGGGGCGGCCGACCCGGCGCATGTGGGCCATGCTGCCGAGGTCCTTAGACGTGCCGGCGCCAGCGGCGAGCCTGGCCTTCACTTCCTGCAACATCGGCGTCTCGATCGAGCCCGGGGACAATACGTTGCACCGGATCCCCTCTCGTGCGTACTGACCCGAGATGGCCTTGGCCATCGCGTTGAGACCACCCTTGGAGGCCCCATAGGCGATGCCGCTCGGCGTGCGCAGCGCGCCGTTCGACGAGATCAGCACGATGGAGCCGCCGCCAGCCGCCCTCAGCCAGGGGATCGCCGCACGCACCACGTAGTAGCAGCCGAAGAGGTTGACCCGCAGGACCCGCTCGAACACCGCGGTGTGATGCTGTTCCAAACGGCCGTCCCCCGGATCGAGCAAGCCGTGCGCACAAACGACGGCGTCCAAACGACCGAGTGGCGCGACCACGTCGTCGTACAGCCGGGCGACCGCCGACTCGTCCGAGATATCAGTCTCCTGCCAAGCCACCACCACGCCGTCGCCGAGCTCGTCGACCAACGCCTCGAGTCCGGGGCCGTTGATGTCGGTGACGACAAGGCGGGCGCCTTGCGAAGCGAGGACCTGCGCGGTTGCCCGCCCGATGCCGGACGCGGCGCCGGTGATCAGACACGTCTTTCCATGCATCCTGGTGGCAGGATCGATCAGCTGAAGACTCATGATCGTCCGGCAAGTGATTGTCCGGCAAGGTCGTCGGCGGAGGTGGCTGCCTCACGCGTTTGCCCGGCGGCGAAACGCCGCTGGGCAAACGCTCCGATGTCCTCCACTGCCTCCGTCGACTCCGGGACCCGACCGGCGAAGACGTGCCATACGTGCACCATCTCGGGCACCTGACGGTGGGTGACGTCCACGCCGGCTGCACGGGCATGGGCCGCTAGCGCGGCCGCGTCGCTACATAAACTGTCCCCTCCGCCACCGTGAATGAGCATCGGTGGCAGGCCACTGAGGTCAGCGTGGATGGGACTGACCGCAGGGTCGGTCGCGGCGTAGCGACCGAGGAACCAATTCTGGTAATTGCGTAGCTCGGGAACATCGACGATCGGGTCGTCCTTGGCGCGTTCGGTGACCGAGGGGTCGCCGCATGGGTAGTCGACCCACGGCGTCATGGTAATGAGTCCGGCGGGCATGGGAAGGTGAGCTTCCTTTAGCCGAGTCGCCGCAAGCACGACGAGGGCGCCCCCAGCGCTATCCCCGACGAACACGATTGCCTGCGCCGGGTGTGTCTCCAGCAGTCCGCGGTAGGCGTCCACCAGGTCGTCAATGGGCGCCGGCATCGTGTGCTCCGGCGCCAGGCGGTAGTCCACGACGTAGCAGACTGCGCCGGACGCACGGGATACGTCTCCGGCAAGTTTGCGGTGCGTGACCGGGGAGCCCTGGCAGAAGCCCCCACCGTGCGCGTAGAGGATCGCCTGGTCCGTGTGGGCGGTCCGTGCGGCGACTCGTTCCGCGGCAATGCCGCCCAGCGTGATCGCCTCCACAGTGACGTCATCGCCGGGGGGGAGCGCCGCGTCTGTCATGCGCCGTCGGAGCTCGATTACGTCCGTCGACGGCGCCGCTCGGCGCTCGCGAAGGATCCTCCGGATCTTGTCGTACTGTGGGCTCACCGTCATCGCTGCAACGACCGACCGACGAGGTCCCACATGATCTCCGTGGTGCCACCATAGATTCGCAGGACACGTGCGTCCCGCCATCGGCGTGCAATGGGGTATTCCTCCATGTAGCCGTAGCCTCCATGCAGCTGCAGGCAGCGATCCACGGTGCGCCAGTGCAGTTCCGTGGTCAGCGCCTTCAGCGCGGCCGCCTCGACGGCGGTCAGGTTCTTGCTGTTCTCCGCCATAATGGCTTTGTCCACGTAGGTGCGGGTGGCTGCGGCTTCGGTCCACAGTTGGGCCAGTGCGAATCGGCTCGCCTGGAACTCGCCGATCGGCTTACCGAAGGCATGTCGCTGGCCGACATAATCCAGCGTTAGACGCAGTGCCGCCTCGGTGGCTGCCATCGAGCCGACTGCCACGGCAAGGCGCTCACGTGCGAGCGAAAACTTGAGGTGGTCCATGGCGCCGCCAAGTCGGCCCAAGAGGTTCGCGCTCGGAACGAAGACATCGTCGAAGAAGAGCTCGGCCGTGTCCTGCCCGCGGTGTCCGATCTTGTCGAGCTTGCGTCCCCGGTTGAAGCCCGGCATGCCCCGCTCGACGAGCAGGATGCTGTGTGAGTCAGGTCCTTCGTCCCGCGTCTTGGCAATCGTGAGCACGAAGTCGGCCTGGATGCCACTGGTGATGAAGGTCTTGGCGCCGTTAAGGATCCAGCCGCCGTCCGTCTCACGAGCCTTGGTCTTGATGCCGCGAAGGTCTGAACCGGTGCCCGGTTCCGTCATGCCTAGCGCACCGATCAGCTTTCCGGCGGTGAAGCCTGGGAGCAGTCGCGCCTGTTGCTCCTCATTCGCGAGGTGCAACAGGTAGGGCATGATGCAGTCGTTCTGCAGCTGAAAAGAGTCACCCGAGACCCCGACCTCCATCGCCTCCTCGTTCAGGATGGCGTTGAACCGGAAGTCATCGAGTCCAAGCCCGCCGAAACGCTCCGGAGCCTCGAAGCCGACGAAGCCACGCTCGGCAGCCTTCATCCAGTAGGTGCGGTCGGTCTCCCCTGCCGCCTCCCACTCGGCCTGATGGGGCAGCGCCTCGTCTTCGAAGAACTTGCGCACCGACTTACGGAACGCGTCATGCTCGGGCTCGAAGATGTCTCGACCCATCCACGCCGCACCGGATCCTGGCATCTCTCGACCCTCCTCCTTGCGACGCCGCTTGAACCCTCAGACGCCACACGCTTAAGCCATCATGCTATTCCGCGCGGAGCCCTCGCGGAGTCAAACCAGGCGTCAGATTATTCACCTCACGCTCGGAGCACAAGCGTGCGGAAGCGTGGCAGGCGATAATTTACGTTCACGTGCACGGCGCCGACGCAACGGTCGGCGACCCGAGAGCACGAAACCTGACCGAGCGCGCCCAAGATCAAGTGGCCCGTATTCGCCGGATAACGCCCGAAGTCAACCGGCGACGGATCCAAAACCCGACCCCAGGAGGGCCGCGGTGACCTCGGTCACCTGGCTGTCCTCGGTCTCCAGGTCCCAGCGCAGGACGATCCGCGAGTACATAGGACGTTCGAAAAGCAAGACCGCTAGCTCGGCGGCCAACTCGACGTCAACATCGGGGCGGGTGACGCCGGTGCGCTTCCCGCGTCGAAGCGCAGCCGCAAATCCCCTGCGATAGCCCTCGTGGACCTCAACCCAGATGTCGGAGAACTCAGTCGGCGGGTCGAGCGATTCCCACCACACGCGATACAGCGCGACGTTGTCTCGGTAGAGCTCCAGAAAGCGCGACACTGCGGGTCGAGCGATCAACTTGCCGTCGTCATCCAGCGCAATCGTCGTCTCTTCCGCGATCGTGCGCCGCAACTCTATTAGCAGAAACCGGAAGATGTCCGCCTTATCGCGGAAGTATTTGTACACGGTCCCGGAAGACACACCGGCCCGCTGTCCAATCTCCTGGACGGTCACATCGACCAGTCCACGCTCCTCGAAGACGGCCACCGCAGCCTCGAGGATCCGCTCACGCGTCCGGTGGCCTCGCCTGGATGACGGAGCCCGACCGTCACCCGGCGTCCAGCTGTAGTCTCTACCGCTCGCCGTCTCCGTCATTTCACGTACAAACCTTGCATCACCATGCTGTGCAGCGCGGAGGCGACATCGCTTGGATCGCGGCGCTTGATCCAGCCCATCGATTCCATCAGCGTGTACTGATCGAGGACGTCGATGAGCGTCCGGGCAACAAGGCGGGCGTCTCGTTGGGTCAGTGGTTCCCGAAGGTGCCACGCCAGCAGACCGGCGCAGGTCTCCCGCAATACGCGGCGGACAGCTGCATGGTCGGGTCTCCGCTGGAGGATCCCGGCGGAGGCACGGAGAGCTCCCCGGAACCTCCGAGATACCTCGATCACCTGAACAAGTTGCCCCTCCAGCGAATCAGCGTCGTGCAGGGCGTGCGTAATCTCGTCGCCGTACAGCCGGAACAACTCGGTGAACAAAGCTTCTTTGCCGTCGAAGTGCCCATAGAGGGCGCCGGTAGTCATCCCCGCCTCAGCTGAGATGTCGGCGACTCGGGCGCCGTCGTAACCCGCCTGCGCGAAGGTTGCGAGGCCAGCGGCCAAGAGCGCCTGTCGCGTCGAGCGCGTTCCGTCGCGGTTCGGCGCATCCGAGGCCGTGGGGCTGATCTGCACGTCGTCCCATCTGACTGCGCAAGTTCCGGTTGACATTAAACTCTAACACTATAAGCAGGCGCCGGGTTTGGTGTCGTTGCCACCTCCACTACAAGTTTCCCGGCTTGCATAGCCGGGAATTACGACGCATCCTGAGCGACGCAGCGGGTGATAGCAGCCTCGCTACTACCTAGCGGACTAACGTGGTGTCGGGATATCCTCGTCGAGTCTTGCAGGCTCGGTTATAGTCCCTCCCACGCGTTTGGGAACATCGCCTCGTCGGGGTTTGACGAAGTGCGTCAGAGCGATCGCTGGGGACGGATTCTCATGGAATCGCCGTTAAGCCGACGGCTGGAAGCTTATTAGGGAGCAGGCCTTGTACTACCAGCTCGAACATGGCAAGGCAGCTTCACAGCGTGCGGCCGGGGCGGCGGCAAGCTCAACCGTCTGGACGATTCGTGACGGACGTATTCCGCGAGGATTCCTCCGGCTGCCTGCTAAGCAAGGCGGTAGCGCAACCTACGCCGTGGTAGCCGTCTGCGACGCCTCGGCTCTGCGCGGTGCCATCGGGTGCGACATCCGGCGAGCCGACGCGGGAGTGGTAGCGCGATGACCGAGAAAAGTCCCACATCGCTTTTCCAGGTGCTCGACGCACAGGCCGACGCCCTGGGTGACCGAACGTTCCTCAACGTGGACCAGGACGCGATCTCGTACGCGGGTCTGCGCGACCGCTCGGAGCGATTCGCCGGCAGCCTGCACGAATTGGGCCTTCAACGAGGCGACCGGGTGGCCGTCCTGACCGAGAACTCGGTCGAGCTCGTCGTCACCCTCTTCGCTTGCGCTCGGCTGGGACTGGTCCTAGTGCCTTTGAACATGTACCTGCGCGGGCAGTTCCTCCACTACCAGCTGGCAAAGTCCGGTGCCGTGGCAGCCGTCGTAGACGGCCTGGGCCTCGATGCCATCCAGGCGATCGAACGTCCGAGCTCCCTGCGCCACCTCATCGTGACCGGCGCCGCTTCGGCCAGCGGCGAACTGGCATTTGATGCTCTGGCGGCCGCAGCCCCGGCGAGGCACCTGGTCACTCTCGGCTCGTCCGACCCGGCGGCAATCATCTTCACTTCGGGGACCACGGGTATGCCGAAGGGCTGTGTCATCCCACACGGCGTGTTCACCCGCTGGCACCCGGTGCATCAGGACGCGGGATACATCCTCCCTGGCGACGTAATGATCACGCCGTCGCCGATGTTTCACCAAGGATTCCTCGGAGCCATGCTGACCCCCGCTCTATGGGCCGGTGCCTCGGTTTACGCCATGCGTCAGTTTCGTGCCAGCACGTTCATGGCTACCGCCCGCGAAGTAGGAGCGACGGTGATCTACGCCGTCGGGACCATCGGGATGCTCCTACTCGCCCAGCCCGCCGGCCCCGACGACGCAGACCCCGGCAAGCTGCGGGTGGCCCTGCTGCCGCCCATGCCTGCCGAGAGCCAGCGAACATTCGAGGCGCGGTTCAACGTGCCGGTCGTGGCCGACAGCTACGGCCAGACGGAGGTTCTTGTCATCGCCATGTCGGGCCTTCACGGTCCACGCCAACCCGGATCGGCTGGCCAACCAGTGCCTCAGGTCGAGGTCGCCGTGGTTGATGACAACGACACGATCCTGCCTACCGGCAAGGTCGGGGAGATCGTCGTACGCCCCCGAATCAGCGACACCTTCTTCTCGGGATACTGGGAAGAGCCAGCCGCCACGTTAGCGACGTGGCGCAACCTTTGGCACCACACCGGTGACCTTGGACGCCAGGACGAGGACGGCACGCTCTGGATCGTGGACCGGAAGAAGGACTCCGTCCGGCGACGGGGAGAGAACGTCTCCTCAGTAGAGCTCGAGAACGCAATCCGCATGCATCCGTCCGTCAAGGAAGTCGCCGTCCATGCCGTCCCCAGCGACGTCGGCGACGACGACATCAAGGCTTGTATCGTGCTTCAGCCCGATACAAATCTCGAGGCCGCCGAGCTATTTGAGTACTTCAAAAGCGCGCTCCCCTATTTCGCCGTGCCGCGTTACGTCGAATTCTTCGCCGAATTACCGGTGAACGCCGTCGGACGGGTGACGAAGATGGCGCTTCGCGAACGAGGCGTGACGGCGGACACGGTGGATCTCGAAACCCTCGGGATGGTGATCGGACGGGCCGACCGGCGGGGCACATCGCAGCCGACCACCCCCCTGACCGATTAGCGGGGGTACACCACGCGGAGCCCGGCGAGGCGTTCGCGCGGTTGTACGATCCCGGCCCATCAAGTCAGTTTTTACGGCAGCCTAGAGTCGATTTTTAGGGCAGCCTAGAGTCGAGCCGCTGAAGAAAAACAGGCTGGTGGCGGGGCATCAATAATGCGCCGGGCGACGTCTGATGTCACCCGGCGGAACATTCGAACGGACCTCACGGCACCATTACGAATAGTGCCTCGACAACGCACACCGGCTTGTCTGATCCCTTGCGCTCAACGGTGATGAGGTCCCTGAGCCGGTAGCCACCGCCGCCCGGCTCCACCGACAAAAGCTCGACCCCCGCGCGCAGTTCGCTCCCGACCGGCACCGGCGCTGGGAACCGCACTTTGTCCACGCCGTAGTTCACGCCCATGCTCACGCCCTGCACGTCATAGATTTCAGACACGAACATCGGCACCAGCGACAGGGTTAGGTAGCCGTGCGCAATGGTGCTGCCGAACGGTCCAGCCGCCGCCTTGTCGGGGTCGATGTGAATCCATTGGTGGTCACCGGTGGCGTCGGCGAACAGGTCGATTTGCTGCTGAGTCACGGTGTGCCAGTCGGAGTACCCAAGGTGCGTGCCGGCTGCCTGCTGGAGCTCGTCAATGCCCTGGAAGATCTTGGGGCCCGCCATCACCGCCACCCTCCGTCCACATAAAGTATTTGGCCAGAGACGAACCCGGCGCGCTCGTTCACGAAGAAGGAAACGACGTTGGCCACGTCCTCCGGGACGCCGGTGCGGGCCACCGGGATATCTGCTGCCGCAGCCTGCTTGAATTCCTCGAACGACATGCCCACCCGCTGCGCGGTGGCCGCCGTCATTTCGCTCTCGATGAACCCTGGTGCGACCGCGTTGACCGTGACTCCGAACTTGCCCAGTTCCTTCGACAAAGCCTTCGTAAAACCTTGAAGACCAGCCTTGGCCGTTGAGTAGTTCGCCTGCCCGCGGGCTCCCAGCGCCGAGGTGCTGGATAGGTTGACGATTCGACCCCAACCTGACTCCACCATAAAACCTTGCGTTGCCCTCGACATAAGGAAGGATCCGCGCAGGTGGACGCCCATCACCTGGTCCCAGTCGTTGTCGGTCATCTTGAACAGAAGGTTGTCCCGCGTTATCCCCGCGTTGTTCACCAGCACCGTAGGTGGTCCCAGTTCGCTTGCGATCCGACTCACGGCGCTCTGCACGGCGCCTGCGTCGCTCACGTCAGCACCCACCCCAAAGGCTCGCCCGCCGGCGGCCTCAATTTTCTCGACCTGCTGCTTGCAGGCAGCTTCGTCGAGATCGAGGACAGCGACGGCGAAGCCGTCACTGGCCAATCGTTCGGCAACGCAGGAACCGATGCCGCGAGCGGCACCAGTCACGACAGCGATGCGGGTCTCGGAAGACAACGGGTCGCTCCTCGGTTTCTAGTCGGGAATTCTGATTGAACGGAAGAATGATGCAAGCGTCCGCGGACCACGACGCGGCAGTGCGCGTACGACGAGTGGCATCAGGACAAGCGCTCCACCACCATGGCCATGCCCTGACCACCACCGACGCACATCGTCTCAAGTCCGAATTGCTGGTCGTGCCAGCGCAACGAGTTGAGCAGGGTCGACGTAATGCGGGCGCCGGTCATGCCGAAGGGGTGGCCGACGGCGATCGCCCCTCCGTTCACGTTGAGCTTGTCCTCCTCGATGCCGAGTTCCCGGGCCGATGGGATGACCTGTGCGGCGAACGCCTCGTTGATCTCGACAAGATCGATATCGGCGATCGTCAGACCGGCCAACTTGAGGGCGCGCTTGGATGCCTCGACTGGTCCGAGGCCCATGATCTCCGGTGACAGGCCGCTCACCGCGGTGCTCACAATTCGAGCCAGCGGCGTGAGGCCGAGATCTCTCGCCTTGGCGTCCGACATGATCACTAGCGCCGCGGCACCGTCGTTCAGAGGGCAACAGTTGCCCGCTGTAACGGTGCCGTTCGGGCGGAAGACCGGCTTCAACGCGGCCACGGCCTCAATGGTCACCCCGGCACGGGGACCGTCGTCGGCACTGACAACCGTGCCGTCGGGCAGGGTAACCGGCGTAATGTCCTGCGCCCAGAAGCCTGCGGCGATCGCCTTTTCCGCTAGGTTCTGCGACCGCACGGCGAAGGCGTCCTGTTCCTCACGGGTCACACCCATGAGCTGGGCGACGTTCTCCGCCGTCTGACCCATAGCGATGTAGACGTCGGGCAGGGCGCCGTCGGCGCGTGGGTCTCGCCAGCTGTCCTCACCGGTGGCAAGCGACCGGGTTCGCGCCTGGGCGGCGTCGAAGAGTGGATTCTCGGTGTCCGGCAAGCCATCGGCACTGCCCTTGATGAAGCGGCTGACGGTCTCGACTCCGGCGGAGATGAACACGTCGCCCTCTCCAGCCTTAATGGCGTGAAACGCCATCCGGGTGCTCTGGAGACTCGACGAGCAGTAGCGGTTGACCGTGGTACCCGGGACGCCGTCCAGACCGGCCAGGACCGCCACGACGCGTGCCATGTTGAAGCCGCCCTCACCGGCTGGCTGTCCACAGCCGAGCACGAGGTCATCGATAGCAAAGGGGTCCAGCCCCGGAACCTGCGCGAGAGCAGCCTGAACCATCTGCACGGTCAGGTCATCGGGTCGCATGTCCTTGAGCGACCCCTTGCCCGCCCGACCGATCGGCGAACGGGCAGTTGCGACGATTACGGCTTCGGGCATTGGGGCTCCTCGCTGTCATGCAGTACGGCTTGATTGGCTGCTGTCCTGATAATCACGGGCCTGGGTGGGCACATAGACCTCTGCGCCTCCTTCAGCTCAAGAGTCGGCGCACGGCATGCCGTGCCCGACCGTCCTCTTCTTAGCATTACGCGGCATCACGTTATCGTCAAGGATGCCGTTAGAACATCACAGGCACTGCGAGCGAGGACACCGAGGACGCTTCCACACCTTGGGCTGAACGTCACAGCGCATACCGAGTAAGTGATGTTGACGTGCCGCGAGTTGTGCAGTGTAGGTTGCGTGGGTGTCCTTCGTGTCTGAGAATCCGTTGCGATGGTCGATATCTTCCTGCGTCGCCGTGCGTAAATCCAGAGCACCGCGCAAAAGCGCATCGCTGGTCAGATCCATCTCGGCAAGGCGGCGGCCTCAGCCGGCTCTGTCCTCGGGACGGCCGCAGTGAAGACTGAGCCACTCGATGCGGAGCGACACCTGCCAGGGCTCGATCTCGATGTCATCACCGACTGGTTCACCACCACGATCCCGGACGCTGCTCCGCCAGTTAGCGCCAGCCTGATCACAGGGGGCCGGTCCAACCTCACCTACGAGGTCGACGACGGCAGTCGCAAATACATTCTGCGGAGGCCGCCCTTGGGCCACGTACTCGCCACGGCCCACGACGTCGGGCGAGAGTATCGGGTGATGGCCGCCCTCGGCCAGACCGACGTACCGGTTCCGGTCGTGTTCGGCCTGTGCCAGGACTCCTCGCTGCTGGGCGCACCCTTCTACGTCATGGCGAAGGTCGATGGCGACGCCTTCCGCACCGCGGCACAGCTTGCTGCTCAGGGAACAGAGCAGGTAACCGCAATCTCGCGCACACTCATGACCACCCTCGCGCGGTTGCACTCGATCGTCCCAAGCAGCGTTGGGCTCTCCGACTTCGGCCGCCCTGAAGGCTTCCTGCCTCGACAAGTGCGCCGGTGGACCAAGCAACTGCAGGACTCGGCGACCCGTCCCCTCCGCGGAGCCGAGGAACTCAGCGATCGGCTGTCCCGCCAGGTACCCGAAGAAGGGGCGAGCGGCCTCGTCCACGGCGACTACCGGGTGGACAACGTGCTCTTCCATGCCGGCCGACCGACAGCCGTGCTCGACTGGGAGATGGCTACTCTCGGGGATCCAGCGACCGACGTGGCCCTCTTCGTGGCCTACCAGCGCATGGCGGAACTCCCAGGAGGTGCGGCGGTCTTCGACGCCCATACCGCTCCAGGTTTCCTTTCAGCCGCGGAATTGGTGGACGTCTACGCCTCCGAAATGGGTCGGCCCTTCCCGCAACCGGGGTTCTATCTCGCCCTGGCGTTCTTCAAGATGGCGGCGGTCTGCGAGAGCATCCATCGCCGCTACTCCATCGGTCAGACCGTGGGCGAAGGCTTCGACACCATCGGCGACCTGGTAGAGCCGCTCCTCGATTCCGGGCTCACCGCCCTCGACGCGCGCTCCCTTGACTGACCACCGTCCATCGACTGATCTTCACGACCGTGGCGGGCTCTAGTAGTCCCGAATCTGAGGTGCCGGCGCGCTCCGGGCACTCGACGAAACACCAGGCCATGGTTGGTCGCGACCGCACGATAACCGTCGAGCACGATGTAGGGCACCGATAAGCAGTGCGCCGCACCACCGCGAATCAACGAGGCGCGCTGTCCATATCACCTGGACGAACGGGCCTAAAGATTGCGCGCAGGAAGACGCCACATCACAGTCTCCCGTTGACTGTGAGGCCGCCGTCGATGACGAGTACGTGGCCGGTTATCCAACTCGCTTCGTCCGAGGCGAGAAAGGCAACCCCGTTGGCGACGTCCTCGGGCGCCCCAAGCCGACCGAGCGGGTAGTTGCTCGCTACCTCAGCCTCTCGGCCCTCATAGAGTGCGCCGGCAAATCGGGTCCGCACCACCGCTGGGGCGACGGCGTTGACGCGCACACTTGGCGCGAGTTCGATGGCCAACTGGGTGGTGAGGTGCGCAACGGCCGCCTTACTCGCCCCGTAGAAGCCGATGCCGGACGCCGGCTGAATCCCCGCGACCGAACCTACGTTCACGACCGTCCCGCCGTGGGCCGCGAACCAGGCGCCGTGTACGCGCCGAATCCACGCCAGGGTGCCCAGGACGTTCACCGACAAGATCCGCTGCAACGCTGGCTCTTCGGCCTCCAGCAACGGGCCGTACACCGGGTTCACACCCGCGTTGTTAATGAGAACATCGATCGCGCCGAACCGCTCCAACGTCGTCGCGATGACTGCTTCCTGGTGGTCTGCGTCATCCGACGAACCAGCCACAGCAACCGCGACATCGGAGCCCAACGAATCGACGGCGCGTGTCAACTCCTCGACCTTGCGCGCCGTCAAGCACACGCGGCCGCCCTCGGCAACGATGCGCTGCGCGATGGCCAGGCCGATACCGCGGCTTGCACCGGTGATAATGGCCACGCGACCAGTGAATCGCGCGCTCACATCGACAGCCCGCCGTCGATCGGCAGCACAGTGCCGGTGATGTAGCCGGCTTCCTCGGAGGCGAGGAACGCTACCGCAGCTGCCATCTCACTGGCATCGGCGAAATAGCCCATCGGGATCAGGGCGGCTAACTCGGCCTTTTTCTCCTCCGGAACGGAAGAGATCATCCGAGTGTCGGCGTTGGGCGAGACCGCGTTGACCGTAACCCCGAACCGGGCCAGCTCCTTGGCCGCGGTTTTGGTGAAACCGATCAGGCCGGCTTTGGCCGCGGCATAGTTGGCCTGCCCGGTGTTGCCGTGCAAGCCGGTGTAGGAGGTGACGTTGACCACCCGCCCGTACTTCTGGGCCCGGAAGTGCGGCACGGCCGCGCGAGTCATCCGAAAGGTGCCACCGAGATGGACACCGAGCACCGCGTCCCAATCCTCGTCGGTCAGCTTCCACAACAGCGCGTCACGCAGGATACCCGCGTTGTTGACGACGATGTCCAGCCGCCCGGTCTGTTCGACGCACGCCTCGACCGCGGCCGCCACGTCTGCCGTCTGGGCGACGTCGGCAACGAGTGCCCCGGCCGCACCGAGGTCGGCGGCCACGGCTCGCACCTCGTCACCGTCGTAATCAAGCAGGAACGTTGCGGCGCCGGACTCATGCAGCCTTCGGGCCAACTCGAGCCCGATTCCTCGCGCCGCTCCGGTAACAATCGCTGTACGACCGCTGAAATCGAACGTCAACGTGCTCATTAAGCTCCTAGACGATTGAGAAATACTACAAACCGAGATCGCGGCCGATCAGCTCTTTCATGATCTCGTTCGAGCCGGCCCAAATCTTCGTCACTCGGGCGTCGCGCCACGCGCGGGCGACCCGCTGTTCGGTCATGAAGCCATAGCCACCATACAGCTGCACACAATGGTCCAGGACATCGTTCTGCACCTCGGCGCTCCACCACTTCGCCTTCGCGGCTTCGATCGCGGACAGAGTGCCGGCGCTGTGCGCAAGCACGCAGCGGTCGACGTATGTCTTGGTGACCTCGACCTTTGTCACGAGCTCGGCCAGCAAGAACTTGTTGTGCTGGAACGATCCGATGGGGCGCCCGAATGCCTCGCGATCGCGGGCATGCACGATCGTCTCGTCCAGGATTTGGGAGGCATGGGCCACGTTTGCCACTGCTGCGCCTATGCGCTCTTGAGGCAGCCGCTCCATCATGTGGGCAAATCCCAGATCGAGCGTACCGATGAGGTTGTCGGCGGGGATGCGGACGTCATCAAAGTACAGTTCCGAGGTATCCGCCTCCGGTTGGCCGACCTTGTCGAGCTTGCGGCCCCGAGTAAATCCGGGACGATCGGCTTCGACCGCGAACAAGCTGATGCCCCTGGCCCGGCTTCCGGGCGCCGTTCGTGCGGCGACCAGCACCAGGTCGGCCGAGTAACCGTTGGTGATGAAGGTCTTGCCGCCGTTGATGACCCAACCGTCGTCGGTCGGCTCGGCCTTCGTGCGCAAGGCGGCGAGGTCGGATCCGGCGGACGGCTCGGTCATACCGATTGCCGTCACCATTTCGCCGCTGGCCATTCGAGGCAACCATCGCTCGCGCTGTGTCTCTGTGGTCAGTTCCGTCAGATACGGCACGACGACGTCGAAGTGGATGGATAGCGAGGAGGCCAGTGCGAGGTTGACGCGGGCCAGCTCCTCGATCAACACAGCGTTGAACCGGTAGTCCCCCGCCGCCACTCCGCCATATTGCTCGGCAATGCCGAGGCCAAGATGCCCCTGACGCCCAGCGGCTAACCACAGCTCACGCGGATGTCCCTTGTTGGCCGCGAATTCCTCGACGTGGGGCCACACCTCGCGGTCGAGGAAGGCCCGCACCGATTGCCGGTACGCGTCGTGGTCAGGCGAGTAAATCGAGTCGAGCACTCAGGCCGCCCGACGCTGGAGCGCGGCCGGCACCCTACTGGAACGGCCGGTCCACGTCCACGCTACGTTAACGATCACGACCGCACTGCTGCCCATATCTATGTCCTCACCAGACTCTTTCGAGTGATCGCCCGTTGTTACCGGTCCACATAACATGCCAGAGGTTCGGGACGTCAAGCGATTGCGGAAGGCGACCATATGAACGCCGCCACACCAGCGGACGCGATTCCACCAAGGTCGACAGGCGAGCCAACGTGTAGAGGGCATGCTGCCGTACGCGCTTGCGCTGGGGAAGCTATCGAGTGCGCGACCACTTCACGAGGGGTGGCGAACATGACGGCAGCAGGCTCTCACCCAGCGCCAGCAGCCACGACAGGCTCAGATCCGAACCACATTCCGATAAGCATGTTGTTCACCGTCGGGTCGCTTGCCGTATTCGGACCGCTGAGCTTCGACGCATATATTCCGACCCTCCCAGTGATCAGCCGAACGCTGCACGCGTCGGCCTCCCAAGTTCAGTTGTCATTGACGTCCTGCCTCATCGGCATGGCTCTCGGCCAGTTTGTCGTCGGTCCCATCGGCGACCGATTAGGCAGACGACGACCGCTATTCGTCGGGCTGGCTCTGTTCGCGGTTGCCTCCGTTGCTTGCGCATTGTCGACCAGTGTCTGGATGCTCATCGCGTTTCGTCTGCTACAGGGCGCGGGAGGATCGGCCGGGATCGTTCTGGGTCGAGCCGTGGTACGTGACCTGTATTCCGGCGCGGTCGCTGCTCGATTCTTCTCTTTGCTGATGCTCGTCACAGGGCTCGCTTTGATCACCGCTCCCCAATTCGGCGCCGTACTGCAGCACTTCGGGTCGTGGCGGCTGGTCTTTGTGTTTCTCGCTGTGGTGAGCGTGTTGTTACTGGTGTCGTCCTACTTCAAGCTTCCAGAGACTTTGCCACCAGATCGGCGGCATACCAATGGATGGCAGCAGACTGCGAGTTCCTTCAAGAGCGTCCTCGCAGACCGCAGGTTTCTGGTCAATGGCTCTGCCAATGCCTTGGCACTCGGTGCTTTGTTCGCCAATCTCGCTGGGTGCTCGTTCGCGTTGGAGAACGTGTACGGGCTCAGCCCGCAGATGTTCAGCCTAGATCTCGCGATCAACGCCGTCGGCATGATCATCGCCGCGGTCAGCAATGGCGGGCTCGTCGCCAAACACGGTCCTCGGCGAATGTTGACGGTCGGGATGCTCCTTCTCTCCTCCGCCGCGACCGCGCTGTTACTCGTGATTCTGTTTGACCTGCCGCTGTTCTTCGTCCTCGTCTGCTTGTTCGTCCTGGTGAGCTCCACTGGCATGGTGTTACCCAACACGACGGCATTGGCCCTCAACGACTTCCCGCACGCCGCGGGCACCGCGTCGGCCACGCTCGGTGCAATGCAGTTTGGTTCCGGCGCAATCGCCGCGCCTCTGGTTGGCATCGGCGGAACACACGATGCGATGCCGATGGCGGTCGTCATCTGCGGTTTCAGCCTGGCAGCGGTCTTTCTCAGGCTCGTGTCGCGAACGAGGGATCGTGCGCAAGCGGTAGGGGTTCCTATCGCCATTCCTGTCGAGGCGGGCCCGATAGCTTCCGAGATAACCCCAAGTGGTCCGAGTTCGACGTCGTTGGACGTTTCGCCTTCTTGAGGATGTCAGGGTTCAGCCAGGATATGAGCGACAGTGGAGGTAATCTGCCACTTTCCGGCCGCTCGTTTCCCCGGGACCAGGCCGCGTGTGTGGCGATGCGCAGTCATGTTAAGGTCCGAGGCGTGTGCGGTCATATACCCGACAGCCGCCGCTCTTAAGCTTCGTAATAGGACGGTGCAATCGTGGATAGCGACCTTTCGGCCGCGCTAATAAGTGTCGATGCCGTGTACGACCACGTTGCGCATGCGGTTCCATCGATAGCCGCGGCACTGCCGCTCTATTGCGATCTTCTAGGGGGGCGGCCGGTTTCAGGTGGTGTAAGCGATCATAGCGGTCACCTCGCGGTGAATTTCGAGTTCGGAGATGGCAGACGAATCGAGCTTTTGGAGCCGATTCGGCCGGACTCCCGATCCCTCGCCAAGTTCCTCTCTCGAAACCCACGCGGCGGATTGCACCACATCACCTTTAAGGTCCCGGAAATTGAGCGTCTAATAAGTGTGGTCAAGGAGCTCGGTTACGAGCTAGTAGGCACCCGGTTAGACTTTCTAGAATGGCGCGAAACGTTTCTGCACCCTCGCTGCACAGGCGGTGCCCTTATCCAATTCGTACAGGCCCCAGCGGGGATTCCGCGTGCGTTGTCACGGCCTCTCGACGAACTGCTAGAAGAGGCACGCGCCAGCCGCGTTAACCACGGCATGCCAGCAGATCTTTCCTAAGCGCGGAGCTACGCAACATCATTCAGCGAAATTGGGCCGCGCGCGTCGCGGCATTGCGCGAGTTCGAAGAATCCCTGTGACCATTTGCCACAACTCGCCGAACCGCGCCGCCACGCTGGTCACTCATCGAGTGACCGGCTCGGCGCCCTCAAATCTATCGATACATTTCGACGGCGCGCCCCACCGCGTCAAGAGGAAGTAGCGCTGCGATGTCTGACCCGTGTGACGCAACGCCGTCCACAGTCCACGACGTAGATGCAACGCCCTCGTTGGAGGTCGACCAGAGTTCCTTGATGCGAATCGGTGCGGCGGCATCAAAGCCATCCGCGGTGACCCGAAAAATCCGACCCGTTAAGTGGTCGGACAGATCCGACGCTAGGTACACAACAAGCGGGACGTTGATCTCGGGAGCGAGATGGCGGATTGCCGCCTCGTCGGTCGGATCCACGACTCCCGAATCGAAGAAGAAGCGTTGTGACTGCCGCGTTATCGCGAGAGGTGAAATCGCGTTCACCGTGATTCCCAGCGGACGGCCTTCTGCAGCAGCTGTACCGGTGTAGGAGGCGACGGCCGCCTTGGCGGCGCAATATGCCGCCATACCGCCCTCGCCGGAAGTCGCGACGCCAGCGACCGTATTGATGATGCGACCGCCGTGACCTGCGGCGCGCATCGCTCGGAATCCTGCTCGGATCGTGCCGACCGTGCCTTTGAAATGGACGGCGAACTGTTCATCGATTCGTCGATCGTCAATATCTTCAACAGTCGTCTCGGTCCAGGTACCGGCGTTATTGACGATGATGTGGATGTCATTGAACGCTCGCAATGCGGTGTCAACTACGGCGGCCGCCCCGTCGATGCTGGCCACGTCGGATGCGTCAGCCGTCGCCTGACCCCCGGCTTGCCTGATCTCGTCCACGACAGCCTGGGCGACTTCGGGTACCGGCGGCCCGTCCACGAGCCCAGCGCCCCCCTGGCCACCCTTCAGCCCCAAACCCACATCGTTGACAACGACGGAAGCACCCTCACTCGCGAGCGCCAGGGCGTAAGCCCTGCCAATACCGCGGCCCGCTCCGGTCACCACGGCGACCTTCCCGTCCAGCAGACCCATGTCGTTCCCTCCGAATCGCTGACGACCACAAACCCGAGTGGTCGTCAAATCGCGTGCGTTCCTGCACTAGCCGACGTTTGCCATTGATAGTGCGGCCATAACATGGTGTCAGTTTCGCCCATAACGCGCAACGGCGTTCGAGTCATGGATGTACCGGACGAAACCTCGGCACGGTCACCCCGTCGGCCTGGTCCTGGAAGACGACCTGGAGCTGCTGGCCTATACGAATGTCCTTCAACTCGCAGTCGACAATATTCGACAGCATCTTCAGGTCGTGAGCGTCGGACAACTTCACGATCGCTAACACATACGGCACCCGTTCTGCGAGCGCAGGGATCACCGCATGGCGGACGACCGTGAAGCTATACAGGGTGGCCCGACCAGAAACCTCGACGAAGTGCTGATCTTGACGACGACACGATGGACAAAAACCCTTCGGCGGCATCGAGTAGGCACCGCAGTGAGCGCACCGCGGCACCACCAACCGGTGCTGTCGAGCCGCCTCCCAGAAGGGTTGGGTGTGAGGAGTGCGTTCCTCAGCAAGCGCGGGCATCGCCGGTGCATGCACCATGTCCCGTCTCGTCTCGCTCATCGAGGCGAACTTCCGAACAAGACCGCCCCGCCAGGCAGGATGGACGGCCCGCCCGTCACTAATGCTATCTCTGCGTCCGAAACTTGATTTATAGCCGTGCCACGTATCTGCTCTATACCCTCCGCGACGTGCGTCATACCCACGATGTACGCCTCCCCTAGGTGTCCGCCGTGCGTGTTCACAGGAAGGCGCCCATCGATCTTGGTGTTTCCGCCTGCAACAAAGTCTCCGGCCTCACCGCGTCCGCAGAACCCGTAGTCCTCGAGCTGCAATAAGACGGCCGGCGAAAAATGGTCGTAGAACAGCGCTACGTCAACATCGCTGGGCATCAGACCACTCTTCGCGTACAGCTCATCGGCCAGCAGGCGCGCTCCAGCCGTGGTGAAGAGGTCGTCGTCCATGCCCAGCCAGTTGATGCCACGCCCCCACCGACCGTCTCCGGCCGTCGCACTGCCCACCACGTACACCGGCCGGTGCGGAAGATCCTTTGCGCGGTCTGCCGCCGTAGTAATGACCGCTACCGCGCCATCGCTTTCCAGAGTGAAGTCGTACAGACACAGCGGGTCGGCGATCATTCGCGCGGAGAAGTACTCCTCGCGAGTAATTGACCTATCGAAAAGCGACTTGGGGCGCGTCAGCCCGTAGTCCCGTTGCGTTTTCACCACTTGGTACAAGTGCTCGCGAGTAACTCCGAATTCGTGCATGTAACGCTGTGCCATGAGCGCGAAAGCATGCCCAGGCGCGAGCAGGCCGAAGAGACTCTCGAACTCGCTTTCGGGCGTTGGGGGTTTATAGGCGAAAGCGCTACCAAGTCGGCGAGCCGGAGGTTGCTGCGTCGCCATGACGCTCACTACGACGTCGGCCACCCCCGCCTCCACGGCCATGGCCGCTAACGCAACGGAACTGGCAGATGCGTTGCCACCTGCGCCGGCGCTAGCAGAGAACCTGATCGTTGGAATACCAAGCGCCTCCGCAAACCACCCCGTGTCAAGACTGACAGCGAAGTACACGAAGCCATCGAGATCATCGACGGTGAGTCCGGCGTCGTCGAGTGCAGCAAGGATTGCCTTCGCGCCAAGCTCTTGGGTCGTCGCAGGGCTGGAATGGCCGCGCTTGACATAGCTCGTGCTGCCGATGCCGACCACTGCCGCTTGACGGTGGGCCTTCATTTCACGGGCCCAGGCAGGCGCACTGTTGCTCGGGCGTCGTAAAGTCGCCCGCGCTCACAGCCCACGGAAATATCGAGTTCCACGTCGGCACCGTTGCGGTCACGCCGAACGGCGGCGACCCGTCCAACGACTGTCGCGTTTTCGCCCGGGAAGCATCGACCCTCCTGCGCGAAATCCATGCGCCGCAGCACACCGGAAGGCCCGGTCCAATCGGTGATATAGCGGCCCACGAGCCCCTGAAAGAAGTGCACTCCGATATATAGGTCTTGCGCGCCAGTTTGCCTGGCGTACGCCGGGTCAAGATGGACCTCGTAGAAGTCACGTGTCGCAGCTACCCACTTGATGCAACGCTTGTATGAGATCGGGATCTCAAGAGGGGGCAGCACGTGTCCTTCCATCGGTTCGACAGGCTGCGCCTGCGGCCCGACGAATTGCGGCATCTCCCTCAGAGGCAGTTCCTCACTCTGGACAGTCTTCATTCGCAGCGTCTCGAACTCAATCCGCGCCACTTCCGTACCGGCTTCGTCGCGCAGGCCGACGTAGCGGCGCTGACGGCAGCCATAGCCACGAGGGCTGGCGCTTGGCTCTGAGAGACCGGAGATGAACTGGTGCACCCAGAGTTGCTCGCCGAGCCGCAAGGGTCGTGTGTGGACCTGAATGCTGCGCAGGCCGGCGCCATGCGGGTACTCCGAACTATCGCTCTTCAGTTGATCCGAAAAGGAGGTAGGCGAACCTTGCGGTGTCCACTCCGCGCGGTTCATCCAAGCCATGATCATTGGGGCCGGCGCGACGATCCCTTCGAATCCGTATTTTGCCGCCTCGGCCATGTCGTAATAGACGGGATTGCTGTCCTCTAGCACTTCGCACCACAGACGGATCATCGGCAAGGAGACCGGGTCGTCCATGAGCCAGCTAGTCGCTGACGCTCCATCGAAACCCGTCGGTACCCAAGATGTCGTCACGCGAATTGATTCCTTCCCATTTGAGCGTCGATACGCCCACCGTCGATGTCATCTCCAGTGGGCGTTACGACCTCGACTAACGACGGTCAGACTACGTGCTCGAAGGATTTCAAGACGCTGGTGGGCGTCCGTGCAGTGATGAACTCCAGACAAAGACCGAAGAGATCGCCGCCGTCTGTATATGCGAAGAACGGCATATTGCCCTGGAAACCCGTGTTGGCGACATGGAGTCCCACATTCTCTGCGCGAGCCGCGGACTCCGCTACGTCCGGCACGCGGAAGCCGAGATGATAAACCCCCTCGCCCGACTGCTCGAGGAACTCCGAAGGCGCCCACTGACCAAGCGTCGGTTGCACGAGTTCCAGGGACAATGGCCCCATCTTCGCGACGGCGATGACGGCCCCGACAGTTTGGCGGACGCCACGGCATTCGGCCGTGCCCTCGAAAACAACCCGCGACCAGTCATGGAGCCCGAGGAGATCGGTAAACCGACGCATCGCAACATCCACGTCGGAGACCGCCATGCCGATGTGATCCAATGCCAGCCCGCCGAGCGCACCCCTTCCCGGGATCTGATCGAGCTGCGCCTCAGCACTGAGTTCGGGCAGCAGCATCCATTCGTCGGCCGGCATACTCACCTCCGAGCTCCAATCGACTGTCTTATTTTGCTGGCTAAAGGTGCTGACGGGTCATGGCTTTCCGCAGACGGTGTCTGAGGTGGACAGGGTGACCGGGACTGGCTTTCCGTCTTTCCATTCGACGGCCCATACGCATGGCCATCCGGGGCTGATTGGCTTGCCCTGGGTGAAGGTGACCTTGTTGGCCATGAGGCCGCCGAGGTTCTCATCATGCAACGCGTAGAGCCCAGCGAGAACGTCTGCACTGGTGGGGTTCGCGCTCGGGTGCGGCAAAACCTTCTGGCGCAGCATCTCCAACGACGTCCACACCTGGGTGCCGTCTTCGGCCTGCCACGCCTCGCTCTTGGCGTACTTGCCCATGACATCGCGGTACTGCGCTGCCGCCGGATAGTCCGCCCAGTACGGGAAGTTAGGCGAGTAGCCCACGACATCAGCTGAGACCTTCGACAAGAAGCTCGCCCGCATCGCACCCGGTGTCGCGAGCCACTTTGGCGTGAAGCCCTGCCGCTTGCAGTCCTGGACCGTCCGCTCAAACGGCGGTACCGAGGTAGCGACCTCGACCAGATCCGCACCAGCACTACGCAACTGCAGACACTGCGAGGTGTAACTCGGCGCGGTAGCCGAAATCGCGAACCCTCCGACGAACTGAATGTTGTTCCGCTCCAACCCGGGCTTGATCAACCCCGTCAACGCCTTGCACTGGGCAACCTCAGCGCAATACACGATGCCCGCCTTTTTGGCACCGACCTTCTTCGCCAAATCACCCACCGTGAAATTCGCCGTCACACCGTTCACCGTCAACGGGAAGAACATCGGATTCGACCAGTACGGGGCATAATCCGCCGTCCCGCCGACCACCGGCACCTTCTTCTGCAGGACGTAATCCGCCCACGCCGGCGTGGTAACTGACACCTCTCCCACGATCGCGATGACATGCTTGCTCTCGACCAGATCCTTCGCATCCGCCAAACCGGTCGCTGGATCTTCCTTGTCATCAACCACATTCACCTGCACCGGATGGCCACCGATCCCACCCATCTCAGTGTTCACCCACTTCTGCCACGCCGGCGCGACCGTCAA
>Ga0068860_100000631_pt1 | contig 41527 bp, 42 predicted proteins | sample KBSSwiS32_FD_66597 | JGI IMG/M metagenome (GOLD analysis project Ga0068860, IMG submission 66597) | Switchgrass rhizosphere microbial communities from Kellogg Biological Station, Michigan, USA - KBS Switchgrass S3-2 | ecosystem: Host-associated > Plants > Roots > Rhizosphere > Soil ... | reverse complement strand
TTCCAAGCTCAGCGGCCAGGGTCGCGAGCTCGGCTGGTCGGGCATCGAAGCCAACACCGAGATCAAGACGGTCACGGTCATCCTCTAACCCGCACCACAGAAAGGGCATCCATGTCCCCGAAGGTCCTCGTCGTCTACTACAGCGCCACGGGCTCGGTCCACCGCCTCGCGGCGGCGGTGGCGGACGGCGCCCGTGAGGCCGGCGCCGAGGTGCGGCTGCGGCAGGTCGCCGAGCACGCACCGGCCGAGGCCATCGCAGGCAATCCAGACTGGACCCGGCACCGCGAGGAGACGAGCGACGTCGAGACCGCGACCCTCGACGACCTCGCGTGGGCCGACGGCTACGCGTTCGGGACCCCCTCGCGATATGGGACGCCGGCCTCGCAGCTCAAGCAGTTCATCGACTCGGCGAGCAGCCTGTGGCACGAGGGCCAGCTCAGCGACAAGCCGGTGACGACCTTCGTCTCCTCCGCGGAGCGCAACGGCGGGCAGGAGTCGACGATCCTCTCGCTGACCAACACCTTCTACCACTGGGGCTGCGTCATCGTGCCTCTCGGCTACACCGACGACGTCGTCTACGAGGCGGGCGGCAACCCCTACGGCACGTCGTGGCCTGCGGGCTTCCCGTCGACCATGCCGGACGAGGCCACCCTCGCCTGCGCCCGCTACCAGGGCCGGCGGCTGGCGCGGTTCAGCGCGGCGCTGGCGCAGGCTCGCGCGGCAGCCGCGGCCTGACCGAGCCCACCGGATGAGGACGGACCTTCCGGCGAACACCCCGACCGGGCTGTTCGTCGACGGCGCCTGGCGGTCCGGCGGCGGGGCCGACGTCCCGGTCGAGGACCCCGCGACGGGCACGATCCTGGCCACCGTGGCCGGCGCCGGACCCGACGACGCCAGGCGGGCCCTCGACGCCGCGGCCAGGGCGCAGCCTGGGTGGGCGGCGACCCCGCCGCGGGTCCGCGCCGACCTCCTGTGGCGAGCCTTCGAGCTGCTGGTCGAGCGCCGCGAGCAGTTCGCGCTCGTGATGACCCTCGAGATGGGCAAGCCGCTCGCGCAGGCCCGTGACGAGGTGACCTACGGCGCGGAGTTCTTCCGGTGGTTCGCCGAGGAGACGACCCGGGTGGCGGGACGCTGGTCGACCGCGCCGGACGGGCGCAGCCGGCTCCTCACCATGAAGCAGCCGGTGGGGCCCACCCTGATGGTGACGCCGTGGAACTTCCCGCTGGCCATGGGCGCTCGCAAGATCGCCCCGGCGGTGGCCGCCGGCTGCACGATGGTGGTCAAGCCGGCCGCCCAGACACCGCTCACGATGCTGACCCTGGCCGCGCTGATGCACGAGGTGGGCTTCCCTGCCGGCGTCGTCAACGTCCTGACCACCGCCGAACCAGCGGAGCTGGTGGCGCCCCTGCTGGCCGATCCCCGCCTGCGGAAGCTCACCTTCACCGGGTCCACGGGCGTGGGCCGCGAGCTGGTGCGGCAGAGCGCGACCCAGCTGCTGCGCGTCTCGATGGAGCTCGGCGGCAACGCACCCTTCCTGGTGTTCGCCGACGCCGACGTCGGGGCCGCGGTCGACGGCGCGATCGTCGCCAAGCTGCGCAACATGGGCGAGGCCTGCACCGCGGCCAACCGCTTCCTGGTCCACCGTGACGTGGCCGAGGAGTTCGTCGAGCTGCTGAGCGCGCGGATGGCCGCGGAGGTGGTCGGGCCGGGCACCGCACCCGAGGTGACCGTCGGCCCACTGATCGACGCCGCCGCCCGCAGCAAGGTCGACGCCCTGGTGCGCGACGCTCTCGACCGCGGCGGCCGGCTGCTCGTGGGCGGGCACCCGAGCGGCGACCAGGGCTACTTCTACGCCCCGACCGTGCTGGCCGACGTACCGTCCGCTGCCGCGGTCACGCGGCACGAGATCTTCGGTCCGGTGGCGGCCATCACGACCTTCACGGAGGAGGCGGAAGCGCTGGCCCTCGCCAACGACACCGACTACGGGCTGGCGGCATACCTCTACACAGGCTCGCTCGACCGTGCGATCCGCGTGGGCGAGGCGCTTGAGTGCGGGATGGTCGGGATCAACCAGGGTGTCGTGTCCAACGCCGCGGCCCCCTTCGGCGGCACCAAGCACTCGGGGTCCGGACGCGAAGGGGGGCCTGAGGGGATCGATGAGTATCTCGAGACGAAGTACCTGGGGATCGCGACCTGAACGGAGGTTGCAATCGTGGCGCTGACCCTGGCCCTGGCCTCGACGTCGGTCCACGCCGTCGGCGCGGTGCGAGGTGGCGAGCGGGGGCTGCTCTACCTGCTCATGGCGGCCGGCTGCACCGCCTGTGCCGTGATGACGCTGCGGGCCGGCCGGATCGGCGACTGGTTCGTGATGGGCATCATCAACGCCGCGATGGTCAGCGCTCATGTGTTGCTGATGAGTGGGGCAGACGCGTCGATGGCACACCTGTCGCTGGCCCAGCACCTGGCCCACCACGCACGCGGGCACGGCTTCGACGTCGCCCACCTCGGGGGCGGCTTCGCCGTCCTGGAGATGGCGCTCTCGCTCTACGTGCTGACCTCGCACGCCCTGGGAAGGCGACGCCCGACGACCGGGCAGCGCAGCGACACCACGGCGCCGACGGCCCTCACCAGGGGAGCGGCTCGCCGTCCTGGGTGAAGGTGTCGGTCGAGCCCGCGGGAGCGTCGATGGCCGCCAGGATGCTGCGCGCCCCCTCCGGCACGGGCCGACCACCCTCGCCGCCCATGTCGGTCTCGGTCCACCCCGGTGACGCGGCGCGTACGTCGACCTGCCGCTCCAGCAGCTCGGCAGCGAGCACCCGGGTCAGCGCGTTGAGGGCCGCCTTGGAGACTCGGTAGCCGGGCGTGCCGCTCGACATCTGCTGCATCGACGCCTGTTCGCTGGTCACCATGACGATCGCCGAGCCGGCCGACATCATCGGCAGCAGCGCCTCGGTCACCGCCCAGGCGCCCAGCACGTTGGTGTCGATGATCCTGCGCACCCGCTCGAGGTCGGCGGTCGCCGCGTCCTGGTCGTAGTCGTAGTCGATGCCGGCGTTGTTGACGAGGACGTCCAGCGGCCAACCGGAGGCGCGGACCGCCTCGGCCGCCGCGGCGACCGACGCCGGGTCGGTGACGTCGAGCGCGACCGCGATCGCGGCCGAGCCGTCCGCGCTCAGCAGCGTCGCGAGCTCCTCGGCGTCGCTCAGCGCTCGTGCGGTCACGATCACGCGGTCACCGCGGTCGCCGAGGGCACGGCAGAGCTCGCGACCGATGCCGCGCCTGGTCCCGGTCACGAGGATCGTCCGTGGTGCTGCGGGGGTCATTCGATTACCGTCCTATGTGTGCGATAGACGTACAACGCTCAGTCTACCCACACCCGGCGGGATCGCCGCTACCTGATCGCGAGGCCGGCGAGCTTGTCGGCGTCCAGGATGAGGTCGATCTCGGCGATGCGCTCCTCGACCACGGTGATGCCGACGACCGCCACCACCCCGCCCGCGGTCCTGGCGATGATGCCGGCGGCACCGTTGACCAGCGCGGGGCGGCACAGGGCCGCGAACCGCGGACCGTGGGTGGAGGCGTGCTCCGCCACGTCCAGCGCCCCGGTCAGCAGGGCGGGGGCCAGCCACGTGCGGGGCCCGGTGTCCACGCGGAAGACCACCTCGGGGTCGAGGAGCTTCAGGAGCGCCTCGAAGTCCCCCGCCCTCGCCGCGGCCAGGAAGGCGTCCACCACGCGGCGCTGCGTCGACAGGCTGGCGTCGGGGACCGTCGCGGTCCCGCGCACCCGGCGCCGGGCCCGGCTCGCGAGCTGGCGGGTCGCGGCCGGCGTACGTTCGACGATGGGGGCGATCTCGTCGAACGGCACGCCGAACATGTCGTGCAGCACGAACGCGAGCCGCTCGGGTGGCTCGAGGCTCTCGAGCACGACGAGCAGCGCGAGCCCGACCGAGTCTGCGAGCAGGCTGGCCTGTTCCGGGTCGACCGTGGCGTCGGTGCTCACGACCGGTTCGGGCAGCCAGGTGCCGGTCAGCTGCTCGCGTCGCGACTGGCGCGACCTGAGCATGTCGATGCACACCCGGCCGACGACGGTCGTCAGCCAGCCACCGATGTTGTCGATGCTGGCGCTGTCGGAGCGGGTCGTCCTGATCCAGGCCTCCTGCAGCGCGTCGTCGGCGTCGGTGACCGAGCCGAGCATCCGGTAGGCCACGGCCCGCAGGTGGGGTCGGTGGGTCTCGAACTGGTCGGCGAACCACTGCCGGTCGTCCACGTCGTCCCCTTGCCTCACCGGGTGAGCCGACCCGAGCGGCGATAGCTCTTCTCCCAGCGGCGGTAGAGCAGCCGGGCGGGCGGTGGCAGCAGGGCGAGCACTTTCGCCGTGATCGCAGGGGTGGCGTCGTCGAGGATCCACGGAAGATACTCCGCGGCACCCTTGAGCCCGCCCTGCTGCCCGCGGATCTCCTTGGTGAAGGCGTCCCACCCCGCCCGGCCGGTGCGCCTCTCGAGCAGCGGAAGGGCCGCCTGCTCCTCGTGGATCATGTGCCTGGACAGGCCCCGGGCGAGCGCCTCGAGCTCGCCGGCGAAGACGCCAGCATCGCCCGCCTCGATCGCAGCGTCGAGCTGGTCGAGCCGCGGGTCGAGCGAGGCGTGCTCGGCCTCCATCTCCTCGAGGACCTGGAGCTCCACGGGGTCGGTCACCGCCTCGTGGAGCCGCGGCCACAGGGCCGTGTCCTCCGCGGTGTGGTGGGTGTGCAGCTGCTTGCTGAACGAGCGCCAGGTGAGGATCGCCGCGGGCGAGAGCCCCTGGCCGGCGTCGCCGGCCGCGATCAGCCTCCTGAGGTCGCGGTTGAAGGCGTCGTGGGCGACGTACATCATCGTGAAGTCGACGCTGCCGGCCAGCGCCGCCCGGCGCTTCCAGGCCTGGGCGGGTGTCTCGGTGTCAGTGGGCATGGGTCTGCTCCTCTCTCTCGGGTAGGGACGGGCCGGTCGCGGGCTCAGCCGCCGGCGAACGCCTCGCGGCGGATCATCTGGAACACGGTCGGAGCACCATCGGAGGTGGTCACGGCGACGCACTTGCGGAGCCACTGCGTGCTCGTGGCCTGCGCCAGGAGGCTGGCGGCCAGGTCTGGCCGGCTGGTGAAGATCCCGTCGGCCCGGTCCTCACGGAGCTCATAGGCACTCACCTCCGCCGCGTCGAAGAGCCCGCTCGGACGCATCACGGTCCAGTCGAGGTCGCTCTCGCGGAGGTAGGCCTCCATGGCCCGCATGTCGGCGTACGTCGTCTTGCCGATGGTCGCCGTCACCAGTGGTTGGAGCACGCGGTTCATGAGGAACCCGGCCCCCTCGTGGTGGTGCGGCTCGGTCGCCGACGAGCTGACCACCACCAGCCGCCTGACCGAGTGCCGAGCCATCGCGGCCGCGATGTTGGCGACCCCGACGCTGTAGACGCTGATCGGCTTGCGGGTGAACGGCACGCCCAGCGTGGAGAGGACGACCTGCCCACCTGCCACGGCGTGCGCCACGGCCACCGGGTCGTGGACGTCGGCGCCCGCGACCGTCAGGCGGTCATGCTCGATGGGGAAGCCCTGGGGGCTCCGGGTCACCGCGACCACGTCGTGCCCGGCGTCCAAAGCCTGTTGGGTCAGGAGCCGGCCGGTGCCGCCGTTCGCTCCGAAGACGACGATCCGCATCTATGCATCCCTCTCTCTGCTCGGCGCGGCGGTCCCGCGCGCTCGAACAGTTGTCGGATGCGACGGCGAAGATGTGACCGGTTGTTCGGTCTAGCCGGCGAGCGTCCAGCTCGGGGCGATCTCGCACAGCGTTGCAAGGTCGCGCCCCGAGGCCAGCACGGTGTGGTCGGGCCGAACCAGGGCGGCGGTCGCGCGCCCGGCACGCAGCCAGCCGCGCAGGGCCGAGCCGGCCCCCGCCTCGACGACGGTGATCCCAGCGGCGCGGAGCCGGTGCGCCTGCTCGCCCGTCAGCGGCACGGCGCTGACCAGCACGAACCCACCGGTCGCGACGTCGTCGAAGCGGCGCCCGTCGGCGAGCTCGGCGTTGGGGCACAACCGACCCGCGAGCGAGCGTCGCGAGCCCAGCACCAGCTCGCCCCTGCGAAGGGGCGGGGTCTCGCTGTCGAGGAGGCGTTCGCGCAGCCCCGGCGCCCACTGCAGCCTCGGCGCGACCATCCGACGGAGCAGGTTGCCGGCCGCGCCGCCCTGCGTCATCGCCGCGCCGACCAGCTTGGCCAGCTTGATCAGCGCCTTGGCGTGCGGCCTGCGCTCGGCCTCGTAGGTGTCGAGGACGGATTCTGGAAGCTCACCTCGGAGCACGCCGGCGAGCTTCCAGCTCAGGTTCATCGAGTCGCGCACGCCGGCGCACAGCCCCTGCCCGATGAACGGCGGCGTGAGGTGCGCGGCGTCACCCAGCAGGAAGACGTTGCGGTCGCGCCAGCGGTCGGCGAGCTGGGCACGGAAGGTGTACTCCGCGACCCGCACCAGCGCCAGCTCGGCGTCCGGCACGCCCTCGACCCACGGCCGCATCAGCGGCCGCAGCGTCGCGAGGGAGCCGAAGTCGGCGGCCGTCTCCCCGGGCAGCAGGCGGAACTCCCACCGGTAGCGCCGATCTCCCACCCGCATGTACGTCGCCGCGCGGCCCGGGTCGCACACCTGGTGGACCCCCTCCCACTGTCCGAGGTCGGCGGTCGTGTCCACGTCGACCACGAGCCAGCGCTGCCCGAAGCCGAGGTCCTCCATGGTCGCGCCGATGGCGGAGCGGACGAGGCTGTTGGCGCCGTCGCACCCGAGCACATAGGTGGCCAGCACGGACTCGTGCTCTCCGGTGACCCGGTCGATGAGGTCGACCCGCACCCGCCCGGCGCCGTCCTGGGCGACCTCGGTGACCTCGACGTTGCCGACCAGGCGCACGGTGGGCTGGTCCTTGAGGTTGGTGCGCAGCAGGTGCTCGAGCTCGGGCTGGTCGAACATGTTGGCGCGCGGGTGCCCGTGCCGGCCCACCTCGCCGGCCCGGTCGAACTCCCCGAGCACGCGATGGTTGCGGTCGACCAGCCGGAGCCCGGCGGCCGGCCGGGTGACGGCCGCGAACTGCTCGGCGATGCCCATCCTCGCGAGGACCCGGTAGATCTCGTCGTCGAGGTGCACAGCCCGCGGCTGCGGGTAGACGCCGTCCCACCGATCCAGGACGAGGCACTGCACTCCGTACTGACCGAGCAGGGTCGCGGCGGTGACGCCCACCGGGCCGGCGCCGACGATGACGACGGGGACCGGTTCGATGTCGCCGGGCCCGGGCCCGGTCACGAGAGCTGCCCCGCGGCCAGGACGACGTAGGCCAGGCAGACGACGGCCAGGACCGCGGCCGGGGTCATCTCCGCGCGACGGTCGCCGTTGCGCAGATGGGTGGCGACCGCACCGGACAACAGGGCGAGCAGGCCGAGTGCGGCCAGGATGCCGACCGCTGGGAGCGCCACGCCGACGAGCAGTCCGGCAGCGCCGAGGAGCTCGAGCACGCCGATCCGGCGATAGGCGCCCACGGTGAAGCCGACGTGCTCGGCCCGGACCCGCATCGCCGGGACGGCGGCGACCTTGGCGGAGCCCAGCACGACGAAGGCGAGCACGAGGAGGGCGGCGAGGACCGCCGTCGCGGTCATCGCGCGCCCTTGATGACCGTGAGCTGCCGACCGAGGTCGATGGCGCCGTCATCGGTCGCCACGGCCACCTCGACGACGTCGCCGACCTGGAGGTACTTGGGGTTGCGAGCCTGGCCCTTGAAGAACATCCTCCACTTGGTCGCGGCCGGCAGCAGAGACGCGATGACCTCGACCGGCTTGGCAGGGGCGCTGAGCGCGGTGCCCACCGGGGTGCCGGTCAGCAGCAGGTCGCCGGGGTCGAGTCGCTGGAAGCGGCTGAGTGCCTGCAGCGCCTCGAGGGGCGGGTAGACCATGTCGTCGTCGACGAGGGCGTCCTGGCGGGGCTCGCCGTTGACCCACAACCGCAGCCGCAGGTCGCCGAACCGCTTCAGCTCGTCGTCGGTCAGGAGCACCAGCCCCGGGCCGACGGGGGTGAAGGTCGGGTAGGACTTGCCCTCGAAGAACTGGGTCTTGGGCAGCTGGACGTCGCGGGCGGAGACGTCGTTGGTCACCACCAGCCCGGCGACGTAGGAGGCCCAGCTGTCCTCGGTGACCTGGGTGCCGACCGGGAGCTCGCGGCCGATGACGATCCCGATCTCGGCCTCGTAGTCGAGGAACCGCACGTGGCCCGGGCGCACGATGTCGTCGTAGGGACCGCTGATCGAGCCCGAGGTCTTGCGGAAGAACGTCAACGGGATCGACTCCGGCTTGAGCCCGGCGTCCTCGACGTGGCTGGCGTAGTTGGTCATCTGCGCGACCACCCGGCACGGGGCGGTGACCGGTGAGATGAGGTCGAGGGAGCACGGGTCGACCGTCTGCGACGTCGCGTGCGCCGCGTCGATCGCCTCGGGGTTCGCGAGGAGCTCCGCGGTGGTGGTGGCGGTGGTGTCGATGCGTGCTGCGCCGCGGTCAGTTCGGACCCACCAGGCGTCGGCGGTGCGGAGGATGGTCGTGGTCATCGGGAGGCTGCTTTCAGGAGGCCGCGGAGGCGGGTCAGGTCGAGCTCGTTCTCACCACGCAGCGCGCCGGGCAGGGCGGCGAGCTCGCGCAGGGTCTGGGTGGGCGTGAGGCCGAGGAAGTCCTTGGTGGCCGGCGGCCCCCACTGCGCCAGCCCCGAGGCGGTCATCTCCGACCAGCCGGGCTCGAGGGTGCAGTCGAACAGGTCGCCGTCGGTGAAGTGCTCGACCAGGAAGCCGTCGGGGTCGCGCCAGTAGTCGAAGATCTGGCTGCCCTCGATGTGCCGGCCGATCCCCCACGACCGGACGTAGCCCTGGTCGAGCAGGTGCTCCCCGCCGGCGGCGAGCGTGTCGAGGTCGGCGACCTGGTAGGCCGAGTGCACGTAGCGGTTCCGCGGACCGAGCATCATCGCCATCGTGTGGTGGTCGGTCGGCGTCGCGCCGCGGTCGCAGCGGATGAAGCTCATCGTCGGGCCGCGGTCGCGCTGGCCGGGGAGGTACTTGAAGTCGCTGACGATCAGGCCGAGGTGCTGCAGGTACCAGTTCAGCGTCTCGACGTAGCTGGTCGTCTGCAGCACGACGTGGCCCAGCCGCTGGATGCCGGCCGGCTCACGCGCCGGCCGCTGCGTGTGGTTGGTGCGCGAGGCCTCGTGACCGAAGTTGAAGCTCCGGGTCGGCTGGCCGGGCAGGTCACCCAGCTCGTGGGTGCCGGCCACGACCCGCACCAGCGCCCCGCTGGGGTCCTTAAGGTCCACCGTGAGTCCACCCAGCGACTCGGGCAGCCTGCGTGCGGTTGCCCCCGTCGCGGCAGCCAGGCGCAGCACGTCGCAGGTGTCGGCCGCCCGGAACGCGGCCCCGACGTACCTCGACGGACCCCGGCGCACGATCACGCACGTCGACCCGGCGTCGCTGCCGCGCAGCTGAAGCTCCTCGGCCGTGCGGGACACAGTGACGAAGCCGAAGGCGCGGGCGAACTGCTCCGAGGCGGCGAGGTCCGGCTTCTGGAACTCCAGCCAGGCCAGGTCCACCACCTTGACCACCGGGTTTGCCGCGCGGCCCGGATGCTCGCCCGGCCGCGCACCGCTGTCGACATGCAGGTCGTTGTGGGTCCCGTGGTGGGTGCTCATCGGCACGCCTCCTTCACTTGGGTGACGAAATCGTCACTTACGAAGATACACTCAGTCAAGTGCTTCTGAAGAATTCGTCAGTATTGACTCAAGGCGGGTAGGGTGAGGGCCATCGAGTGAGGGAGACGCCGATGGACGACGCGCCGACCCGGCCGGCCAACCGGCTGGACCGCCGTAAGGCCAGGACCCGGGCCGCACTGATCAGGGCGGCCCAGACCCTGATCGCCGAGGGACGGACCAACGTGCCCATCCTCGAGATCACCCAGGCCGCCGACGTCGGGATGGGCTCGTTCTACAACCACTTCGAGACCAAGGAGCAGCTCTTCGACGCGGCTATCGAGTCCGTGATGGACGCCTACGGCCAGCTGCTCGACGTGCTGACCGCGGACATCGACGACCCGGCCGAGGTGTTCGCCACCAGCTTCCGGCTGGCCGGGCGGCTGCACCGGCGCGAGCCCGAGCTCAGCCGGGTGCTCCTCAACAACGCGCTGCGCCTCTTCAGCTCCAAGGACGGCCTCGCCCCGCGCGCTCGTCGCGACATCCAGGCCGGCGTGGACGCCGGCCGCTTCAGGGTCGACGACGTCGACCTTGCGGTCACCATGGCCGCCGGCGCGCTGCTCTGCCTGGGCCAGCTGCTCCACGACCAGCCCGAGCGCGACGACGCCGCGGCCGCCGACCAGCTGGCCGAGGACCTCCTGCGGGTCTTCGGCGTGCCGGCCAAACAGGCGCACCGGATCTGCACGCTGCCCCTTCCCGACCGCGTCGCCGAACGGGACGACGGCTCCGCCGCCTGAGCGGAGGCTGCGCCGCTCAGTCGCGCGAGGGCGGTCGCACTCGTCCGGGCGTCGGCACGAACCCGTGTCGCAGCCCCCAGATGACGGCCTGCGAGCGACTCTCGGCGCCGATCTTCCGATACGCCGTCCGGATATAGGTCTTGACGGAGTTGATGCTCAGGTAGAGGTGCTGGGCGACTTGGTTGTTGCTCATCCCCCGGCAGATCAGCGTGAGGATCTCCGCCTCTCGCTCACTGAGGCCGTGCCGGCGGCCGGGCCAGTCACCGACCACCTCCGTGCGGTCGGCCGAGTCGAGCTCCACGACGCGCTCGCCGCGGCGCACGCGCTCGAGCGCGGACACGAGGGTCTCCCCGCCGACGCCCTTGAAGACGTAGCCGGCCACACCCAGGTCCAGGGCCTGCCGGACCGCTGCGGGATCGGTCGCGAACGCGAACACGACGACCGGCGCCTTCGAGGTCGCCACGAAGTCGCGCAGGTCGTCGACCATGCCGAACGCGTCCTTCAGCACGACGTTCACGTCGTCGGGCGGGTCCCGCAGCGCGTCGAGCTCGACCACCTCCACGCGGTCGGGATGATCTGCGAGCATGGCCGCCAGTCCGCGGACCACGATCATGTGGTCGTCCACCAGGGCGACCCGAACGGGAGCGCGGGACACGGTCACAGTTCTCCTCCGAAGAGCGTGATGACCGCGTGAGCGATCCGGGCGCGGTTGACACCGGCCCGGGCTGCCGACTCCTCCAGGCGCCGGCGCGCGTCAGCCGGCGACACCCCCGAGTACGCCGCCAGCATGCCGACTGCGGTCTCGACGCGAGCCTCGGCGCGCAACCGGGCCGGCACCTCCTCCGCCTTCAACCGGGTGGAGAACGACAGGTCGGCGTTCTCGATCGCTCCCGGCGCCCACCCGCCGAACAGCTCGGCCAGCTGCTCGTGGAACCCGCTGAAGGCGTGACCCGAGGCGGCGTAGAGGTTGACGCTGCCCACGACCTCGTCGCCGCGCACGATCGGCAGGGTGAGCGTGCTGGCCACGCTGACGGCCGCGCCGGCCAGCGCGAAGATGCGCCACCGCTCCTCGTCGAGCAGGTCGGCGTCGTTGACCTCCACGACGTCGCCCCCGCGCACCGCCTCGACGCACGGACCGTTGCCGACGTACTGCATGGCATCGAGCAGCGCCACTTCCACGTCGGTGGCCACCAGCGTCAGCGCCAGCCCGTCCTCCATGAAGGCGACGGTGAGACCGATGCAGTCGGGCACCAGCTCCTGCACCTGGCCGCTGATCTCCTGGAGCCTCTCGAGCAGGTCGTCGTCCCCCAGGGCGGCGTCCCGCTCCTGCATGGCCTCCACGCTCTCGGGAATGGGTTCCACCCGGCCGCCTCTCTGTTGCGATGTTGCGTGCCCGGTGCCCCCGAGCGACCGATAGCGAACTCGCCCGCGCTGACATTCGGCCGGCAGGGGCGTTCTCGCCCCAACGGGTGAGGGTGAACCCGGGCCGGACCGGGATACCAACCTGCCCGACGACAAGGTCGGTGACCTGGTCGCGGCGATCTCCTCGGCGCCGGACAACGGCTGAGACCCGACCAGGCGTCTGGGGCGATCGGACCACCGTGGCCGGCTCTCCTCGGCTGCGGTGGTCCCGGCTGTGCGCAGGAGGGACGTGAGACCTCTCCCGAAGGGACTCGCGGCCCTGTCGCTGGTCACCTCACCTCGCCAATGCTGAGAACGATCCCAGCAGCCCGCGACGTGAGGAGGGGCCATGGCCGCAGCAATCGTCTTCCTGCTGGTCCTCGTGGTGATCGGCGCAGTCGGCATCAACGTCTGCCTGCGCGACTGGGTCCGTGAGGAGTCGCGACGCGAGGCGCACCTCAGAGACCCCGGCACGCACACCGTTGCCTACGCGATTCCGAACGGCGTCGATCCGGCGACGATCACGACCGCGTTGGGCCGAGCGGGTCTCAACTCCGGCGTCGAGCGCGTCGGCATGGTCGAGTGTGTCCGCATCGAGTGCCATGACTGGCAACGTGAGCAGGTCCGCCGCGTCCTCGAGGACATCCCGGTGAACGCCTACGACGGCTCTCTGCTCCAGGCCCGCGTGGTCTTCGAGGATGAGCGCTGAGCCGCTCGGGCATCGTCGCCCGCAGCGATTCCGCCGTCGTGGGGAAGCATCCGAGACCTCGGCTGACCGGTTGAGTTTGCCGCCGATCGGGCACCTACGGGGTGTGGCGAGATCTACCGAACCTTTCGACGAGGCCGACGAGGCCGACGTGATCGAACAGACCGTCGTCGTGGCCGACGACGACGATGACGAAGACGCCTACCCCCACGACTCCGAGTGAGTGGCACGAGAGTGTCGTAGGTCGGCAGCGGCGAGGAGCGATGCCGAGGCGGCACTGGCGAGCGCCGCCCGCCGGTGAGCCGGCCAGAGCGCAGCCGCCCCGACCATGCTGAGCGCGTGGAGTGCGTCGACGGCGGCGTCGACCGGCACGACCCAGGACCGGTCGACGACCAGGCCCGCCGCCCCCTGCGCGACGTACCTCGCACCCAGGAGCCTCACGACGGTCCGGACGCGCCGACCGTCGTTGGACCGGACGGCATCGAGAACCATGTCGGGGCGGGCCAGCGCGAGCCCGCCCAGGCCGAGCCGGGCGAGATCGGCCGGCCGGGCCGTCACCCGATCCAGCCGTGCTCGTGCGCGCGGTCGTCGAAGCGGCCGTGCGCACCGAAGTCGCGGCCGTCGACACCGTCGGCAGGCTCCCAGAGGTTCTCCGGCTGGTCCGGCGCCCGGCGCTCGCCGGTCTGCTGGGAGGAGTACCCGGTGCGGGCCAGGTAGCGGTCGAGCAGTCCGCCGGCCACCCGGTTGGCCAGGATGGTGCCCGCCGTGCTCGGCCCCACCCAGCGGGACCGGCGGCCCGGATGCTCGATGGCCTTGAGCACGCCACGGGCGGCGACCTCGGGCTGGTAGATCGGCGGCACCGGCTGGGCCTGGTTCGGCAGTCGCGACAGCACCCAGGAGAACTGCGGGGTGTTGACCGCCGGCATCTCCACGATCGTCACCTTGATGCCGCTGTGCTCGTGCATCAGCTCGGTGCGCAGCGACTCGTGGAACCCCTCGACCGCATGCTTGGCGCCGCAGTAGGCCGACTGCAGCGGGATGCCGCGGTGACCCAGCGCCGAGCCGACCTGGACGATCACGCCACGGTCGCGCGGCCGCATCCGCCGCAGCGCCGCCCGGGTCCCGTTGACGTAACCGTGGTAGGTGACATCGGTGACGCGGCGGTACTCCTCCGGCTCGATCTCCACGAACGGCGCGAAGACCGACGTGAACGCGACGTTGACCCACACGTCGATCGGGCCCAGCTCGGCCTCGACTCGTTCGGCCGCCCGCTCCACGGCCTCGTGGTCGGCGACGTCGACCGGCACGGCGAGCGCGCGGCCGCCCTCGCGTTCGACGTCGCGCGCCGCGCCCTCCAGCCCCTTCTCGCCGCGGGCGAGCAGGGCGACCCGGTCGCCACACTGCGCGAGCAGGCGGGCGGTGGCGCGGCCGATGCCCCCCGATGCGCCCGTGACCACGACGGTGCGTGGCGACGCAGGGATCCTGCTCATCTGTCCTCCTCGACGCGGCCGGTCTGGCAGCTCCCGGTCTGGCAGCTCCCGGTCTGGCAGCTCCCGGCCGCTCCCTCGATCGGCAGCCCCGTTGTTGGCGCCGTACCCTCCGCGCCGCCCGGCAAACGGCGCGGGTCAGGAGAGGCGGGACGAGCTCGGCGTCGGGGAGTCGAGCACGAAGCTCGGGGAGTTCGAGTGGGCGCGGTCGACCGTCGCCCAACCGACGGCGCCGAGGGTGACGACCGAGACCGGGAAGATCCCGTAGTCCTCGCGGTCGATGTGGACCGCCAGGTCGTCCAGCAGCGTCGTCACCGCGCGGTGGAAGTCGCCGGCATCGGGGTCGAGCGCGGCGATCGCGTTCTCGAGGTCGGCGTGCTCCCCCTCCAGCGCGTCGACCTCCTCGAGGAACTCCCCCGAGTCCCGCAGCGCCTGGAAGATGCCGTCCTCCTCCCGTCGCACGTGCCTCTCCAGCCGCGAGACCAGGTCGCCCAGCAGAGCCATGGCCGCGCGGGGGTCGCCCGAACCCAAGCAGCGTCGTACGTCGGCCGCCTCGTCGACCAGGACGGTGTGCTCGTCCATCAGCTCCCGGATCGCACCGACGCCCCGGCATCCGCAGTGGTCGCACATCTCAGCCGACCCGGTCCCAGCCGCGGCGCGGGCGGTGGCTCCCGAGCTGGGTGTCGGCGCGGCTGCGGTAGACGATGTAGGGGCGGGTCAGGTAGCCGACCGGCGCGCTGAAGACGTGCACGAGCCGGGTGAAGGGCCACAGGGCGAACAGCCCGAAGGCCACGAGCGCGTGCAGCTGGAAGCCCAACGGCGCGTCGGCCATCAGCCGGGCATCGGGGTGGAACGCGAGGAACGACCGGTACCAGACCGAGACACCCTCCCGATAGTTGTAGTCGCCCCCGACGTGGACCACCGAGCCCGCGACGGTGTTCCACATCCCCAGCACGATCACCGTGGCGAGGAAGGCGTACATCACCTTGTCCATCGGCGTGGTGGCTGAGAACACCGGGCCGACCGTGCGACGGCGGTAGATCAGGATCGCCATGCCGACGACGGTCATCAGACCCGAGGCCAGGCCTCCGGTGACCGCGACCAGGTGATAGAGGTGGTTGCTGATCCCGACGGCGTCCGTCCAGGCCTGCGGCACCAGCAGCCCGATGAGGTGGCCGCCGACCACCCCCAGCATCCCGAAGTGGAACAGCGGGCTGCCGATGCGGAGCAGCCGGTTCTCGTAGAGCTGGGAGGACCGGGTGGTCCAGCCGAACTTGTCGTAGCGGTATCGCCAGGCGTGGCCGACGACGAACGTGGCCAGGCACAGGTAGGGGACGACGACGAACAGGAACTCGGTCATCGGCGGGCTCCTGGGAAGGACGGCATGGGCAGCAGGGTCGTCTCGGGCTCGGCAACGGCGGCCGCGCCTGGACTGAAGCTCGGGGCCGCGAACGGCGCGAGCCCCACCTCCTCCTCGGGCGGCCCCTCGGCGGCGAGGCGGGCGACGGCGTCGCGCTCGTCGCCGCGCAGGGGCGGGAGCGAGGCGGTGACGGCGTCGACCAGGCTCGCCCACGGCGAGCCCAGGTCCTGGAGCGAGAGGCGCAGCAGCTCGAGCCCGGCGCGGTGGTCCAGCATGAGGTCGCGGCCCCGGACCTGGTCGACCGTTGCGGCGTACTCGAGGACGACGCAGAGGTGGTCGGGAAGCTCGGCGTCGGCCAGCTCGAAACCGGAGTCGAGGTAGGTCTGCTTGAAGCGCAGCAGGGCCATCCCGCGCTTGCGGGTGTCGCCGTGGGCGAAGTAGGTGAGGAAGAGGTTGCAGCGGCGCCTGGTGTCGAAGGTCTCGACGTAGTCGGCCTGGAGCCGCGGCAGCGGGGTCGATCCCAGGTGGTCGAGGAAGGACCGGATGGCGTTACCGATCGGGGGCGGAAGCTCCCAGGAGGCGGACCGCAGGAGCTCGGACCGCTGCAGCATGGCCTCGTCGGGATAGTCGAGCAGCAGGGAGACCGACTGCCAGAGCAGCGTGAGCTGCTCGGGCGGCAGCCGTGGCCCGGGGCGGCGGCCGCTCACGAGTCGTCCCTCCTGGTCGGGAACAGTCCCGGCGGCGAGCCCTTCCCGTCCCAGTTGAGCAGGTTGACCCGGGTGTGCTTGTCCTCCGGGCCCGCCAAGGAGTCGGCGGTCTGCCGATCCTGGAGCATCTGGAAGTTCTCGACCGCGATGGGCGTCGGCGTTCCCGACCCCTCGCCGAAGAGCCCCTGCTGCCCCCCGCCGTACTCCGAGACCGAGCACTCGGTGGCGAGCTCCTCGAGGGCGTGGGCCTGCTCGGCGTGTGCGGGCGGGATCACGTAGCGCTCGTCGTACTTGGCGATGGCGAGCAGCCGGTACATGTCGTACATGTCCTCCTCGCTCATCCCCACCGCCGCCGGGATCGACGCGTCGGGGTCGCGGCCCAGGTTGATGTCGCGCATGTAGGACCGCATCGCGGCGAGCTTCTTCAGTACGCCGTCCACGGGGGCGACGTCGCCGGCGGTGAACAGCTCGGCGAGGTACTCGACCGGGATCCGCAGGGCGTCGATGGCCGCGAACAGGTTGCCCGTGTCCTCGGCGTCCTCCCCGGTCTCGGCGACCACGTCGACCACGGGAGACAGCGGCGGGATGTACCAGACCATGGGCATGGTGCGGTACTCCGGATGCAGCGGCAGCGCCACCTGGTAGGTGTTGATGAGGGCGTAGATCGGCGACCGCTGCGCCGCCTCCACCCAGTCACGAGCGATGCCGGCGTTCTCCGCCTCGCGGATCACCTCGGGGTCGAACGGGTCGAGGAAGACGTCACGCTGGGCCTGGTAGAGGCCCTGGTCGTCGGTGGTCGAGGCGGCTGCGAGCACCTGGTCGGCGTCGTAGAGCATCAGGCCGATGTAGCGGAGCCGTCCGACACAGGTCTCCGAGCAGACCGTCGGCAGGCCCACCTCGATGCGGGGGAAGCAGAACGTGCACTTCTCGGCCTTGCCGGTGCGGTGGTTGAAGTAGATCTTCTTGTAGGGGCAGCCCGAGACACACATCCGCCAGCCGCGGCAGCGGTCCTGGTCGACCAGGACGATCCCGTCCTCGGCGCGCTTGTAGATCGCGCCGCTCGGGCAGGACGCCGCGCAAGACGGGTTGAGGCAGTGCTCGCAGATGCGCGGCAGGTAGAACATGAAGGTCTGCTCGAACTCGAACTTCACCTTGTCGGCGATCTTCTTCAGCATCGGGTCACGGTGGGCGTTGGCGGTCGAGCCACCGAGGTCGTCGTCCCAGTTCGCCGACCACTCGATCTTCATGTCCTTGCCGGAGATCAGCGACTTCGGCCGGGCGACCGGCGTGTGCTCCTGGGCGGGCGCGTCGGTCAGGGTCGAGTAGTCGTAGGTCCAGGGCTCGTAGTACTCGCCGATCGAGGGCAGCTTGGGGTTGGAGAAGATGGTCAGCAGCTTCTTGAACCGGCCACCCGCCTTGAGCTTCAGCCGGCCGCGGCCGTTGAGCTCCCAGCCGCCCTGCCACTTCTCCTGGTCCTCGTAGGTCCGCGGGTAGCCGAGGCCGGGCCGGGTCTCGACGTTGTTGAACCAGATGTACTCGGTGCCGGATCGGTTGGTCCACGCCTGCTTGCAGGTGACCGAGCAGGTGTGGCAGCCGATGCACTTGTCGAGGTTCATCACCATCGCCATCTGCGCCATGACCTTCATGAGTAGGCCACCTCCTGCGAGCGCTTGCGGATGACGGTGACCTCGTCGCGCTGGTTGCCGGTGGGGCCGAGGTAGTTGAACGCGAAGCACAGCTGGGCGTAGCCCCCGATCAGGTGGCTGGGCTTGACCAGGATCCGGGTCAGCGAGTTGTGGATGCCGCCCCGCTTCCCCGAGGTCTCGGCGAGCGGTACGTCGATCAGCCGGTCCTGGGCGTGGTACATGTACACCGTTCCCTCGGGCATCCGGTGCGACACGATCGCCCGGGCGACCACCACGCCGTTGCGGTTGACCGCCTCGATCCAGTCGTTGTCCTTGATCCCGACCTTCACCGCGTCGCGGTCGCTCATCCAGATGTTCTGGCCGCCCCGCGAGAGCGAGAGCATGAACAGGTTGTCCTGGTACTCCGAGTGGATCGACCACTTGTTGTGCGGGGTCAGGTAACGCACCGTCAGCCCCTCGGCCTGGTCCACCCCGTCGACGGCGGAGCCGTCGGAGACGTTGCCGAGCGCCGGCTCCGCGAAGAGCGCCGCCATGTTGAGGGGTGGCCGGTAGACGGGCAGCCCCTCACCGAGCTCGGTCATCCAGTCGTGGTCGAGGTAGAAGTGCATCCGCCCGGTCAGCGTGTGCCACGGCTTCTTGCGCTCGACGTTGATGGTGAACGGCGAGTAGCGACGGCCACCGGTCTCCGAGCCCGACCACTCCGGTGAGGTGATCACCGGCACCGGCGCGCCCTGGGTGTCGGCGAAGGTGATCTGCTTGCCCTCGTGCTCCTCGGCCAGGTCGGCCAGCCGCACCCCGGTGCGCTTCTCCAGGGTCTTGAAGCCCTGGGTGGCCAGGTGCCCGTTGGTGGTCCCGGACATCGCCAGGATGGCCTCGCACACGTCGACGTCCCGCTTCAGCGAGGGGCGGCCGTCGGCGACGCCGCCACGGACGGCGCCGTTCTTGGCCCGGAGGTAGTCGACCTGCTTGCTCAGCTCGAACGTCACGCCCTTGGTGGTCGCCCCGAGGGTGTCGACGAGCGGGCCGAGCGCGTTCATCTTCTCCGCCACCGCGCCGTAGTCGCGCTCGACCTCGACGAGCTTGGGCATCGTGACGCCGGGGATCGGCTCGCACTCGCCCTTCTTCCAGTCGCGGACCACGCCATGGGGGTTGGCCATCGCGTCGGGGGTGTCGTGGGTGAGCGGCACGGCGACGACGTCCGTGCGTACGCCGAGATGGGTGGCGCCGAGCTCGCTGAACCTCGCGGCGATGGTCTGCCACGCGTCCCAGTCGGTGCGCGTCTGCCAGGGCGGGGCGATCGCGGGGTTGAAGGAGTGCACGAAGGGGTGCATGTCGGTCGTGTTGAGGTCGTGCTTCTCGTACCACGTGGCCGCCGGCAGCACGACGTCGGAGAAGATCGTGGTGCTGGTCTGCCGGAAGTCGATCGTCATCAGCAGGTCGAGCTTCCCCTCGGGCGCCTGGTCGCGCCACCGCACGTCGACGGGGCGCTGCGCCTCCGGCGTCTCGGTGGCCCGCAGGGAGGAGTCGGTGCCGAGCAGGTGCTTGAGGAAGTACTCGTTGCCCTTGCCGGAGGAGCCGAGCAGGTTGGCCCGCCAGATCGAGAGGACGCGCGGGTAGTTGCCTGGCGCGTCCGGGTCCTCGCCGGCGAAGTCGAGGTCGCCGGACCTGAGCTGGTCGACGACGTACTCCCCCACCGGCTGGCCCGCTGCGGCGGCGTCGTCGCTGAGGTCGAGCGGGTTGCGGTCGAAGGTGGGGTACGACGGCATCCAGCCCATCCGCGCGCTCTGCGCGATGACGTCGGCGGTCGACTTGCCGGCGAGCTGACCCTTGCCCGTCGTGGCGGAGAGGGTGTCGGCGCCGAACCGGTCGTAGCGGAACTGGTCGGTGTGGAGATACCAGAACGCGGTCTGGATCATGTTGCGCGGCGGCCGGTTCCAGTCGAGCGCGTTGGCGATCTGGGTGTAGCCGGTGATCGGTCGGACCTTCTCCTGCCCGACGTAGTGGGCCCAGCCGCCGCCGTTGACACCCTGGCAGCCGGTCAGGTTGGTCAGGGTCAGGAAGGCGCGGTAGATCGTGTCGGAGTGGAACCAGTGGTTGGTGCCCGCGCCCATCACGATCATCGAGCGGCCGCGCGACTCCTCGGCGTTCGCGGCGAACTCGCGCCCGATGCGGGCTGCGGTCGCCGCCGGGACGCCGGTGATGGCCTCCTGCCAGGCCGGGGTGTACGGCGACTCCGCGTCGTCGTAGCCGCTCGGCCAGGTGCCCGGCAGCCCGGGCCGCGCGACGCCGTACTGCGCCATGAGGAGGTCGAACACCGTGGTGACCACGTGGCCCGAGACCCGCCGCACGGGCACACCGCGGGCCAGGTCGGCGGCGGCGCCGTCGGGCGTGTCGAAGCGCCGCATCCGTACGACGACCGACTCGCTCGCGGTGTCAAGAAGGGACAGCAGAGGGTCGACGTCGCCGAGCTCGAGGTTCCACTTCCCCACGCCCGCCTCGCCGTAGCGGTGGCCCAGCGAGCCGTTGGGGACCACCGGCTCGTCGGTGTGCGCGTCGATGAGCACGGTCTTGAACGCGGCGTTCTCCTCGCCGGCGTGCTCGTCGAGGTCGGCGGCCGTGAGGAACTTGCCGGCGGTGTAGGCGCCGTCGCCCGCATCCTCGAGCCGGACCAGGTGGGGCAGGTCGGTGTAGGTCTTGACGTAGTCGGTGAAGTACGGCGTGTCGCGGTCGACGAAGAACTCCTGGAGGACGACGTGGCCCATCGCCATCGCCAGGGCACCGTCGGTCCCGGGCCGAGCGGGTAGCCACTCGTCGGCGAACTTCACGTTGTCGGCGTAGTCGGGCGCGACGGCGACCACCTTCTGGCCGCGGTAGCGGGCCTCGGTCATCCAGTGGGCGTCTGGGGTGCGGGTGACGGGGAGGTTGGAGCCCCACATGATCAGGTAGCCGGCGTTCCACCAGTCACCCGACTCGGGCACGTCGGTCTGGTCGCCGAAGACCTGCGGCGAGGCCACCGGCAGGTCGGCGTACCAGTCGTAGAAGCTCAGCATCGAGCCTCCGACCAGGTTCACGAACCTGGCGCCCGAGGCGTGCGAGACCATCGACATCGCTGGGATCGGTGAGAACCCGGCGACCCGGTCGGGGCCGTACTTCTTGATCGTGTGGACGTGCGCGGCCGCCACGATCTCGGTGGCCTCGTCCCAGGTGGCACGGACCAGGCCGCCCTTGCCGCGGGCCGACTTGTAGGCCTTGGCCCGCAGCGGGTTCTCGACGATGTGCTCCCACGCCCGGACCGGGTCGCCGTCGTGCTGGGCCTTGGCCTCGCGGAACATCTGCAGGAGGACCCCGCGGACGTAGGGGTAGCGCACCCGGGTCGGCGAGTAGGTGTACCAGGAGAAGGCCGCGCCGCGCGGGCAGCCGCGGGGCTCGTACTCCGGGGAGTCGGGCCCGACCGACGGGTAGTCGGTCTGCTGGGTCTCCCAGGTGATGATCCCGTCCTTGACGTAGACCTTCCACGAGCAGGAGCCCGTGCAGTTCACACCGTGGGTCGAGCGGACGACCTTGTCGTGGCTCCAGCGGTCGCGGTAGAAGTCGTCGGCCTGCCGGCCGCCGACCTTTGTGACGGTGCGCAGGTCGTCGGAGACGGTGGCCTTGGTGAAGAACCGGCGACTGCGCACCATCGCGTCGACGAGCGGGGAGTCCAGGCCGGGCAGCGAGCCGGACGGCTTCTGCGGGTCGGTCATCGAGGAGCCTTTGCGGTGGGGGACGGCGGACGGGCGTTCTTCGACGGGTGCGGCGGACTCTCAGACCACGAGCGGCGCCCTAGGGATCTGCGGGGACACGGGACGACGCAGGGTCGCCGCGAGCGCCAGGACCATCAGTGCCATCACCGACAGCGCGAGCAGGCCGGTCCGGTAGTCGCCGGTGTGACCGAAGATCGAGCCCATCACCAACGGCGGGACGAACCCGCCGAGCCCACCGGCCGCGCCGACGATGCCCGTCACCGAGCCCACCTTCGCCGCGGGTGCGCGCTGCGCGACGAGAGCGAACGTGGCCCCCGACGCGGTGCCGAGCGCGCCGGCCATCGAGAGGAACACGACGGTGCCCAGCGGCGCCAGGGAGGGGGTGCCGGACTGGACGAGCGCGCCGACCGCGACGACCGCGAAGGCGGTCATCAGGACCGAGCCGGGCCGGTAGCGGTCCGAGAGCCAGCCGCCGACCGGGCGCATCAGCACGGCGACGAGGACGAACCCCGCCATCCGGTTGGAGGCGTCCGCGGGAGTCAGGGCGTAGGCGTTCTTGAGGTAGGTCGGGAGGTAGACGCTGAAGGCGACGTACCCGCCGAACCCGATCGCGTAGAGCGCGGCCGCCTGCCAGGTGATCGGGAGCGTCGCGGCCGCCCGCATCCGACGCCCCAGCGACTCGGTGGGGATCGTCCGGCCCGGTGCGTCCCGCAGCACGAGTGCCGCGAGCACGCCGTACGCCGCGAGCACGACCGCCGTGATCGCGAACGGCGTGGCCATCTGGTGGGCGTTGACCAGCTTCACGGTCGTCAACGCGCTGATCGCGGTGCCGCCCATGCCGGCGCCGAACACGCCGACGGCGAAGCCACGACGCTCGGGCGGGAACCACGCACTGACGAAAGGCACGCCGACCGCGAACGCCGTCCCGGCGATGCCGAGGAAGAACCCACCGACCAGCAGCGCGGCCAGGCTGGAGTGGCCGAGCAGGCCGAGGTAGAGCACCGGGATCACCGTGACCAGGGAGATGATCGGGAACATCACCCGGCCACCGAACCGGTCGGTGAGCGCACCCACCGGGATGCGTCCGAGCGAGCCCACGACCACCGGGACGGCCACCAGCAGCGACTGCTGGAACGCCGAGAGGTCAAGGGCCGTGGTGAACGAGACCGCCAGTGGCGAGAGCAGCGCCCACGCCCAGAAGTTGAGGGCGAAGCCGACCGTCGCCATGCCGAGCATCAGGCCCGCTCGCCCGGCGGCTCGCGTCGGATCCCCTGCGGTCGTGGACATCGTCGTCCCCTCTCCTGGCTCGAGTCTGCTCAGATACTTGCGTTGGGTCCACCATTGCCGGATCGCACTCGTTGCGGTCAGGGACCTAAGTCACTTGTGCCCGGGCCGAACGACGGGACGACGCGAGCGGCCTGCGCCCCTATCGTCGGCGTGTGACTGCGCACCCGACCGACGAGCCGCTCGACATCAACCAGCTGATGCTCGCCAGCCGCGCCGTCCTCGCCGCGGCGGTCCGGGCCCTGGAGAGCGTCGACGCCGACGTCTCGGTGCCGCAGATGAGGGTCCTGGTCCTGCTCTGGACCGGGCAGCCGCTCAACCTCTCCGCGGTCGCCGAGGGGCTGGGGGTCAACGCGTCCAACGCCAGCCGGACCTGCGACCGGCTTGTCTCCGCCGGCCTGGTCGACCGCGGCGAGGACGCCGTCGACCGGCGCCAGGTGGCGCTCACGCTGACGCCGCGCGGCACCGCCTTCGTCGAGAAGCTCATGCACCGCCGCGAGCAGGAGCTGGCAGCGATCGTGACCCGGATGAGCGAGCGCGACCGGCGCCGGCTGATGAGCGCCCTGGAGCCCTTCAACCGCGCGGCCAGCACCGACCTGTGGCCGAGCCAGCAACCGACCTCGTCCCGCGACCGGCGGCTGCTCGAGTGGGGGATGTAGCGCCAGGGTCGTCGGGACCCGGCTGGGCCAATCGGCCGGGATGTCGGCGACCGCTGTGCACCCCGAAGGAGTATTGACAGCCTGCGTGCTGCCGCGTTGGCTGACGTGGTCGGCCATCTTCGTCAGAGCTGTCGCCAGGCCAGACCGACCTCAAGGGGCAGTTCGGGATGGCGGATTGTTGACCACGGAAATCAGGGGACCAATGGTGCAACGAATCTCAACCGGGCGAGGGGCGTTCAGGGTGTTCGCCGCCCTCGCCGCCGGCGCGCTGGTAGCTGTCGGACTCACGGCCGTCACCACGGCCGCCGACGCGACGACGAAGCACGTCAAGTCTGCAAGCCGTGACGCCCGCCCTGCGGCGAGCATCTGCGGTGACACGGCCCAGGGTGCGGCCCGCCCTGGAAACATCGCCGGCGTCGTCCGGCCAGCCTCGACGAGCTCCCGGTGTATCAACTCGGGTTCTCCGGCGGCCGAGCCGCACAGCTTCGGCCAGCCGCCCCTGCTCTACAACGGTGGTCACGTCATGGGCGCCTCGTCTGCGCCCATCGTGCTCACGCCGATCTACTGGGTGCCCAGCGGGCACCCGATGGGGCCGAACTACCGCTCGATCCTCAGCAGCTACATCAGCGACGTTGCGGCCGACAGCGGCCAGCACACGAACGTGTTCTCGACGCTGCCTGAGTACTACCAGATCGCCAACGGTCAGCAGCAGAACATCCACTACAACGTGCAAGCCGGCACGCCGATCGTCGACACGAACCCGCTTCCGGCGAACGGATGCACGGTGCTCGCCGCCGACACGTCGAACATCTACGGAGACCTGACCGGTTACGACGCCTGCCTCGACGACGACCAGCTCATCGCCGAGACCGAGAACGTCGTCAACGCCAAGGGCCTGCCCCGCGACTTCGACCACATGTACATCCTGTTCCTCCCCAAGGGCGTCGAGTCCTGCTTCTTCCCGGGCTCGAACGCCAACGGCTCCGGGAACGTCTGCACCATCAACCACGAAGACACGGCGGGCTACTGCGCCTACCACAACTTCGTCCCGAACGATGGGCTCATCTACGGCAACCTGCCGTTCCCCATCTTCCAGTCGCCGGTGGGCTTCACCTGCGGCAGCGAGGCGAAGTACCCCGTCAACCAGCGACCGAACGGCAACACCAATGCCGACGTGGAGGTCAGCCCGACCAGCCACGAGATCATGGAGGCCATCACCGACCCGGAGGCGTTCACGGTCCCCGGTGGTGGGTGGTACGACATCCTGACCTACGAGAACGGTGACGAGTGCGCCTACCAGTTCGGCCACACCCAAGGTGCGTTCGGGCAGCGCTACAACCAGACGATCAACGGGAACCACTACCTGACGCAGCTGGAGTTCAGCAACGCGAACTTCGCGGCGACCGCGGGTGCGGGAGGCTGCCTGCCCTACGAGTGATCACCAGCAACAACCCAACACGCTGAGACGCACACGCAGAAGGGGCGGCCCCGGACCTCGGTCCGGGGCCGCTCCGCATGGCAAGCCCCAGAGCCAGGTAGGGCCCCGACAGCGTTCCCTACCGACGAGGAGTACGCCGCCGCAGCGCCCTCGGACGAGTCAGCCCTGGTCGAGCTCGGCCGTGTCGGGTGGCCACACGGCGCTCAGGACCCGGCTGGGCCAGTCGCCCGGGATGCCGGCCACAGTTACGTACCGCCCGTAGAACGAACCGACCAGCATGCTGGTGATCACGTCGAGATCGGGTGAGTCGGGGAACCCTCCCGCCACCAGCGCCTCCCTGAGCAACGCCCGGCGAGGCTCGACCAGCCGCGTCTTGAAGTGGTGGAGCAGCTCCGGGTGGCGCGTCTCCTCGGCGAGCAGCGAGCCCAGGATGGCCATCGCCGGCACGGCGCGCAGGTTGCCGTGGAAGTTCTCGAGGATCGCGAGCGCGTGCGCGCGGGGGGTGGGGGCCTCCGACGGTGGCTCGTCGACTCGCAACGAGCCGATCACGGCGGCCACCAGCTCCTCCTTGCTCGGGTATCGCCGCCGAAGGCTGGGCACCGTGGTGCCGGCCGCGCTGGCCACCGATGCGAGGGACATGCGGGCGTAGCCGAGCTCGCCGAGCTGGCGGGCAGCGGCCGCCAGGATCGCGTCGTCCAGCGCGGGGTCCCTCGGCCGGCCCTTGGCCCTTGCTCCGGGAGTGATCATTACGTTTCGATACTATATCGGAATTGTATTCACCCTCGAAAGGGAAGCCCATGCCCGAGTCCTTGCCAGACACGGCGTACGTCCGCATCTCGTCCGGCAGGTTCGACCCCAGCGAGCTCGCGACGGTCGAGGCCATGAACACGAAGATTTCCGCGTACCTCATCCCAGCGATCCAGCGACTGCCCGGCCTGATCCACTTCTACGCCGGCCTCTCACCAGAGGGGCAGATCGTGAACGTCAGCGTCTGGGACTCCGGGGACCACGCCAGGCAGCTCGACGACCTGAAGGAGATGGCCGTCGACGCTCGCAGGGACGCGGAAGCCGCCGGCGTCACCTTCCTTCCGCCCATCGTCAACTACCCGATCACTTGGAACATCTGACCGAGGCGGCAACGCCAGAATCCCGAGGGCAGATGGAACGTGTCCGAGTACTCCTCATCGGTTCCCGCTCACGACATCGTGGACGTCGACGCCGGACCCAGGAAGTCGAGGACCTGCGGCACGAACTCGTCGTGGTACTGGAAGACGCCACCATGGCCCGAGTCCGGGTAGATCCGCAGGCGCGAGTCGGGCAGCCGTGCCGCCATGTCCTTCGAGTGCTCGCTGGCGACCATCAGGTCCTTGTCGCCGTTGGCGACGAACACCGGGATCTTGATGCGTGACAGGTCGTCGGCGGGCTGCAGGCCGGCTCTGGTGATCGCGCGCAGCTGGGCCAGCCGCGCCTGCGAGGAGATCGGCTGGTCGCGACCGGTCGTGCGCTCGGCAAGCCGCTCGAAGTAGGCGCTGGCCGCCTTCTTGCCTGCCTCGGTGCGCGGGAAGAAGAGGAAGTGGCGCGGGTCCTTCCGGGTCAGGAAGGCCTTGGTGTAGGCGCCACCGACGATGAAGGGCATCTTCCAGATGCCGCCACCGCCCCGGGGGCCACTGCCGGCGACGACCATGCGGCGCACGAGGTCAGGGGCCTGGAGGGCGACCATCTGGGCGACGGCGCCGCCGAGGGAGAAGCCGATCAGGTCGACCTGCTCGTACCCGAGCGCGCGAACGAAAGCGATCGCGTCGGCCCCCATCCGCTCGATGTCGGCCGGCACCCGGCCACCCGTTGCGCCGACACCGCGGTTGTCGAAGGCGATCACGTGGTGCTGTGCTGCGACGCCGTCGAGGACACGCGGGTCCCAGTCGTCGAGGACCGCGGTGAAATGGTGCAGGAACACCACTGGGACGCCGCCGGGCTCGCCGAGCTCGCGGTAGGCGAACGGGGTGCCGTCCACGGCGATCGCCTTGGTGGGAGCCGTCTTCCAGGTGCTCATGACTTCTTCCTTCGTGCGGACGCTGCGGGCGTGAGGACCGGGGCTGGGGAGGGTCTGGCATCGAGGCGGGCGAGGACGTCGAGGATGCGGCGGTCCCGGGCGAAGCGGCTGTCCAGCGCGGGGCCGATGAGCCCGCGCAGGGAGGAGACCGGGCGCCAGAGGTGGGGCCGGATGACCCGGGTCGCGCGGGTCTCCAGACCGTCCACGATGCAGGCCGCTGCCTGTGCGGGAGTGATCCGCTTCAGCATGGCCTTGGGCAGGCTGCCGAGCAGCTCCATGACGACCGGGTCCTCGTCGACGCCGCGCGCGATCATGTCCGTCTGGACGAGCGAGAAGTAGGCCGTCAGGACTGACACACCGTGGTCGGAGAGCTCGACGCGGAGCCCCCGCCCGAGCTGCTCGACGGCTGCCTTGCTCATGGCGTAGGGAATCGTGCCCATGCCGTTGAGGAAGGCGAAGACGGAGCTGATCAGGACGACCTGCCCCTGCTGGGCCATCACCTCCGGCAGGGCCGCAGCGACGGTGTTCGCGACACCGGTCACGTTGACGGCCAAGGTGGCCTCGATGTCCGCGCTCGGCGTGTTGCGGAGGGTGGCCGCCCTGGCAAGCAACCCGGCGTTGGCGACCACGACGTCGAGCCGGCCGAAGCGGTCGACGGTGTGTGCGACTGCCGACTCGAGGGAGGCGCGGTCGCGAACGTCAGCGACGCAACCGACGGTGCGGGTCGGGTGCAGCTGGCGGGTCCGGTCAGGGGTGGTCGGGTCGATGTCGGCGATCCCCACCGTGGCTCCCCGGTCAAGCAGAGCACGAGCCGTCGCTGCCCCGATCCCGCCGTTGCCGCCGGTGATCAGCACGACCTTGCCGGTGAGGTCGTACGGCGCGCGGCTCACCTGGAGCCTCGGCACGGCGTCAGGGACGCGCAGCCGTTGGGGCGCAAGGTGGCCACCGCGGAGCGCAGGGCGCCACGAGCCAGGTCGAGCGGATCAGCGAGCGAGGCCATCGGATGCTCCAGTAGTAGATTCAATACGACCATAATAGTATGATCGTAATATCACTGTCCGCAAGCCCCTGTCCTTGCTCGTCGGCTCGCTCCAGGCCGCTCGCCCGGTCACCGACCCCCGACCTGTCCGAGCGCATCCTCGCCGCGGCGTACACCAACGCCATGACCATCGCGCAAGCCCGTCCGGGCTCCGCGCCACCACCCCTCCAGGAGTCGTCATGAAGGCATTCGTCGTCACCCACTACGGTCCCGACGGGCTGAAGCCTGCCGAGATCCCCACGCCGCACGTCGGACCGGGCGACGTCCTGGTCGAGATGCGGGCAGCCAGCATCAACCCTCTCGACAAGATGATCCGCAACGGCGAGTTCAAGCAGCTTCTCAAGTACCAGCCCCCCTTCACCCTCGGCCACGACCTGTCGGGCGTGATCACCCAGGTCGGCGCCGACGTCCGCGACTTCAAGGTCGGGGACGAGGTCTACGCCCGACCCCGCGACCTCCGCATCGGAGCCTTCGCTGAACAGGTCGCGATCGACGCCGACGACGTCGCACTCAAGCCGACGTCCCTGTCGTTCGACGAGGCAGCCGCCGTGCCCCTCGTCGCCCTCGCGGCATGGCAGGCGCTGGTCGACGTGACTGCTGTCCAGCCGGGACAGAAGGTGCTGGTCCACGCCGGCGGTGGCGGGCTCGGCTCGACCGTGGTCCAGGTCGCGAAGCACCTCGGTGCCTACGTCGCGACCACGGCTCACACCGACGACGTGGACAAGGTCCGCCGCCTGGGCGCGGACGAGGTCATCGACTTCACCCAGCAAGACTTCGCCGACGTCCTGTCCGGCTACGACGTCGTGCTCGACTCGCTCGGACCCGGCAGCCTCGAGAAGTCGCTGACCGTGCTCAAGCCGGGTGGCCTGGCGATCAGCGTGGTCGGCCCGCCCGACCCGCAGTTCGCGACCCAGCTCGGCCGGCCCCTCCTCAAGCCGGTCATGTCCCTCTTGAGCCGCAAGGTCCGGCGGCAGGCCCGCACCCTGGGCGTGCGGTACTCGTTCTTCTTCATGCGGGCCAGCGGCGCCCAGCTGACCACACTCGCGGCCCTCTATGAGAGCGGCGCCCTGCGCCCGGTGCTCGACCGCGCCTTCCCGTTCGACCGGACCCTCGACGCGATGGCCTACGTCGAGCAGGGCAAGGCCAACGGCAAGATCGTGGTGACGCGCTGACGTCGGCCACTCCCCGCCTGCGGCACGAGGCGACCTGTCACGTCCGGGTCGACCTCACGCAGCTCCGGCAAGGCTTGCGGCGACTACCTCGACCCGTCGTGCGGTAGCGCAGAGCTGTGGATCGACCGGGTGATGGCGTGGGCCGTCTCGATGAAGGACTCGGTCTGCTGCTTCGACAGGCTCCGCGCAGAGGCCTGCTCCAGGGTCCGCCACAGGGCCGCGATGGGTTCGCGCATGGCCAGACCCTTGTCGGTGAGGTGGACCACCATCACCCGCCGGTCGTGTGCGGCCGGCTCGCGGAGGAGCAGGCCGGCGTCCTGCATCCGGCGCAGGGACTTGGAGACGGTGGAGTGGTCCAGGCCGACGCTGTCGAGCAGCTCGGACTGGGTCTGGCCGTCCCGGTCGAAGAGCTGCATCAGCAGCAGCTCCTGTCCGGGATGCAGTTCCATCTCACGCAGCAGGGTGCCGGCGTAGGCGCGGTGGGCGCGGGCGAGCTGGAAAATCGCGTAGCTCATGGGCCCCGCGTCCGCAGTCGTGGGGATGTCAGGCATGGGCCCCCTCGTCATGGGGAGTGGGTGGGCGTAGTGGGTGTAGCCGATTGCCCGGCCACCTTAGAAGGTGGTCGGGGGGTGGGTCAGCCGGCCATGAGGACGAGCTTTCCCCGTACGTGCCCGGCGTCGCTGAGCTGCTGGGCCGCGGCAGCCTGGGCCAGCGGATACGTGGTGACGGTGATCAGGAGCTTCCCGGTCACGGCGGCCAGGGCGACCTCTGCCAGCCGGTCAGAGGAGCCTCCTCCAGACCCTCTGGCGAAGGTGACGCCGAGCTGCTGAGCACCGAAGTCCGCGATAGTGACGATGCGGTCGGTGCTGCCGCGCAGGGCGATGGAGTCCTCCAGCGCCGCCTTCCCGGCGAGGTCGAACACCGCGTCCACGCCGTGAGGGGCGAGCGCCCTCACCCGGTCGACCAGGCCCTCGCCGTACACGGTCGGGGTGGCGCCGAGCGAGGCGAGGTACTGCTGGTTGTCAGGGCCGGCTGTGGCGATGACGCGCGCTCCGCGAGCGGTGGCGAGCTGGATCGCCAAGGTTCCGACTCCACCCGAAGCTCCGTGCATCAGCACCGTCTCCCCGGCGACGACACCTAGCAGGTCCAGGACCCGCTCGGAGGGCTCACTCGCGACCGGCAGTGCGGCCGCGTCGTGCCACGCCAGGCCTGCCGGCTTGCGGGCCACGCGAGTGGCGAGCGCGTATTCGGCATAGGAGCCGGTCTCCGACCAACCCAGCACCTCCTCGCCCAGCTGCACGTGGGTCACGTCGTCACCCACGGGCGTCCACCACGCCGGCGAGCTCGCCACCCGGTACGGCGGGGAAGGCGGTCGGGCGGAGCGCTTGCATTGTTCCGGCGCGGATCTTGCCGTCGATCGCGTTGAGGCCCGCTGCCTTCACGCGGACTCGCACCTGGCCGGGGCCGGGCTCCGGGACCTCGAGGTCCTCCTCGTGCAGCACGTCCGGGCCGCCGAACCGGTCGAAGACCATGGCTTTCATGGGTTGGCTCCAGTCCTCTTGCCAACCCGCATTATGTGGCTGGACACATAACTACTCTACCTGAATTGTGTGGCTAGCCAAGGAATTGGCAGGAGCGAAGCCGTCGACGGGTTGGGCATCGAGCACCGTGCGTTCCTGGTCCGCGACCAGTCCAAGGAGGCTCAGCGCCGGATGCTGGAGTACATCGCCACGACCGAGGCCACTGGCGAGCTCCCTCTCCTGGATCGAGAGACGTACGCACGCGCGTTCAGCGCCGGTCGTCTCGGAGCTAGCCCAAGCGAGTCGAATCGCGTGCCACGATAGGGACGGACGCGGGGAACAGCTTCCAGCCCGGGACCAGAAAGGGTGGCATGGCCCAGTCAGCCGGGGAGCCTCATCGCCCGGGGAGCGTCGACGTCGCGCGGCTGGCGGGCGTCTCCCAGAAGACCGTCTCGCGGGTGATGAACTCCGAGCCGTACGTCCGGGCCGAGGTGCGCGAACGCGTCTTGGTGGCCGCTCGTCAGCTGGGATACCGACCGAACGCCGCCGCGCGCAGCCTCACCTCCGGTCGAAGTCGGCGTCTGGGCGTGGTCGCACTCGGAGGCGGCCTCTACGGGCCGGGAGCCATGGTGGCCGACATCGAGCGGACGGCGCGCGAGGTCGGCTACTCGGTGAGCGTCGCCTACACACACGAGAACGACGAGCACGGCGTCAAGGACGCGCTCAAGCTGCTGCTCCAGCAGGACGTCGAGGGCATCGTGCTGACCGAAGCGATCGACGAGGGCCAGATCGACGTCACCCTCGACGTGCCGGTGCTGACCATCGGTCGCTTCCCGGGGCTGACGGCATCTCGTCGCATTCGAGTCGCCGAGCAGCCCGATCGCAGCGGCTACCTCGCCACCCGACACCTGATCGGGCTGGGTCACAGCCAGGTCAGACACGTCACCGGGCCGATGAGCTGGTGGGCCTCCCGGGACCGTGAGCAGGGCTGGCGGAGCGCGCTCGAGGAGGCTGGCCTGCCGGTCGTCGACCCGCTCGCGGGCGACTGGTCGGTGCAGGGCGGGTACGCCGCGGGGCTGCGCCTCGCGAAGGATGAGACCGCCACCGCGGTCTTCGTGGCCAACGACGACATGGCGATCGGCGTGGTCCGAGCCCTCTTCGACCAGGGCATCGCGGTCCCGGCCCGGATCAGCGTGGTCGGCATGGACGACGTCCCTGCCGCGGCGTACCTGCGACCCTCGCTGAGCACGGTCGCCCAGGACTTCACCGAGCTGGTGGAAGCGGGCATCGGCAGGCTCATCGCTGCGATGGAGACCCCCGAGGCAGGTGAGGAGCACCTCCCGCTGCGGGACCGACCGCTCCGGATCCGCGAGTCGACGGCACCACCGACGCCCTGATGCACGCGCGGCGTCGGGGCGGGAGGGTCAGTCGCCGCTCGTCTCGAGGAGCACGCGGACGTCCCAGGGGCCGAGCTCGAAGCCCTCGCCGGCTCCCAGTGCCGCGCCGTCCAGGTCCGTGAACGCGGTGGTCGTCTTGACCTCGGCCGGGTCCCAGGACCAGTTGTGGACGAAGTGCAGGCGGCCGCCGTCGCGGCATCGCGCCGTGGTGACAGTCACGGTCTCGGGCAGAGTCGGCCAGCCGGCGAGCGGCTCGGGCACCAGGCGGCGGAACAGCGAGCGTCCCAGACTCTGGTTGGGGACCGTCCCGACGTAGGTGACCCGGCCGGATCCCGCCCGGTGGGTGGTGATGGCCGGCCAGCGACCGAAGTGTGGGTGGTCGTAGGACGCCAACACTGTGGCGCCGTGGACCTGGAGCCCGTCGATCCAGCGCGTGGCTGCCGCGCCGGGGTCCAGGAGGAGCTCGGCGTCGTCGGCCGACAACACCGCGATCGGGTCGCTGATGTTGCTGAACTCGTCGTAGTGGACGCCGGCCGCCTCGTGCAGGACCGCGGGGGCGACCGACTGACGGGCGCGGCCTTCGTGGTCGCCGTACCCGGTGCGCGGGCCGAGGACGAGGTGCCCACCCGCACGTGCATAGGCGTCGAGCCAGGCCAGCGAGGCGTCGTCCGCGAGGTAGAACGCCGGCACGACGAGCAGCGGGTGGGTGCGTGCCGCGTCGGCCGGGGCGAAGGCAGGAGCGGCCGAGGTGCCGATGAGCTGGCTCGCGTGCATCAACCGGCACTGCAGCCCGGCCTCGAAGGCCGCTCGGTAGAACGGGTCGAAGATGGCTCGGTAGGAGCTCTCGTCCGGGGTGCCGTCCGCCTGGGCCAGGGCGGGGTACTTCTGCATCAGCCACTTGGTGGGCGTGGAGTACAGAAAGGTGACGTCCGCCTCCGGGACCAGCCCGTCGACGGCGTCACCCAGCTTCCGGAGCTCGGCGCCCAGCGTCGAGAGCTGCTCGTAGGTGCGGCCCGGCTCTCCCGTGTGCGGCAGCACGCCACCCCAGTAGGTCTCGGCGCCGAACACCAGCGAGTGGAACTGCCAGTACTCGACCATCCGCGCGCCGCGGGCGATGAGGGCCCAGGCCGCCTGCCGCCACTGGCCGTCGTAGGCCGGCTTGTTATCCCAGGGGAAGCCGATGTGTGAGGCGTTGGTCTCGGTCACCAGGAACTGGTCCTGGCACGAGGCGTACATCCGGTCGGCGCTCTCGTAGAGCGCCCACGTGCCGAGGGTCTTCCACCCCTGGACCGGGTCGCGGTCGTCGGGCAGGCGCAGGTCGTCCTGCATGCCGTAGTAGGGGTTGCCCGAGGCCAGGTCCAGTCGGCGGGAGACCAGCTCGTCGTCGACCGCGGGCCGCTCGTAGGAGATGCAGGTGGTCACGAAGTGCTCGGGTGCGGCGTACTCGCGGACGATGTCGGCCTGCCAGCCGATGAACTCGTCGGTGAGCCGGCCGAGGAAGCGGCGCCAGGCGACGTCGTACTGCGGCTGTGCGTTGCCGTCGGGAGTCCACAGGTCCGCCCAGGTGGAGAGGCGGTGCGACCAGTAGACCAGTCCCCATTCGCGGTTGAGCGTCTCGACGTCGCCGTACTCGTGGCGGAGGTGGTCAACGAACCGCTGGAAGACACCGGGGTTGTGGAAGAGCTCGAGCCCGGGCTCGTTGTCGACCTGGAACCCGATGACCGACGGGTGGTCCGCGTAGCGCTCCATGACGGCGCGGATGACGCGCTCGGCGTGGAAGCGGAACGCCGAGTGGGTGAAGTCCACCTCTTGGCGGGCTCCCCATCCGATGGGCTGTCCGGTGCGGCGCTGGCCATTGATCTCCGGGTAGTGCCGCGCGAGCCACGGTGGCACGGCGTACGTCGGGGTGCCGAGGACGACCGAGATGCCGTGGGCGTGGGCGCCGTCGAGGACCGGCTGGAGCCAGTCGAGGTCGAAGACCCCGTCCTCGGGCTCCCAGGTGGACCACACCGACTCGCCGACCCGGATGACGTTGAAGCTCGCGGCCACCATCAGGTCGAGGTCCCGCTCGAGCCGGTCCTTGGGGTTGTACTCGTGGTAGTACGCCGCGCCGAACAGGACGTGGCGAGGAAGCGTGGCCATGGGGGTGTGGTCTCTTCTCTGCGTGACAGGTCGTGGTGATCAGGTGGTGGTCGGGTCGTGAGTCCGGCGAGCTACTCCTTGACACCACCGGTGGCCAGACCCGACTGCCAGTAGCGCTGCAGGAAGAGGAAGGCGATGACCAGCGGGAGGACGCTGACCATGGAGCCGGTGATCACGGTCGAGAACAGCGCCTGGGACCCCCCGCCGCCCTGCGCGCTCGCCGACTGCTGCTGCGCGAGCCCGACCGTGAGCGGGTAGAGCGACGACCTGCTCAGCATGATTAGCGGCAGGAAGTAGTTGTTCCACGTGGCGACCAGGGTGAGCAGCAGCACCGTGACCATGCCCGGTGCCAGGAGCCGCAACCCGATCTGGCAGAAGATCCGGAGCTCGCTCGCGCCGTCGACCCGAGCCGCCTCGATCAGGGAGTCGGGGACGGCGTCGGTCGCGTAGACCCGCATCAGGAAGACGCCGAAGGGGCTGACGAGGGACGGCAGGATGACTGCCCACGGCGTGTTGGTGAGGTGGATGTTGTTGAACATCAGGTACGTCGGCAGTGCTAGCGCGGTCAGCGGGATCATGATGGCGCCGAGGGTGGTGCTGAACATGAGCTTGGCCCCCGGGAAGTCGTACTTCGCGAAGCCGTAGCCGGCCATGGTCGCCAGGAGTGAGGCGCCGCCGGCGCTGACCACGGCGTACAGGACGGAGTTGAGGGACCAGCGCAGGTAGGTCCCGTCGCGGTAGGTGAACACCGCCTTGAGGTTGTCCCACAACGCGAAGTCGTGACCGAACCAGAGACCAAAGGTGCTGAAGAGGTCACCGTTGGTCTTCGTGCTCGCCACGACGAGCCAGAACAACGGCAGGACGAAGTAGGCGGCGCACACCACCAGGGCGATGGTGAGCGGGGTGCTGGGGCGGGCCCGGCGCGGTGTGGGCACGGTGCGGTGGTCGCGGTCGACTGCGTCTGCGTCGGCGTCGCCGAGCCGCAGATCGGGTCGGAGCGGGGCGGTGGTCATCGGATGGCCTTTCGCTGTGTGCGCTGGCCGCGAAGGGCGCCGAGCTGTACCAGGTATGAGGCGACCGCAATGACGACTCCCAGGAGGAACGCGACAGCGGCTGCGTAGTTCACGTTCTGGTTCACGAACGCGAGGTTGTAGGCGTAGAAGTTCGGGGTGAACCCGTTGGTGATCGCGTTGGGTGAGATCACGTCGAGCAGGCTCGGCTCATTGAAGAGCTGGAAGGTCCCGATGACCGAGAAGATGAACGTCAGCCAGATCGCGGGGCGGATGGCGGGGATCTTGATGCTCCAGGCGATCCGCACCGGTCCGGCACCGTCGACCGCCGCCGCCTCGTAGAGCTCGGTCGGGATCGACCTGAGCGCGGCGTACATGATGATCATGTTGTAGCCGGTGAACTCCCAGGTGACGATGTTCATCATCGAGAAGAGGATGCTGCCCGGATCGAGCACGTTGGGAGCGCCGTGGCCGAGGTCGCGGAACACCTGCGCGATGGGGCCGAAGTCGCGGCCGTAGAGGTAGCCCCACATCATCGTGGCCACCACACCGGGGACGGCGTACGGCACGAAGTACAGCAGCCGCAGCGACTTGGCCCCTCCCGCCCGACCGCTGTCGAGCGCGAGCGCCAGGAACAGCGCGAGGCCCAGCATGATCGGCACCTGGACGACCAGGAAGAGCAGCATCCGCAGCAGGCCGTGCAGGAAGACGCCGTCGGTGAGCGCGTCCTTGTAGTTGTCGAGCCCGATGAAGGACACGCCGCCGACGAGCTGCTCGCGGTACAGGCTCAGGTAGCCGGCGTAGCAGAGCGGAACGACAAGCATGGCGAGGAACACCAGGAAGAAGGGCAGCACGAACATCAGGCCCGCGCCCGCGTGGCGGCTCCTGCGGATGCCAGGCGTTCGACGATCTCGACGGGGGTGGCTGCTTGCCGGTGCGGCGGTGACGGTGGCCACGGTGGTGTCCTTCCTGGAGTTGCGCTGGCGGGAGGTGGTGGGAGGCGACGCGTCGAGGGGTTGGTCGCCTCCCACCACGTGGGTCACGCGACGGTGAAGCCCTGTTGCTTCGCGTAGCCGACGAGCTGGTCCTGCCAGTCGTCGAGGGCGGCGCTGAGGTCGCCCTTCTCGCTGATCGCCTTGCCGACGGTCTCGTTGAACGACGAGTAGGCGAACTCGGTGAACGGCAGCCACTGGAAGTCGGTGTCGACGGTGGACCCGATCTGGGAGAAGAGCTCGTTGACCTTCTGGCCGCCGAAGAAGTCGACCGGGGCGTCGGTGAAGCTGGCGTCGTCCAGGACGTTCTTCGCCGCCGGGAAGAGGAACTGCTTGCTGGCGAACATGCTGGTCGACGACACGTCGTTGTTGATCCACTTGGCCAGCTCGTAGGCCGCGATCGGGTTCTTGGACGTCGCCAGTACGGCGTCCGAGGAGCCGCCCCAGTTGCCGGACACGTTCTGGTCCGCGCTCCACTGCGGGAGCGGCGCCGCACGCCACTTGCCGGCGGTGTTCTCGACGGTGCCCTGCAGGAAGATCGGAGCCCACGCGGCGGTCAGCCAGCCGGCGTACTTGTCGTTGGACAGACCCTGGTAGTACTCGTCGTTGAAGTCCGCGTCGGTCGACACCAGGTCCTTGTCGATCAAACCCTGCCAGAAGGACATGACCTGCTTGGCCACGTCGCTGTTGACGTTGATCGTCACGGTCTTGTCGCCGTCGTATCCGAACGGCTTGACGCCGGCCTGCCAGAGCAGACCGACGACCTGCGCCGGGTCGTTGCCGGGGAAGTTGGAGATATAGGAGCCGGTGGCGTCCTTGACCTTCTGCGCGTCAGCGGCGTAGTCGTCGTAGGTCTTCGGTGCCTCGGTGACGCCGGCCGCTTGCATGATGTCGTCGCGGTACAGGTTGCCCATCGGTCCGGTGTCCTGCGGGATGGCCCAGACGCCGTCGTCGGTGGAGACCTGGTGCCACACCCAGTCGACGTAGTCGCCCGCGATGTCGTCCGCGCCGTACGGCTTGAGGTTCAGCAGCGAGTCGGTCAGGACGAACGACGGGATGTACTGGTACTCGAGCTGCACCACGTCCGGGGCACCCTCGCCGGACTTCAGCGCGGTGCGGACCTTCTGGTAGTGGTCCAGGCCCTGACCGACGTTCTCCACGGTGACGTCGATGTCGGGGTAGGCCTTCTCGAACAGGGCGACCTCGTTCTCGATGTCGGGCACCCACGTCCAGAAGGTGAGCTTGGTGGGCGTGTGCAGGGCCTTGTCGATGTCGGCCTGGGAGACCTGGTCCGACGAGTTCCCGCTGCCGCTCCCGCTGCCGCTGCCCTTGCTGTCGTTGCCGGCCGAGGACCCTGCGCAGCCCGCGAGAGTCATCGTGGCGGCCAGAGCCACGACGATGGCCGCGCGACCGCGCCGAGCTGGGCGGCCGGTGAGGTTGAGCTTCATCTGCTGTTTCTCCTAGTTGGTCGAGCTCTGGTCTGCCCCCGAGGGCCTCATTGGCGAGCGCGGCGTTCGATGCGCTCAGGACGGACGTCCCGTGCTATGGACGGCGACCACCTCCTGGCTCCGGCGAAGTCCGGTGCGGTGCAGGTCCGGTGGACTCCCGCAGGATCAGCTCACCGGGTGGCTCGACGAGCCGTGGCCTGGCCGAGTCCGGGTTTTCGATGACCTCGATCAGGGCACCGATCCCGGCCGCGCTGCCCGCGTCGAACGGGTGCCGGATGGTGGACAGGGACGGAGACGAGTACGCCGCGACCGGGACGTCGTCGAAACCCATGACGCTGACCTCTCCCGGCACCGAGCGGCCGGCCTCCAGCAGCGCTCGGATCGCACCGAAAGCCATGTCGTCGTTGGCGCAGAAGATGGCCGAGACGTCGGGGGCCTTGGCCAGCTCGCGGCCGGCGCGATAGCCGGACTCGGCGGTCCAGTCGCCCGTGTGGTGCTGTGGGATCGGGGCACCAGCGGCCAGCAGCGCTCGGCGCCAGCCCTGGAACCGCTCACGCGTTGCGAACCACGACTGCGGCCCGGAGATGTGATGCACGGTCGGGTGGCCGGAGCCGAGCAGGTGCTGGGTCGCCAGGGCCGCGCTCTGGTCGCCGGCGTTCAACGTGGAGATGACGTGCGGCGCCGACAGGCCGGGGAAGTGACCGAAGATGAGCGCGGGCACATCGACGCTCAGCTGCCCTCCCCCGAGGTCGATAGGCTCAGACAGGGCGACACCCTCCGCGCCCTGCTCGAGGGCCGAGTCAACGGCCTTGCAGACCCCGGCGAGGTCGCTGGCGTCCGTGGTGGCGATGGTCATCGAGTAGCCGCGCTCTCGAGCGGCCCTCTCGGCGGCGACCAGGGTGGCCACCGGCCCGTGCAACGCAGTGCCCAGGGACACGAACCCGATGCGGAAGGTCCGGCCCGCGGCAAGCGCGCGGGCTGCGGAGTTGGGCCGGTATCCCAGCTGCCGAGAGGCCGCCAGGACCCGCTCTCGGACCTCCGTGCTGACCGGCAGCTCGTTGTTCATGACGCGGGAGACCGTCTTCTGGGACACCCCGGCCAGCCGGGCAACGTCGACGCTGACCGGACCGCGGCGGGCGCTCCCCCGTCTCGACGGTTCAACATCTGTCATCTCTGCTCCATCAATTGACTACGTAGTCATGACTACGCAGTCATAGTGGTGTGACAGTCGTCATACGTCAAGAGGCGGCGTGGAGACGAGGCTCAGAAGGAGGCTTCGACGGCTTCTGTTCCTGGCCGGCGCGAAGACGAGGTTCGCACCCGCGGCTCCCATGGCGCCGTCTCCTGGGGACCGATGTCTGCGCAGGTCAGAAGCACTTCATGGGAGCGAGGGGCTACTCCACCACGGACACTGCGACGCCTTGACCCCGGCGCCAAAGTGCAGCCCTGTGGAGACGATGGCTCGGAGCATGCGCGCCGCCGGCGACCTCTGGGTCAACGGCAAAGAGGTCGCACGGTTCGACCTTCCGCAGACCCTCGTCAGGCTTCGCGAACTTTCGCGGCGAGGCACTCCGGGCCTCCCCCAGCTCAGGCGTCCTTGACGTCGAGGACAAGATCCTTCGGAAGGCCGATTTCCGAGACCGACCGCGTCTCAGGGTCGGGTGAAGGCATATCCATCGAGGGTCGCGCCGCCGAAGTAGGTGACCGGGAACTCCCCGAACTCCGTCAACGACTGACCGTTGACCGGGTCCAAGATGAGCAGACCTTCACCCTGGACCCCCGCGATGGTTACGAAGTGGCTGCCGCCGGAGTTCCAGGTGATCCCCGCAATGACGGGCCGTCCGGCGTTGATCTCCTGGGCCAACCCGTCCAGGGTCACGTCCGGGCCCTGCCAACTCGACAGATTGTTGGTCTTTTTCAGGGCGTCGGTGACTCCGCCGGACTTCAGGTAGCGCCGGTCGACGCCGAGTGCCGGGTCGTCCATGACGTACCGAGCTGCGATGTCGTAGGGATCGGCGAGCCGTGTCGCCAGGCCAGGGTTGGCCCGCAGCGCCGCGTCCGTGGGACATGCGCTGGTGTCGGTCGGGAATCCGTTGATCTCCTGCCCGATCTGGGTCATCACCTGGCACTGTGTCCACGTGCTCGCCGGGTCGTAGAAGCGGTCGACGCTGACCGCAGTCGCGATCCAGCACCACTGTCCGCTCTGCTGATACTGGGTGCGCATGCCGAGGTTGTGGCTGACGTCGGGTTCGTAGAACTGAACGTCCACCGGCTTTGCGTCAAGGAGCGTGATGTCGGTGGCGATGTGGAGCGGCTCGGGCCAGTCGACGTTGGCCACGAAGGTGACGCCATGGTTGTTGTCGTACGGCGGTCCGTGCGGCGCGATGTCTACGGCAGAGATGTTCGCTGCACCGATGAAGCGAACACCTTCTGGGCTGCACTCGGAGACCGTGACGATCACGACCGAGTCGTGGTCGATCGCGTCCCAGTTGAAGTTGAGGCTCACGCGGCCGTTGAAAGGACCCCAGATCTTTCGGATCGTCTGCATGAGGGCGCCCCGTCCTAGAGCTGGATCTCGACGGGAGCACCGTCCAGGACAGTGATGTCCGTGACGATGTTCAAGGGGCTGCCCCAGTCAACGTTCACCACGAAAGTGACGCCGTGGTTGTTGTCGAACGGCGGTCCGTGCGGCGCGATGTTGTCGACGGTGATGTTCGCTGCACCGATGAAGCGATGCTCGGAGGTCACCGGCGTGGTGACCTGGTACTCCGACGCCGTGACGAGCACGACAGAGTCATGGTTGATCGCGTCCCAGTTGAAATTCGGGGTCACCCTCCCCTGGAAAGGACCCAGTACTTCCGCACGGTCTGCGGCATGCCATCCACTCCGATCAGCTCGGTAGGCGCCCACCCCCAACGGAGCAGAGCCTTGGGATGGAAGAGTCGGCCGGATCGGGCGTGATACCTCTCGCGGCTGGTCTCGAGTCCCCTGCGGGCAGCAGCAACATCGAACTAGAGGCCACGGACGACAGAAGCATCTCGCGTCTGCTGGCACCGGGTCCCGCCGAGCAAGGGCCCCAAGATGGACGCATGGGCGCAGGATTCGTCGAGCTGAGGCGTGCCGGCGCGGGATCGTCACGCGAAGCCGTCGCAGTACGGGATCCTGACCAGATGTCTCTTGGTAGCCGCGGAGCGGCCGTTCGATCATGCCGCTCTCGGGGCGCCGGCTGAACACGTGAGTGACGATCCTGAAGGGCGACGAAGACCTGGGCAATGTGTGGCTGGTCCCGTGCGCCTCGAGCAACCCGGCGCGCCGACCGCGCCCGGCCGGCTGTCGAAGAACGACAGGGGCGACAACTCTTTTGCCTGCGGCTACGTCTGGACGGGTGCAGCGGAGATATACAGCCGGGAGGAGGTGTGCGAATGGCGTCGGGCGGGCAGGACGAGGCGTTCCGGCAGTACGTCGTGGCGCGACACCGTCTGATGCTCCGGACCGCCTACCTCCTGTGTGGCGATCAGACCCAGGCCGAGGACCTCGTCCAGAACGCGCTGGTCAAGCTGTACGTCGCGTGGCCGCGGGTCGCTCGGGCCGACAGCGTCGACGCCTACGCCCGCAGGGTCCTGGTCAACAGCCATCTGGACGAGACGCGGAGGCCGTGGCGGCGGGAGCGACCGGTAGCAGATCCGGCGCTCGGACCGGGCCGGGCGGAACCTGATCTCTCGGACCGCGACGAGCTGCTGACTGCGCTGCGGGAGCTGCCCGAAGGCCAGCGCCGCGTCGTCGTCCTGCGCCACTACTGGGGCCTCTCGG
>Ga0068860_100000627_pt1 | contig 41757 bp, 46 predicted proteins | sample KBSSwiS32_FD_66597 | JGI IMG/M metagenome (GOLD analysis project Ga0068860, IMG submission 66597) | Switchgrass rhizosphere microbial communities from Kellogg Biological Station, Michigan, USA - KBS Switchgrass S3-2 | ecosystem: Host-associated > Plants > Roots > Rhizosphere > Soil ... | reverse complement strand
GCGTATTTCCCGGGATGTGGAGCGGCCTCGACTCCGCCTCGCAACCACCCAGCGCGCTATGGCCCGTGTTCTCACTGATCGTCGCGATAATTGTCCTGCGCCGGAAGCTGGACGGGATGCCGATCGTGAACGAGCGGCTCCCCCCCTGCGCGAGCGATATGCGTCTCACCGCATTCAAGCCCGTCATAGCCGGATCGAACGGGTAGGACCCCACAGCCCCGAAAATAGTCACCGTATGGATCACCACCCCATTCGACGGCGGCCACGTGTAGTAACTCACCGCCTTGCCCGAGATATTCGTCACCGTGACCCGCAGTGGAACTTTTTCCGCCTGCTCCCCGCGCAGGTCTGCGATTTTTCCCACCGCGATGGAGATACTGATATCGCACGCGGGCTCGTTCCCCGGCGCGACAATAGCAAGAAAAAGAAAAACAGCGGCGAAGATCGTGAGGAGGCGATGCATCAGGCTACATGCTAAATGTTAAATGATAGATGCTAAATGAACTCCGCTCATGCGTTAGGAAGTTCCACGTTCAATATTTGGTGGCCGATGATCTTCGGGAACCGCGCCGGATTCAATATCTTAAAGAGGGAGCGCCGGAGCCCCGCCATTTGCGCCCCGCGCGGAGGAGGATCAGGGGCAAATCCTGCGTGTGGGAGACGCCATTCCCCATTCACAAATCACTGGTTTCCAATTTAATACGCAATAAACCATTGCATTTCGCGCAATGTGTGATAATAATTACATCTGTTGTTCCAATGACTCCCACCCCCCTCAATATCCTGGCGGTCGATGACGATATTTCCGTCACGACTTCGGTGAAGCTCGTGCTGAAAAGATCCGGCTGCAACGTCGATGTGCTGAACGACAGCACCGAGGCGCTCGCCCGGCTCAAGGAACTCCCGCCCGACCACTACGACATCATCATCACCGACCATGCCATGCCGAAAATGACCGGCCTGGAATTCTTGCAACAGCTCCCCCGCAGCGCATTCCCCGGCAAAGTCCTCGTCCTCTCCGCCTACCTGGACGACAAACTCGAGGCGCAATTCCTCGCCGTAGGCGCGAACAAAATCATGCGCAAGCCCTTCGAGATCGACGTACTCCGCCAGGCGATCGAGTCGTTGCGGAGTTAGCGCGGGTCATGCGCAAAAAAAATGCATAAAATGCGCAGGGTGGATCGTGACCTCCGGGCGCGATGCCAAAACAACCGCGAGCACAGCTAGCCACTTATTTCAGAGTGGCGCTGGCGCGCGTTTGTTTTCCCATCTCGCGCAGATCGGTCCCCCGGTCAACACCGGTAAACATGGCGCGCCGCTGTATCATGCAGCGGGAACAGTTTTAACTCGCGTTTCAGGCTTCATTCGTCATTTTGGCTTCGTCATTCACCCGCCAATATGAACCCCTCCTCCATTGCCCTTGTTATTGTCGCTGCTTGCGGACTCGCCGGCGCCGCGTGCCACAAATCTCCATCCGCCTCCGCGCCCCGGCAGGACGATGTCCGCCCCGTGGATGAGGAACTCCGCACATTCCTCGGCATCCGCACCGTGCGCGGCCGCTTCGCGCTCCCGGAAACAGCGGCGGGCTATTACCCCGTCGCAATCCTTTTTGCCGATGGCCGTGAAGTCGCCCGCAAAAAATGCCCCATGTATCTTTCGCAGGGCGCCGCCAGCGTCGCGCGCCGGGTGGATATCCAGCTTCTATGCCAGTACGAGCAGGGCGCTTTCCGCCGCGCCGCGCTCGTGGATCAAGGCAACGCGACAGAGCTCGGCGATGGTTATCCCTGGGATGACTTCGCCTCCGCAGGCTGGCGGTCGATGAACGCGGAGGAAGCGATCCAATACCAGGGCATCACCATCCTCGGCATCATGGCATCCCGGGGGAAGGCCGGCGGCGACCACGGCGTGGCATTATATACCAGTGCCGAAAATCTCCCCGCCTCCAACAAATACGTCATAGCCATCGGCATCGACACCGATACCGACCCCGGCAAACTCCGCGAGCGCTTCCTGCCCGGCAAGGCGAAGTAAGTTCGCCCGGTTATAGAGCGCGGCTGTGTCAGCCGCCTCCAATCAAGGATTTGCATCCCGGCGTGTTTGTAAACGCACGCGCATTTTTCGGGCATTCCGGGACCTAATGCAACACGGGAGTTACATTACTAAATATATTGAGTGAAGTTGATTGCGTTTTCGCGCGGCAGTGATCGAATTATAGTAAGTAGAGAGGAGGTTGTATGTACGACGATCCAAGGAGTTATCACAAGATTCCGGCTTCCTATCCCGGATACTTCAGATCCTGCCGGGCGAGACCTTCGGACAGCGCGCCGGATGTCACATTGTGCCTCACAAGCCGGCCCGCGCAGTGTCCCTACTGCGTCCCGGTGGGCCCCGGCCACGTCTGCCATCATCCCGGGCACGACGTAATCATCCGGCAGTCGGGGCTGAAGCCGCCGGATCGTGGAAGCGGAGGGCTCGTGGCATCGAAAGGCTCGCTCCTGCTGAAGTGGTCCGCGGGCCGCCATTCCGGGGGCGTGGACATCGAGGCAATCCTGGACGTGAACAACGTGCGCTACGTCCTCGATACGGACCTCGTCACCGTCGGGCGCGGGCCGGGCAATGCCATCCGCCTTCGCGACCGCAGCATCTCCTGGCATCACGCCGAGATGCTCCAGACATCCATGGGCACGCTCATCTTCGACCTGCTCTCCACCAACGGCACATACATCAACGGCAGGCGCATCATGGAGAAGACCTTGCTGGAAAACGGCGACCTCCTCCGCTTCGGCAACGGCGTGGACTGCAGGTATGCCAGCCGCGAAAAGCGCCCGCCTCCCGGCACTTGATGCCATGGAGGAATTGGATCACTGATCATATCGCGAAAAGTTTATTGCATTCCGGAGCGGGAATGCTCGAATAGCGACCTGCTTCTTTCAAGGGTGCATATGCATGACGTTTCCAACAGTCATCAAGGGAGTCCGCACGAGGGGCCCGGCTTTTTCAAATTCTGCCGGGCGAAAGCCTCCGGCGGCGCCGTCCATGTCACCCTCTGCCTCACGGAACGCGCCGGCACCTGCCCCTACCGCATCCCCCTGCGGAAAGACTACGTATGCCGCCACCCGGACCAGAGGGCGATCATCGCGCAGACCAGCCGCGACGCCGCGAAAAGCGGAAACGGCGCGCCGGTGGAAAAAAAAGAAACCCTCCTCCTGCTCACATGGAATCCCCCCGCCATCGCGGCCAGCCTCGAGCTGGAAGACATCATCTATCTCCTCGAGACAGACCTCATCACCATCGGGCGCAGCCCGGCAAACGCCCTCGTGATCACCGACAGCAGCGTCTCCTGGCACCACGCCGAGCTCACCCGCACACCCGCCGGCATCCACATCCGCGACCTGAATTCCAGCAACGGCACATTCATCAACGGCAACCGCATCGCGGAAAAAACACTCCTCACCACCGGCGACACCCTCCGCTTCGGCAGCAGCCCCGACTGCAAATACGCCTGCGCCCCCGCCCCCTCTCAAAAACCGGTGTAGAGGCGGCTGTGTTAGCCCTCCTCCATTCCATGATTTGCATCCCGGCAAGTCAAAGCGAGGAAATGACGAATGAAGCCCGAAATCCGAAATTCGAATTATCCCATTTCATGAAATGGCGCAGTTCGGTTTTCGAGCTTCGTCATTTTTCTCCTCGTCACGAAACTGTTTCCCTCCGCGCGCGGGTGCCTGCTTGGCACGTGTCTAAAAAATGTGCGCCCTGTAGCCGGGGTCTGAGACCCCGGACACGCGTGGCAACAGCATCACCCGCGCGCATCCGCCATCCAATGCCGGCATGTATTGGTTACTGAAGCTCATCGCCTTCATCCCTTCCCCCCTTCGCGTTCTTGGCGCTCTTCGCGTTTAATATTTACCCTCGCCACGAAACAGTTTCACCAGCTCACGATATCATCCGACCCCTCCGCCCCGGCGAGTGTTGCCGCCCACGCCCCCCGGCCTCTCTAAATCTCGAGTATCTCGCAAAGTCTCGATTTTCGTCATTCGGACTTCTGACTTCGTCATTCTTTTGAGCTTCGTCATTCGTCATTCGTCATTTCCAGCCCCCCCGCCGCAATCCGGCTGAATAAAACTCACCATCTCCGCGTCCCAATAGTGGTCAATGCGCCGCAAACCGCGCGACCAGAGCCGCCGGCAAGCGCGATAACAGCGTGAAGACCATTTTTTCGATGACTACAGATACACAATTAATGCCCGAACCCGTGGCCGGCACACGCCTCCAGTTGGAATGGATCGATGATCCGAAGCTGGATATGGTCGGAGCCCGCCATGGGATCACGAAGGCCGATTGCGTGCCCGAGTGGGCATTGGACACGGAATACGATCCCTACGAGGAGTTCGACCGGGAGACCGTCGTGGCCGTGGCCCTGTTCCCCAGGACGTTGCGGCTGCGCGGCGCCTGCAAGGCCGCCTCGCGCATCCGCGTCGGGACCATCATCGAATACGGCGGCATCCCGTTTTGCGTAGTGCACGTCGTCACGCATTTTCCCGGTTACGACGAGACCGAAGCCGTGAACACCATCGTTGCGTTAAAGAGCGGCGGCCGCAACACGCCGCGCTGAGCGGCACGCCACCTTCGCGACAGCCGCCACACAGCCGTTCCCCGGGTTTTCATCGAATCAGCAGATATGAAAACCATGACGTGCAAACAAATGGGAGGCACCTGCAACCTCGAAATCCAGGCCGCCACCAGCGCCGAGATGGCCCAAAAAATGACCGCCCACGTAATGAAAGACCACCCCGACGTCGCCGAAAAAATGAAATCCATGACCCCCGCCCAGCACGAGAAGTGGGAGACCGAGTTTCACAAAAATTGGGATCATGCGCCAGAGGTGAAATAGATCGTGCAGAATCCTCATCAGAAGTTTCTGAAAGCATTTTCTCCACTATCGCTTAGTTTCACGGTACGGCTTGTGGGCTTTGTAAAGTCCGAGGCGCTCCTGTGCATCCTTATCATGCGGCTTTGTGTCGAGATACTCGGTCGCATATTTTATCGCTCTGTCGAAATCACCGATCTCGGCGTACGCGGCGGCTAACGGGTCGAGGAAAGCAGGCTCCTTCCATCCGGTGGCTTCACAGCTTTTTAAAGCGTATTCCACGGCTTTGGCGCCATTACGAATTTCGGCATTAGGGCAGGTGGCGAGCAGCCATGCCATCATTCCACCCGCATCCTCAGCCTTCAAGTCGATTGCTTTTTGATAGTCCGCAAGCGTTTCCTTGTATTCACCTTTTTCCCCATAAGCGTGACCCCGACTGATATAGATGAAGGCGTCCGTTGGAGCAAGGGAGATAGCTTTAGTAAAAGCCTTGATTGCGCTGTCGTAATCTTTTGTGGTTTCGTGAGCATGACCCAGGTTATTATAAGCCAGCACGTCGTTTGGATTGAGACGCAGGACGCTGTTGTAATCCGCGATCGCCTTTCCGGTGTCTCCTTTGTTCATGTAGGCGATTCCCCGGTTGTTGTACGCCGTGGTATTTTGCGGATCCAGTGCGATGACCTTGCTGAAGTTGTCAATAGCCTTGTCATAGTTGCCCTTTAGGGACCAGGCATTACCTAGGTTGTAATAAGCTCTGGAAAATTTTGGACTGAGCTTGGTCGCCTCTTCGTAATCCGTGATTGCCTTGTCGTAGTCCCCCTTTGCGACGTACGCGATGCCACGATTGAAGTAGGTGGTGGCATATTTCGGGTCGAGTCGGATCGCCTCGGCATAATCTTCAAACGCCCTGTCGTAGTCTTCCTGTGCTTTGAGGGCAACACCTCGGCCGCAGTATGCCATCGCATATTTTGGGTCGAGGCGGATTGCCTCGCTGTAATTCACGACAGCATTGCCATGGCTGCCCTTTGCTTCATAAGCGGCTCCTCGTGCATAGTAAGCGAAAGCATGTTCAAAACCGATGGCGAAGGCTTTGTCGTAGTCAGCAATCCCTCTGTCACAATCGCCCTTTGCTACATAGACGTTCCCCCGGTCATAATAGGCGAGCGCATATTTGGGGTTAATGCCCAGTGCGGCGTCAAAATCCGCGATCGCCTTGTCATGGTCGCCCTTTCTTGCGTAGGCCCCGCCCCTGCTGGTGTAAATTTCGGCATTTCGAGGATCTAGACGGATTGCCTCCGTGCAATCCTCGATCGCTTTGTCGAATTTCTGTTTGTAATAGTAAGCGTCGCTCCGGCCAATATAGGCAGCGGTTTTATCCTTGATACTTGGCTCTTTTTGCAATGCATCGCTAAAAACGGAAATGGCGTGATCGTAATCACCGAGTTTTTTCGCCTGCTCTCCTTGCTTGATCAGATCCGCCGCTTCGTTCTGGGCGAAGACGCTGGCTATCGGAATGACGATGGCTAGAATAAATCCAGGGAGTTTCATAGGAAACTGTGGTGCGGCATTTGCAGGAAAGGCTTTAACGATGGAGAAAACAGTCTTTTCATCGGTGGCCAGTTTACTCGGATCAACCCATGAGTCGATAAAATGCGGAAACTCCAAATATGTGCAATAGACTCTTAAAACAGGCTTGACTTTCCTCCCGAAAGCACCAACTAGGCGGAAGCTTCCATGGATAACTACGAAGCTGACGACATATTGGGGCTGGCGGGACGTGGGAGCCGGGAGGATGCTTTGCAGCAGCTCTCCGCTCATGCGATCTCGACGGCCGGGAACAATGCAAATTCACTGGTGAATCCCGACGCGGCGGAGGCCCATCTTTCGGATGGCCTGGCGCTCACGGATGACACAGGCGGCCCGCCTGATTCCGCAAACGGCGTGCGCATTTCAACGCCCGCAGGCGACGGCATACAATCGCAATCACTCTCGCCGATGTTATCGGCTGGCGCGGCGGATTCGCACTCGACGAAACAGCCGAAAACATTCCTCGACCTCTCCGACGACCGCAAGCAATGGCTCCTAAAGCGCGCGATCGACCGCATCGATGACTGCCGTTCCTCCATGGGGCTGGAGTTCGGCATCGGGGAGGCGCAGCACGGCTCGTGGGCGTGGTATCGCGAGATTGCCATGCAGGGTTACGAGGGGAAATACGACTGGCGCGCGGCCTACGGCGGCGTGTTCATGGAGAATAACTGGTCGATGAACGTGCCGAAGCGTTTCATCCGCCTCATGGCCGCAAAAGTGAGCGCCGACCTCCTCGGCACAGAGCCCTTCTTCGCCGCGATGCCGGAGAAAGGCGACAAGGCCCAACTCTCGAAGGCCGTGGAGAAATACGTGCAGAAAAAAATCGGCGCGTCGAACCTCCCGCAGGTCCTCCGCGAAGCCGTGCGCGTGGCAATCACCACCGGCGAGCGCGTCGTAAAACTCGCCTACGTCACCGACAAAACCGCGTTCAAGGGCTCCGCAGTCGTGGCAATCGGCCGCGACGGAAAAGCACTAAAAACAACCCAGGGCGATTACATCTTCCCGAAGGATAACATCGTGCCCGACCCCGATGTACAGGGCCAGTTCCGCCTCGAAAAAGACCCCGCGTTCATCATTAACTCCGCGAGCGATTTCATCAACCCCGCGACCGGCGCCTTTAACTACAAACGCATCGATAACCTCCCGCAGTTACTCGTGCACAAGGACGGCCTGGAAGCCGGCGGCCTCGCCACGCAGGATTTCCTTTACCCCATCGAGGTCCCGTCGCTCGACAAGGCCGACATCATGGTCCACGTCTACGACGAGGCGCAGGAAAACCTGGAGCGCATGTACCCCTGGGAAAACATTTCGCTGGAAGTAGGTGAAAACAGCCCCATGTCCGCCGCTTCGCAGCCAAACGAGGAGCACGGCGAGCAGGACTCCTTCCTCCGCACCCGCTCCCGCCCGCTCGTGAACGTGCACGAGACCTACATCCGCTGCGATGCCGACGAGGATGGCGAGGACGAGTGGATCTTCGCGGTCATCGACTACAAATCGCGCGCCCTCATCTACGCCGAGTATCTCGGCGCGATGAACCTGAAGGCGCCCCCCTTCGTCCTCATCCGCGGCGTCGAGAGCGTGCCCGGGCGCGCCTACGGCAGCGGCATCTACAAGATGTTCATGGACAAAAACCTCTTCATCGACGTCCAGTTCAACCGTGTCGCCCTCAAGAGCAGCAAGGACGGCTCCATCACCTTCGTGCACAAGGACGGCACCGAGGAAACCAAGGCTGGCCTCACCGTCACCGTCGGCGACAAAAAACAATACACCATCCCGGCGAACACCATGTATGGCAGGGACAGGCCTCCCGTCTTCCGCGTGAACCTGAACGAGGTGGACGAATTCGGCTTCCAGCTCATGGAAAAAGCCATCCAGACCGGCATGCTAGAGTTCGGCATCGTCAGCGCCGCCGACGGCAGCGAGAGCGACCTGAACGCCAGCGGCACCGCCACCGGAGTTAGAAACATCGAGCGCACCGGCAACCTCCTCCATCGCATGACCGAGGACATGATCGCCGACGACATCGAGCAAATCCTCGACCTCGCCTGCGACATCATCATCGAGAACATGCGCCCCGCCGAGGCCCAGTACGACCCCGACACCAAAGCCCTGCAAACCCTGAACCGCGACGAAATCCGCGCCATGCGCCGCGACGTCCGCCTCCTCCTCACGAAAGTCCGCAGCGAGGAAGCCATCGTCGCCAGCACCCAGGTCGTCGCCCTGCTCGACGCCTACTACCAGCGCCCGTTGCAAATGCGCAAAATCGTCCGCCCCGAGTACATCAAGCTGCTGAAGAATCTCGACGTCCAGGACGCCGACGAGCGCCTCGAGGAACCCACCGACGAGCAGATCGCCCAGGAGCAGCAAGCCGGAGCCGCACCGCAAGGGCAGGGAGCGCAGGGGCAAAATGGCGCACCAGCCGGCCCGGATGCATCGCAAGCACAGCCAATGCAATCAGCGCAACCCGCGCAGTAGTTAGCCCGGAACATTTATCATCTAAGATGTAACATTGAACATGTGAGCGTCGTAATCACCCACGGCGTCCCAAAGAGCCAACCTTGAACTTTGAACATGGAACTTTGAACAATCAAAAATGGAACCAGAAACCCCCGACTTACAATCCGCGATCGAAAAACAATACGCCATCGATGCCTTCAAAACGCTCGATTATTTGCTGTACTTGCCGCAATTCATATGGTACATCGATAACGTGATCAAACCCCTGGTCAACGAAGAGCTCGCAAACGCCATCGACATCACCCGCGAGAGCCACGCCCGCGACACCGCCGCCCAGCGCCACGACTTCGGCCAGGCAATCCTGGCCGCCGCCGCGCAAAAACGCATCTTCTGGGCAAACAAAGGAGACATCGAGTTATGATTGATAAGTGGCGCCTGAAAAATGGTCACCCTGTAGCCGGGGTCTGTGACCCCGGACGCGCGTGGCAACACAAGGGGACACGCTGTTTATAATCGTCACCCACCGGAGTCACAGACCCCGGCTGCAACAAAGAGCAACTTTTTACACGCCCGCTGATTGGTGAATAAGTGATTGGCAGATAGCAACCTGATAACAGAGAGGCATAAAACCCCATGCGTTACAAAGAAGACCTGAAACTCCTCACCCACTGGCTGCGCGCCCGCGAAACCGTGCGCAACCACGCCGTCAGCAACACCCACGACCGCCGCACCCAAAACGAACGCCGCCGCGCCATCATCCAATGGTCCCGCCACTGGCGCAGAAGAAACCTGGCCGCCTACCGCCGCCACCAGCGCGACACCGCAGGCATGTGCCTGGCCGCGTAAGACGCGAAGGTGGATCGTGACCTCCGGGCACGATGCCAAAGCAATCGCGAGCGCAGCGAGCCTCACAAATAAGAGGCGCTCCCGCGCATATACATTGCCATCGTGCCCGAAGATCACGATCCACCGCACTGATGCTTGTCGCGGAATTGGAGACGGCGGCACGTTTGGGGCGAATTTTACTCTCTACATCACGATACAGATACGGCTATTTAAAGTATATGAACCGCTCGCTCTGTATTTACGTCGACGTTGACGACACGCTTGTTCGCAGCATTGGAAGCAAACGGATTCCGATTCCATCCGTCATCCAGCATGTCATCGAATTGCACGAGCAGGGGGCATTGCTTTACTGCTGGAGTTCAGGCGGCGCGGATTACGCCCGCGAAAGTGCCGAGGAATTCGGCATCGGTCATTGTTTCACGGGTTACCTTCCAAAACCAAACGTCATTATCGACGATCAACTCGTTGCCGAGTGGCCCCGGTTCCTTCACATTCATCCTTCATCCTGCCGCACGCTCGCCGAATATTGCTCCAGTCTCGAATGAGGGCTGAACGTAAAAGGCTTTCAGGGCTAGCATGAAAAAGTTTCTCGCGGTTATCGCACTTCTCATTCTGGCCTCCTTCGCGCTTCTAACCACCAAGTGCGCGGTGATTTATCACAAGCACAACGCAGAAGCCCGTGAACTCCTTGTTAAACTTCGCCGCCTGCCATTGCCGCAGGGGGCGCGTCTCCTTTATGAACGGGATGAGGCGGGAAGTTTTCTATCCAGCACCGGTGATTCCACGGATATTATCGCCTACAGAATTTTCATCTCGGATTTGCCTGGCGCAAAAGTAACGGAGTTTTTTCAGCCCTACATGAAGCCCGGGGAATTCGACAGCGGTGTGTGCCCGGTAAACAAACCGCCTGCTGGCAGCCCTTATCTTCCCATGAGATCCATCCTCGGACATATCCCGGACGCGGAGCGAAACCACGCCTATATCTTATATCAGACCGATCGCTGCGAGGAAGATGGCATCTGGGACATCCGCGGGTGGTAAATGAGGAATCCCGAACTTCATGCTGGCGGCACTAATCTTTTTAAGGTTGCGTCGTCGGTAACAATCCCGTCCTCAACGAGATTTTTGCACAGATACCCGATGACATACTCTCGCGCAGTCTGAAGTACGAGGTCATTGTTCTTCTCCAAATCCTCAATCTCAACGTCGATCGCCTTCCAGAGCTTGGTGTTTTCAAATTGGATGTAGGGATGATTCATGGGTTTCTCCGTTGAGTCGCGGCGGCTACTTCTTCCCATCCATCCCCTTCGGCGTGGGCGTCACCACCTTTACGCTCCCGGCGGGCAGCAGGATCATGTAATCGTAGTGGATCGTGACGGGGATGAGGTGGGTGCTGTCCTTCATCTGCGCGGTGAAATCGGTGAGGAGGAACCGGCCGTCCTTGTCGCCCTTGTATTGGATGAAGGTATAGGTCGGGTAAACGCCGTCGGCCTTCGGCTTCTCGCGGCTGCGCTCGTAGGTGTAGGTCTGGAAATCCTTCCCGCCGGCGTGGGTGACCGCGCGCCACACGATGCCGCCCTGGTCGGGATCGTGCGGATCGGGTTCCTGGAAGGGCGCGTTTGCGATCGCGATCATGTGGTCGAGCTCGGCCGCCTTCGCCGCGTCCACGGTGCTGCCCGTCTCGCCCCAGTCGTCGGATTTCAGCCACGGCTTGCCTTTTGGCCGGGCGTAGACGGCGTCGGGCTGCGTGATCCGCTCCAGGTCGGGGTAATGATCGTAGCGGAATTTCACGAAACTCCCCTCCAGCACCTCCAGCGAGCAATCGACGATGAGATGCTGCTGCTCAATGACCTTGCGCGTGAATTTCAAGTTATCCGGCGCGAGCCCCGGATCCTGCGCCGCGAGCGGACGCGTGGAAACGAGAAAAGCGGAGGCGAACAATAAGAGCGCGGCGCGGAGTTGCATGACGCGCCCATGCGTAGCGGTTTTCGCAGTGGAGGTCAATCGACCGCGAATGCGGGGAGCGTCCTGGTTTGGTTTTCCTCCGGTTGCTTTATTTGTGTGTCAGGAAATGGCGGAGAAGATACCAGCCGAGAGTAATTGAAAGGAATATGAACACAAATACGGGAAGCATTGGGCCAATTCCATCATACCAACGGGACGGATGGAAGCTGCCTTCATACCACATCCTTTCCCATATTGGGACGTCGGTAGAATCGCCCGACATGCTCTCGGCAAGACAGAGCGAGGGGCTGATGAAAAGAAAAAATGGTGTTAAGCGTTTCATCGGGGGCGAAACAGACCGCTGCGCAGCGCCTCAATGCTTCTTCTTTTTCTTCGTCTTGGACTTGGGCGTAGCCGTCGGCGTGGGTGTGTCCGTCGGCGAAGGGCTGGCCGTAGGCGAGGGACTGTCCGCCGGCGTTGGGCTGGCCGATGGCGAAGGACTGGCCGATGGCGAAGGACTAACCGATGGCGTCGGAGTCGGTGTGGAAGTTGCCGTAGGCGTAGCCGTCGGTGTCGGCGTAGGAGTAGGCTTTGGTGTGGCTGTAGCCCTCGGCGTCGCGCTGGGAGTCGCGGTTGCCGCGGTATCTGGAAACTGGAGTGGCAGATAGCTGTAGCGGATCGTAACAGGGAAGTAATGGGCGCCGTCGTTCATCTGCGCCTTGAACCCCGTGAGCAGCAGATTGCCGTCCTTGTCGCCCTTGTATTTGGTGAAGGTATATCCCGGGTAGGCCAGGCCCGCCTTCGGCTTCTCGCGGCTGCGCTGGTAGGTGAATGTCTCGTAATCCTTCCCCCGCGTGCGGTTCACGAGACGCCACGTGAATCCGCTCTGCGTCGTGTCCTGGATCTCCAGGTCCTGCAGCGGCATGTTCACGATTGCCGCCATGCGGTCGAGCCCGGCGGCCTTTGTTTTTTCCACCGGCGCGCCAGTCCCGCCCCAGTCGTCGGATTTCAGCCAGGGTTTGCCCGGCGGGTGGACAAAGACCCCGGCCGTCAGCGTGATTTTTTCCACGTCGGGGTAGCGGTCGTAGCGGAAACTATCAAGCCGGTTCTCCGCCACCAGGAGCGTGCAATCGGCGATGAGATGCCTGTTCGCGATCGCATCGCGCGTGGCTTTCAAGTCATCCGCCGCCAGCGCCGGGTCCTGCGCGCGGAGCAGGCTTGCGGAGCAGAGCAGGGCGGACACGGCCAGGGGAAGCGCGGCACGGAGTTGCATGACTCACCCATGCATAGCGGGTTTCGGCAGGAAAGAGAAGTCCCTTGTTCAAGGTTAATGGCCCGCAAAACGGAGCGCGTACTCGAACCGGATGGCGAGGGGAACCACGCGGCCGCCGTATTTCACCCGCGCCTGGAAATCGTGGAGCAGCAACTCCCCGTCCTTGTCCGCCTGGTATTTGATGAATGTGAATGTCGGGTAGCCAGTCTTCATCGGCTTCTCGCGGTAGCGCTCGTAGGTGAATAGCTCGCTGAGTTCCCCCTTGGTCCGGTACAGCGCGCGCCACACCGCCCCGCCCTGCCCGGGATCCAGATCCTGCAGCGCGGATTCGTCGAAGGGAAGGTTTGCAATGCGCACCCAGGAATCCAGTTCCGCCACATTCATTACATCCACCACCTGGACGCCCGTTTTTCCCCAGTCGTCGGATTTCATCCATGAGCCGCCCTTTTTGCGCGTAAACGGCCCGCCGGTCACCGACAGCCGCTCCAGCGCGCCATGACGGTCATAGCGGAATTTCACGAACTTATCCTTCCCCGTCTCCAGCGAGCAGAACGCGAAGACATATTGGCCGGTGGAAAACCTGCGCGAGGCTTTCAAGTTATCCAGCGCGAGCGCGGGATCCTGCGCCGCGAGCGGACGCGCGGAAACAAAAAGGGAAAATGCGACCAACGGGAGCGCGGCGCGGAGTTGCATGACGCGCCCATGCGTAGCGGGTTTCGCGGTGGAGGTCAATCGACCGCGAGTGCGGGCAGTGTCCTAATTTGAAATCAGGCTCTTAATTAGGAAGACGATGGCCACGCCGAGAAAGCAACCCTGTAAAATCAGACCGATAATAACAATGTGTTGTGTGCCCTTAGTCAAATTACTGGGCCAATGGCGAATCCAGTTGGTAATAAAGCCAACGATAAATATTAACGCGAAGAAGCTGAGTGAAATTGAGAGAGGTTTCATAACCAAAACCAGATTACGTTAGCGACCAGCTTGATACGCAATCGCAATCTTCACAGCCGCTTCCGCTGAATCAAATTCCCGCCCCGCCTTACTTCTTCCTTTTCTTCGACTTCGGAGTCGCCTTCGGCGTCGGCGAAGGGCTGTCTGTCGGCGAAGGGCTGGCCTCGGGGCTGGCGGCAGGCGATGGACTCGCTGCGGCCTCAGGAGAAGCGCTTGCGCCGGCTGCGGGCGGCGCGTAGCTGAAGTGCAGCGTCATCGGGATCACGCGCTTGCCGTTATTGATCGGCGCCCGGAAATCGGTGAGCAGCAGGCTGCCGTCCTTGTCCCCCTTGCGCTTGATGAATGTGTAGCGCGGGTAAACGCCGCCCTTCTTCGGCTTCTCGCGGCTGCCCTCGTAGGTGAACGTCTCGTAGCCCTTCCCCGGGATGCGGCCCACGAACCGCCAGACAAAGCCGCCCTGCGTTTTGTCCTGGGTATCGGGGTTCAGGAACGGGGCGCCCGTGAGCCCGGCCATGGTGTCGAGTTCCGTCGCCTTCGCCTTTGCCACGGGGGCGCCGTTTTCGCCGAAGTCGTTGGAGATTATCCAGGGTTGCCCGTTCCAGCGGACAAAGACCGCCGCTGGCTGCGTGATTTTGTCATGCTTGGGGGACTTATCCAGCGCGGGCGTATGCTCGTAGCGGAATTTTTCCACCCGGTTCGGCGCCATCCGCAGCGTGCAATCCGCGGTAAAGGCCTGCTTCTCCATCGCCTGGCGCGTGGCTTTCAGGTTGTCCGGCGCCAGCGCCGGGTTCTGCGCGTGGAGCAGGTTTGTGGAGACAAGGAGGGTGGATACGGCCAGTGGGAGGACGATACGGAATTGCATGGTCGCAAATGCCTAGCGGGTTTTTGCGCAGAAGGAAAGTTCCTAATTCAAGGTGGGCGGGATATTTTCCAAACCCTGAACCCTGAACCCTACGCCGCCCGCGCATGCACGGTCTTCGGGAGCATATGCAGCAGCGCCTTCCCTTTTTCGGTGAGGCGGTAGGGGCGGAAAAATGCCTTCCCCTTCGCGCGGGCGAGGTAGCCGGTTTTCTCCAGCTTCGAGAGCTCGTTGAAGAGGGCCTCGTTCTGGCCCGCCGTGCAGCACGGAATTTTTATCCCGTTCCGGTCGCATGCGGAGTGCAGGGCGAGGATCGTGTGCCGGGAGATTTTTGCATGCATAAAAATCCTTTCCTACGGTTGCCGTATCACATGCGGCTCGCAACATTGTCTTTTTACCAAATTTTCAAACGGATGTCAATTTCCGGAAAACCTGACTGCGCGGTAGGAATTTTCCCTCATGCATCCTGCGGCGGCCAGCATTTGTTTAAACAGAGTGTCAGGGGGAGGAAACGGCGCATGGTCGCGTAAGCCGATTCCTTACACGGAATCCCTAGGTTAAATGCGGTGCGGGCCGTACACTGCAGCCGATGGGAAATTTATTCGCGCGGGCCTGTTGCCTTGCTGGCATTATTTGACATGGCTTCCACTTCCAAGGCCGGGAACGAGGGACTTGTCAGGATCATCTCCGATCTCACGGCCAGGTCGCGCGCGCAGGTCAGGATTTGCCGCAAGATCCGGCGCGATCACGCAAACCTCCTGAAAAAACTGGAGGCATCCGAAAAAGCAATGGCCGCCCTGATGAAGAAATGCGGGACCCCCGCGCCCCGCCCTCGCAGGAAGAAGTAAGGTAACAGTTCCGGGCGCATGTGCCCGGTTGCGATCGCTGATTTCCCGGCTGGTATCCCGGCGATTATTGCGGAGAATGCGGCATGGTCGTGGATCCCTCCCGAAATCATCTTCTGCGCTCCGGCACCGCCCTCGTCGCGCTGTTTTTTCTCATCGCTCCCGCGCATGCCTCAACGCCGGACCGCGTCTTTCCGCCGGATGCAGTCGTCGATGTCTCGCTCCCGCCCTACAACGCAAAGCCGGACGACGGCGTGGACGACACCGCGGCGATCCAGCATGCGATCACGGATAATATCGGCACCGGGCGCGTCCTTTATTTTCCGGCGGGCGTGTACGACCTGGGCGACACGCTTGTCACGAAAGACGCCGGTGGCCTCTGGAAGGCGCGCATCACTTTCCAGGGGCAGGGCCGGGAGAAGGTCATCTTCCGGCTCGCGGACAGGGCCCCGGGCTTCACCGATCCCGCACACCCGAAGGCGCTCTTCATGAGCGGCTCGATGTGGGAAAAAGGCGATGCCCCCGATGGCGGCGGCAACAAGGCGTTCTTCAATAACTTCTTCGATCTCACCATCGACACCGGCAGCGGCAATCCCGGCGCGGTCGGGATCGAATACGCCGTCAGCAACCAGGGCGCGATCGAACACGTCACGATCCGCAGTCGCGACGGCGCGGGAGCAGGCGGCATCACGTTGCTGAGGCGCATCCCCGGCCCCGGCTTGATCAAGGATGTCGCGATCGAGGGATTCGACTTCGGCATCGACTACGGCGACATGCAGTACGGCATGACGCTGGAAAACATCACGCTCACCGGCCAGCGCGTCGCGGGCATCCGCACCGCGGAAAACGTCCTGCACATCCGCCGCCTCACCAGCACAAACAGCGTCCCCGCCATCCTCGTCAAAAAACCAAAGGGCGTGCTCACGCTGCTCGATTCCACATTGAAAGGCGGCGCGCCCGGCCGGCATGCCATCGAGTGCGACAACACGGTCCTCCTCCGCAATGTGAAAACGGAAGGCTACCGCACCGCCGCGTTGAAATGGCGCGGGCAGGAGATCGCCGGCCCCGGTTATATGGAATTCACCGGCCCGGGTGCAATCGGCAACACCACCGGCGTAACTCCGGGACCGCTCCTCCCCGTGGAAGAGACACCCGGCGCGCCCGCAATCGATCTTTCCGGCTGGATCGCCGTCGGCCCCCGCCGCGAGGGCGAGCGGGACGACACCGCCGCCATCCAGCGCGCCATCGATTCCGGCAAAGAGGTCGTCTATTTCATCAACAACCGCTCCTACTTCCTCTCCGACACCGTCGTCTTGCGCGGGAACGTGCGGCGGCTGCTCGGCTTCGGCGCGGAGATCAGCCTCGGCGCTGCGAAGGAGCCGTTCAGCGACACCGCGCATCCCCGTCCGCTCATCCGCATCGATTCCACCGCGGCCCCCGTCTTCCTCGAGAACCTCTTCTTCAACGCGCAATATCCCGGCGAAGTCATCTTTGAAAACAACACGCCGGCCACCGTCGTCATCCGCCACTCCGCGGGCTGGGTCGGCAGCGGCGCGTTCAAGCGCACTTACCGGAACACCGCGAAAGCCACGGGAAAAGTATTCATCGAGGACGTCTTTCTCCCCGGCTGGAACTTTACCCGGCAAACCGTCTGGGCCCGGCAGTTCAACCCGGAAAATCCCGAGGGCGACGGCGTCACCCCGCAGGTGTTGAACGAAGGCGGCAGGCTCTGGATCCTCGGCTTCAAGACCGAGGGCCCCGCCCCGTATCTCTCCACCGTGGAAGGCGGCATCACCGAACTCCTCGGCGCGTATAACTACGTCTCCGCCACCGCCGCGCCACAAGTCCCGCCGGACGCCGTCCCCTACATCATCCGCGACAGCACCGCCTGTCTCACCTTCACCACCGATAACTTCCGCGACAGCGATTACAAGATATACATCAGTAACTCGCAAAAAGAAAAAACCACCGGCATCAAAGGCCCCCAACTCCCCCCTCGCGCCGCATCCCCCGGCGACCGCTCCCTCGCCGTCCCCCTCTACCGCAGCGAAGCTCCGTGAAAAAGGGGGCGGAGAAGAACGGCATAGCGGAGAAGAATGGCATAGAGCGTGTCATGCACTTTTCCTCCCTGTTTTCCTCGAACGTGAGTTTGCATTTTGATGGCGGAGCCATCATAGCAGCAGCAGCCGGGGGTATTTCCCGCCCGGGCGGGAGATACCCCCGGTCCATCAATAAAAAACCGGCCCGATCCTGAAGGGATCGCAGCCAGCGATGAACACGGAACGATCTCTGATATTCCGGACTGATTTCGCGAAACCGGTTGCTGCGATCCTTTCAGGATCGGTCGCTCTCTTTTATATATTTCCGTGGGTGTCGCTCGACCCTCGCTCAACCCACGGCTGCTGTCGCTGTGATGGCTTCGCCATCATTCCAGCGTGAGCGAGAAAAGGGTCAGCCCCGAATGGCGTTAAGATAACGCGCTCTACGGCGAAGAATTCCTGGATCAACCCCGAGGGTTGCTGGAAATCGAGGCTTTGCGAGATGAAGCCGGGGGCGGAGGTGGGCGGCTTAATTAGTTCCTCAAGCGCCGCGAGCCACCGGTTTCGACCAAAGAAACGACATGCGCCCCGGAGGGCCGCTGGAATCCGCCGCCACCCGCCCCCCCGGCGCTTGCATTCGCCCGCCCCCTCCAATATCCTTCCCGCCGTTGTATGAAATCTCTCCTGGTATTTGCCCTCGGCCTGCTGCTGGCCGTTCATTCCCTTCACGCCCGGCTCGGCGAAAACGAAGACCAGCTGAAGGAACGCTACGGCGACCCCACGAATCCCACCGACAAGGAGGACAACCACATCCTCAAGCGCATCTACGAGTACAAGGGCGTCACCATCACCGTCACGTTCCTCAACAAAAAATCCGCCTCCGAGGAATACGAGGGCCTCGCCACCCGGGACGCCGTCGAGACCATCCTCGTCGCCAATGCCGGCAGCTTCGCGTGGAAAATCGACGCCTTCACCCCCAGGGACCCCACCGGCCAGGCGCTCCCCAGCAGGTGGACCCTCTACTCGCCCGCAAAAAGCATCGCCACCGCCTCCTACGAAAGCGCCACCCTCACCATCGCCACCTTCGAGCTCCTCGACTTCATGACCGCGCAGCAAAACGCCGGCAACCTCAAGGGCTTTTGATCACGGACCCGATTAACAAATGTGCGAGGTGGATCGCGACCTCCGGGCGCGATGGGAAAGCAAACGCAAGCGCCGCGAGCCTGTCATCTCAGCGTGGCGCCATCGCGCATCCGCCCCTGCCAATTCTGTCACCCATGCTCCCGGTCCGAATCGGGGAACTGCTTTCAAGTTACCTGACCCCAGTTTCTCAAAAACACCGACCATCACCTTCTCAGGCTCACGATGAAAACCACTAAAATATTCTTTGTTTGGGGTGCGCTTAGCTTTCTCGCTTTAGGTCGCAGTTTCGGATCCATCGATATAGTCGACTGCAATATTCAAGTTCCAGGAGAATACGAAAAACGAGAAATTCCCTTTCTTGTTGGCAGTTCGGGCAGGCAAATAATGCTTCCTGTCGAAACTCTCTATAAGAACAGAATATTCAATGCAGACAAGAGCATCGTGGCAATTAACTTTAAGGGAACAACTAATTACGATGGAGTTGATTTATTGGTCGAGCATAACAAGAAGGTGTTTATATTATCCAATATCTGGCAGTATATTTCTCTTGATGCGCGGCAATCGAAAGCCGTTTCTGGACTCCCATGGAATAAACGCTTTCAGTTAGAGGTTAAGTCAATCAAAGGAAATAAAGTAATCTGTCAATTTCGCGGTGAAAATACGAAGGCGCCATTTTTTAAGGAAGGAGTATTTTCAGTATTCATTGTTATAAAAGACGAAATTGTTCACTTGAAAGTGTCAGTGGGGGATAATTAGCGTTCTCTGGTTAACAATCACCCATGTTCCCGGTCCGAACCATTTCTCACCCATAGCACACCACTATTAGGCACAAACCCACCTCCTCCGCATGACAGAAACGGAATCGATTCCAATCGCTGATTCCAGCTACTCGCTAGGATTCAAGGTCGTCTCAATCCTCTCAGGCTGCTTTACAACCTTTGTTTTCCTCGCTTTTGGCACGGTTGTCTTTTGTGACGATCCACTCGGTAATGCCGAGCGTGAGTGTTACGTGGTATTCTGCCTTCTCGCGTACCTTTTCTTGCAGTTTTCCACCGCCTCACATCAGCGGCACCGCTTGCATACGATCCGCGCACGGGTTTATTTCTGGCTGCTCGCCAGCCTCCCCATTTGGAGTCTTCCGACAGCTAGGGGTATCCTTGAGACGCTTTATTATCTCAACAAACGCGTCTGACCATGCGGTGGAGTAAACCGCCCCCTTCTTTCTTTCCAGCATCCCAAACCCCAACGGGGTGCCCCAATCCCAGCTCGGTCCGAACCATCAATGGAAAATAACGTCTCTAATCATCTTTACTATTAGCCTCATACGCAAGAGCGTTTAGAAATAGCCCAATGATGATAATTCCGCAAATAGCTTGAACCGCAACTAAGGCGCGAGTTAAAGGTGTAATCGGAACAATATCCCCATAACCGACGGTTGTTATTGTCATTGCGCTCAAGTAGAACATGCGCCAATAGTCTATTGTTGTTCCAGTAGGGAATCCGCGTAAGCCATTGAGGTAATCTGATAAAGAGTCATCGAAAGCTTTTGTGACAAACAATATGTGACCGCCTTCGGATTGTGTAACAACGGAGGGAGAAACATTTTTAGGAAACATTTCCTCAAAATGTTCAAAAAGTAAAAAGCCCGGTTGTGGGTATAAACCATAGCATATTTCAGCTTTCATTGTACCATCCGAGCGCATTAAGTGGAGTCCTGTATTTACATGCATTTCGATTTCGCCTAAAACCATGCGATAATCGCTTAGAACTTTAGGCTCTTTATCCGCTGGGGGAGTAAGGCCGTATGCGAATATGAATTTGATGTCATTGGTCTCTGGCCTAATGGATGTAATAGTGATGTTTATGTAATTTATGTCATACCTATTCGCTCCTTTAGCGAGCAAATTGGAACCATTGCGTTCTACAAAGTCGCGTTTTAATTCGTCCTTTAGCATTGTTGGAAGACGTTTCTTAAAGTCTTCCATTGCTTTTTCATATTGGACTGTATTGTGATAAAACTGATGAGGTAACTTTGTATATATCAAAGCAAATAGCGGAATAAACGACAGATATATAGCTGCGTATCCGAGACTCGGAAATACGGCCAATGACCTAGAAAATCTTCTTAAACGCTTTCTAAACATAAAAAGAGCGAATAGCAGAGATGACGTTCTCCTGCAATTTAATCCGCAGACGGGGTCGTCTGAGAGAAAATCGGGGTCATGAGGAAAATTTGGGGTCAGGTAACATGAAAGCAGCTCCCGAGGGCGGTAGATTGTGGGAGCAAGAAAGGAACTGCTTGCATGTTATCTGACTCCATTTCCACATTTCCAAAGCGTGGGCGTATCGGAATGGATTAGGAACTTGGCGCTTGAAGCGGTCTTCCCTGACTAATTCTCCATTCTCTATATCCGTTGTTGCAATATGGGTGCGTTACCGCTCCGTTACTCATTGAACCCGTTCCTCCATCTTGTTGACGGATTTTGTGATCAATAGTATTGGCATTGGGGTGGTATCGCGCATTGCAAATCCAGCACACAGGAGCCTTGTCCAAGGCGGATTTTAGCCGTATTGCGGCCTTCGTCTCTTTTGAGAATCTTTGCCCTGTTGGGCTTTCCCCGGGCGTAATCTCTTTTAGCCGTGATAGAAACCGGGAATCGCCAAGCACTATGGATTTAACTTCATCATTAGATTTACCTGCTTCTATTGATTCTACTATCAGTTGATAAAGTTCAAACAATGGAGCAAGTCCTCGCGTATTGCTTCCATAATTGGATATAAGTTGATTGATGAAATACTTATATGCCACCAGAAATTCTTCAAATTGAGATCGTATTTCAGTGAATCGATTCAATTTTTTCCTCTTTTCAAAGAATTGGACTAATTGAACCTGCGCAAAAAATGCCGTAGGCTGGAATCTCCCTGTTGCACTATAAGAATAAACTGCAGGATGCAGTCCAAGTGACCCTTCTTCGTCGCTTGTAATAAGTTCCGAATACTTCTTCACTACTTTTAGATATTTGATTGTTTTTTGACCATCTATATCTCGTTGCGGGTCAATCTTTGGTAGTGGGGCTAGTGTTTTTGATTGCTTTTTATTTGGCTGCACCCTCGGCAATTCATTTGCAATATGTATAAACTCATAAAGCACCGCAAGTGCATCCGCAGAATACCCTGCGCCTGCCATGGGTAGTTCCATTGTTCTAATCGGTTGTACTAACTCAGGTCTGTAAAGTGTAGTATAGATAGACTTTGCGACAGTCTCTATTTCTGTTTTTACTTCTTGAGTAAATTCCCACCAATACCTATGACCCGTTCCCGCTCTTAGCAGTGCTCTAGCGGCTAATGCTTCGGGTCTCTTTCGTGCGTGAATGATTTCCTTTTCCGTCTCATCAATGACCGCGCCGCCTTGGTTAATTCGATAAAATGAAGCCTCTGCGTGTGTGGCATCATTTCTTACGCTTTGAACAAATACGTATGCGCTCGCTATATTCTTGCTCCGTCGTATTTGTTCTAATGTTCCTCCCGTTTCATCTTTTCTAAATTTACTGAGGCTCTGATAGGAGCCAATTTGATCATCAATCAAACGTCTAGTTTCCTTGGCGGCGTCTAGCTGCGCTTTTGGAATCCCTTCAATTCCTCCATAAAATTTCAGAGAAATATTTTTGTCTCCATAATCGTCATTTACCCATGCGATTAGCGCACTCAATCGGTGTGCCCCATCAATAACGAAAATGTTTCGGTTTGGAGCCTTCCACACGATCACGGCAGGAACAAGTTCTTCGTCCAAAACATTCTTGATTAGTTCTACGATTTGCTCCGGTTTCCACTCTGATGTTTCACGCTGAAAATCGGGTTTTCTTAGAACCTCAAACATGCTGCGCGAATGCTCTAGTTCGACAATGCTAATACTTGGCACATCGCCCCCTGGCCGATCTGGATTGTCTGATTCAACTTCCAAATCCTCTCTTTGAATAAGGGCATCAAGATTGACGTGGTATTGCGCCATAGGGTTCCCAAAGGCCAAGTCGGGTAATCTGGGGTATGCGAATCATGCCGCACCACCGTACCGTAAGTCAAACGCCGTTTGCACACCCCATGCCATAAAAACCATAATCTGCGCCCGCCCTTCGCCCTTTGCGCATAAGCGCTTGACTTCCGCCGCCGCGGCACCAACGACCACGGGCATGACTAATACATTACTTCCAAACACCATGTCCTGCCTTGAAAACACCCGCCACGAACACTTCTGCCAGCTCGTCGCAAAGGGCGCCAGCCACCGCAACGCCTACCGCGAGACCTATGGAAAAGACGCCGGTTACCTCGGGACCGGCGGCTCAAAGTTGATGCAGATCGCCCGTATCCGCGCCCGCGTCGCGGAATTGCAGGCGGAAGGCGCGCGCGAGACATCTGTCACGTTGGAGGCCGCGCAGCGCTTTCTGCATTCCGTCGTCATGGCAAAACCCGCCGAAGTGGACGAAAACAGCCCCATCTGCCAGTCCATCAGGCGCACGCAGACCAGCATCGAGTGCAAACTTCCGGACAAACTCCGCGCCCTCGAGCTCGCCATGAAACTCCAGGGCTTCCTTCGCGAGCCCGCCGGGCAGAAAACCGGCGACAGCGCCGGCGACCGCCCCGAATTCGTCCTCTCGAAAAGCATGCTCCTCGCAATCCAGCAAAAACGCCAGGAAGCCATCGCCTCCCAGAAATATAACTCCGTGGATAACTCCCCGGCCCACCCCTCAAACCCGGCACCGTGAAAAATTTAGTAATAAGAAAAATGAAACACACTGCGCCCTGTAGCCGGGGTCTGAGACCCCGGTGGACGGTGCATACAAACAGCGCAGCCTCACTCCCACAAGTATGCCAAAAACCCTCCGCAACAGGCGAAAACATCCCCATTTCCGGAGCTTTGTGCATCGATCAGCCGCCGAAAAAATGTCCCGTGCATCGCATAAGTGCCCTGCGGGATGCCACTTACCGGCTTCCGTCTGCCATCCTCATGAATAAATTCCGCCAAAGCATGCCAAAACAACCCCTCCCTCCCGGGTTGCAAGCGCATCGGGCACCATTGCTTGACACCCGTGAGGGGTGGAAAATAAGCTCCGGCGGTCACGCCACAGACGTAATTTCTTCATGAACGAAACCTATCTTCTTTACTACGACGGGGAGAAGCACGGGCCGTATCCGATGGATGAGATCCGGAGCATGTGGGCGGCGGGGAAGATAGCGGTGAATGCCGTTTGCCGTGGCGAGGAGGAGGATGAGTGGAGGCCAATCTACGAGTTGCTCGTGCTGAAGCCCGCCGCGGAACCGGCCCCGGAAACGGCGGTAAAAAGCACAGCGCCCGAAACGCCGCAGACCGGCGCGGATGTAAAACCGGCGGAGCCCGCGGACATCGCGCCCGCCGATGTTGCCGCCGATATCGCCGCCGATATCGCTGCGGATGAGCCGCGGGATTTGCCGGAAGAGCTGCCGGAAAAGCTGCCGGAGGAACTGCCGCCGGATGCGCTATCCCTGGAGCCGCGGCCGTGGAGGAGATTTTTTGCGCGGGCGCTGGATGCCCTCTGGATCGCGATCCCGTGCTGGTACGCCATCGGCAGGCTCGCGCCGGATATGTGGGCGAGGCTTGGTGTGGAGTCGCCGTGGGGTTTCTATTTCCTCGTGGTCCTCGTGCAGTTGGCCCTCGAGCCGCTCTCCCTGGCGCTGGGCGGCACCACGCCGGGCAAGGCGGTGCTCGGCCTCGTGGTCACGCGCCGCGACGGGAGCAGGCCGGACTATGCCGCCGCCCTGGGCCGGTTTTTGCGGCTCATGGCTTTCGCCTACACGCCCGGGCTGAATGTCCTCGGCTGCCTCGCGGGTTACTACTCGCTCAAACAAAAGGGCGCGACCCCGTGGGACAAACCCGGCGGCCCCGTCGTTGCCGCGCGCGGCAACACGAGCTGGCTGTTTTTCCTCGCCATCACCCTGTTCATGACAGCGCTGCTCGCGGATGGCCTGGAGCGGGACATCTCCGACCGGTCCCCCGACGAAGGCCGCACGCCGCGCGAAGTGCTGCACCAGACCCCCGTGAAAAAAGCGCCGCCGCTGGTCATCACCTCCGCGACCCACCAGTCCGCGTCCGTCCCGGATGACAAATCGGGGGCTTTCCGAAACATCGTGCCGGGGTACCTGCCTTCGAGGAAGGAATACAGCTTATCTAGAAACGAGCAGTGGATGGACGTTTCACCTTCGGGTTCCCTTGTTCTATCGCGAGTCCCCATCCGTTGGATCCAGGTTGGCGAATTTCCGGAGTCACCCGGCGGTATGACTATGCCAGCCGTTCCTCCGGGCCCGCTCGCCGCCCTGCACTCATCCTTATTCTTCATTTCTCCGCCATTACCAGGCTTCACCGAACCGATAATGACTCCGGAACTGGGACCGGTGCAGGACGCTTCCGTTTCCGGTTTTCCACGCTCGGGCACCGTTCCCTCGCCAATGACTTCCTCCTATGCGAAACTGTCGCCGATCACTTCCGGGTCTCCATCCACAGGCACCGCTCCCGCGCCGGTTGCCACCCCGGAGCCATCCCCGTTTTCCATCAAGTCATCCACCGCGGCAGGCCCCGTGGCCGGCCGCGAGATAGCGGGGCTCATGAACAATGCCACCTCCACAGGAAGCAACCCGCAGCCCGCCGGGCAACCCCGCACGCTGGAACAATCGCTCCAGGATGCCGTGGAAAAATACCCCGACCTCAAGGATACCAAAAGCCCGCTCTCGCTGCTGGTTTACAAGATGCAAAAGGAAGCCCGCGACCCGGGAAACCCGTATCATTCGCTGATCGATGACACCGATGAGCCGATGATTTTTGCGGCCCTCGCCGCGCAGCAACTGGGAATCGCGCCCGTGACGTCGCGCCTGTCGCACTCCATGGATCTAAAGGTAGAGCTATTGCCATCGTCCCCGGCACCTACCGCGCAACCAATACCAAAACTAATTCCAACGCCGACTCCAACGCCGACACCAGCACCGACTCCAACACCAACACCAACGCCAACGCCAACGCCAACGCCAACGCCAACGCCAACACCAACACCAACACCAACACCAACACCAACACCAACACCAACACCAACACCAACACCAACACCAACACCGACGCCAATGACATTGGCGAAAGTCACTACTCCCGCACCGGCGGCCACGCCGAAGCGATCCATCATCTACGACCCCACCGCCGATATGCCGCCGGCAACTCCAACTCCCAACCCGCAGCCGACCGCCACGCCGCAACCCGATACGGAGAAGTCGCCGACACCGAAACCGGACAGCGGATTCACCGCGCCGGTGAAGGTGGACCAGTTCGCCGCGGGGTTCAGCTACGTCCTGCCAAGGGGCTGGGAACTGCGCGAAGAGCCCGGCGCGGACGCAAAGGTGGCCTTCATCCGCAAACGCGGCAGCGACAAGGTGGACGCACAGATCCGCTTCACGGTGGTCGGGTCCGCCGACACGCTCGCCATGGTGGAGGTGGCGTATCTCAAGCAGTTGCGCGCGGGGTTCGAGGCGCAGGGATTCACCGATTACCACGTGATCCAGAACCTGGAGTTTGTCACCACCGAGCCCCGCCCCGGCTCGCAGGTGATCTTCGAGATGACATTCGGCCAGTTGAATATCATGCGCCACGTCTGCTACTTCTTCGAGCGCAAGGATGGCCGCAAACTCATCGCCACATGTTACAGCGTGGACCGCGGCAGCACCTACGACGACGTATTCGACTCAATCATGCTCACGCTGCGGATCACGAAGTAATGGGGAGTTACAAACGGGACGGGAAACCTCCCTGCTGGAGCGCACATGCATAACACGCGACGGGATTGGCACAAAGCGCGCTGTAGCGTCGGCTGTCCTCAGCCGATAGCCGCGCTCGCGCGACGGCTCCGACGTCGTGTGAACCCTCTCAAGGGCTCCGCCCTCTCTCCTCAAGCGCGTGCTTGGAAATCAGCGGTCCAGCCGCGTCACGGTCAGGCTTTGCATGAGATACTTTTTCGGATCGGTCTGGATGCGGAAATGGAAGGCCCATGTGCCGGTAAACTGGCAGTTGTCGATCTTCCACGTGAGCTTGTGCCACTGCGTGGTGTCCTCGGGAATTTCCTGCGGCGGCACCTTGCTGTAGCCTTCGCGGGGGATGTTATTCGATTCGTACTCGAAAGCGAGGCTCACCGGCCCGCCATTGTCCACGCGCTTGACCATGGCCGTGATCTCGATCGGCACGGTATCGTACGAGAGGAAGTTCGGGTCGATGTAAAACACACTGCCGCCCTTCGGCACCTCGCCGGAGCGCGCATTGCCGCCATAGGCCAGCACGTCCGCGGCGATGGAATCGGCGGCCATGGTGTGCAGGCCTTTCTCCTCATACTTGGGAGCATAGGTAACCGAGACCGACTTCGCGTTGCTGTAATCGCCGCCCCACGGGATCGGCTTGTTCTTGTTCGCCCTGGCCTGCGCGACCAGTTTTTCCGGCACGTCGGTGATGAGCACCGGGGCGGCTGTGAGATTATACTTCGATGCCTTGGTGGAGGTGCCCGTCGATGGATCGAGGATATCGACCTCCTGGCCGAAATCGACCTCGTCCGGTTTCGTGGTGCCCGCCCAGGTGCCGAGCACCGGGCCCTTTGCTCCCTGGAACATGAAGCCGTAGTGTTTGTCGTTCAGCATCACCCAGCCGATGCTGGTCGGGTGGCGCCCGGCGAGCGCGATCAACTTGCCCAGCGCGAAATACGCGGGCCGGGGATTGCACTTCGCGTCGAGCAGACCCAGCGGGCCGCTGTCGCCATCCATGCCCTCGTAGTAATTGATGCATGCCACGCCCATGTGGATGCCCATGACGTAGGTTTTGATCACCGCCTGCGCCTGCTTGTCGATGCCGCGCCGGGTATCGACACCGATCTCGGTGAAGAACACCGGGGCGTTCACCTTAGCGGGATCGCGCTTCGCCAGCATCTTGCGCACGTTCGGGACGATGCACAGGAACGCCGGCTCCGAGCCGGGGTGGCTCACCACGCTGCCCAGCAGCTCGTAGGGGTGGAGTGTGATGTAGTCGAAGTGCCCCTTCGCCCCGCCCACCAGCGCCTGGTCGAGGTAATTGATGTGCGCCGACTTCGCAGCCATGCCCACCTGCGCCTCCGGGTTGGCGGCTTTCGCGGCATCATAGATGGTGGCGACGACCTTCGCGTAATCGGCGCCGGTCTGTTCCTTCGTGGTCCCGTTGGGCGGCTCGTTCAGGGTCTCGAAGTGGCTGATCCGCCCCTTGAAATGCTTCACCGTTTCAAACACCAGCTTGTGCAACTCGGGCAGGCTGTTCATCGGCAGCCCCTTTTCCGTGGCCCGCTTCCATGGCGGAGCACCGCCGAAGAAATGGCAGGTCTGCACCCCGAGGCTCTCGTCGTAGGCCAGGCGCTCGTCGAACTTCGTGAAATCAAACACGCCCTCCTCCTTCTCGACCCCCCAGGGGCCGTACATGGAACGGCTGTCGCGGATGCCGATCGCCACCATCTGCGGCATCCACTGGGGGTGATTGCCGGTGCACCGCGAGCTGCTCCCGATGCCGAAGATGCTCACCTGCGGATCGCGCGGAAGCGCCGGACCTGTCGGATACACCGGACCCGCCGGTTTTGCCGGCTTTGCTGCAGTTGCCGGAGCCGCCGGCTTCGCATTGGTGCCGGTCGCGAGCGGCGCATTGGGCGCCTGGGAAAAAACGGTCGCCGTCGAGGCGAGCAGCAGGGCGGATGTGATTGTTGCCAGGAATGTTTTTTGGGGTTCCATGTCAGTGAATTGGGTGGTTAACGGCTTGCGGCTGTGTATGGGGTTTTGGTGAACTCGTTTTACCGGCAGGTTAGAATCGTTTCATACTGCCACTGGTGTGAAAATTCTGAATCAACCAGTAATCTTGCAATGTTTAGACCCATAATTCGGCGCAGGCAAGATTTAGTTTCAGTTTGTTACTTTATGGAGCAAATGCCAGGTTCAGGGTGCAAGAAAAAATTTCATCTCCTCTGGGCCAGCTTCTGGGGCAACCCCACAGCGGGAGAAATCACACCCCCTGAAGGGGCGCACGAATATGAGCGTCACCCGCGCGTGCGGGGGAGAAGTTACGCCAGGGCTTCCACGGCCTTGCGCAGGTCGTCGACCTCGAAAGGCTTGTGGAGGATCTTTCCCGCGCCCAAGGCGGTATATTTTCTCTCCAGCTCGGTGTTCAGGTACGCAGAGATGAGGATGATCTTGTCCTTGAACATGTTTAACGGAAGTTTCACCAGCAGCTCCAGGCCCGACATCCGGGGCATGGCGTGGTCCGTGATCAGCACATCGTAGTGCGCCGGGAGCTCCTGCAGCCTCGCGATCGTCTCCGGGCCGTCGTGCGTCACATCCACGGCGTGCCCCGCCTGCTTGAGCACGAATTTTATCGACGCCGCCACCGGTGCGTCATCGTCAACCACCAGAATGTTCAAGCGCGGGTCTCCATGTGCGCGAGAATACCCATGATGATAATTATATCAAGAAAATTGTTACCACTAAAATGCCTGCACGCATATCAGGGAAAACCGTATCAATTTCGAGAGAGGAACATGACGCGGCTGTCGAGGCCATTGGAAAATCCGCCGCATCAAGCGGGCCGGGGATTTGATTGGCCCTAAACTTCCCGCACACCTCTGCATTTCGGAAAGGCGCTGCATCCCCAGAATTGATTGCCGCTCTTTTTCGCCGTGCGGAGTTTCATCATGCGGTTGCAATCGGGGCAATGCGGAGTGTCCATGATTTCGTCCTCGCTCATCCCGGCATATGCGGTTGCGTTTTTGCGCTGCTTCCGGTTTCGGAATGTTGCCAGAAGCCATCGTTCAAATTTCATTTTCGCGACGCCTAGCAGGCCCGCGCCAATAAGAATCACGATCAACCATGGGATCAGGTGTGTGTAAGTTTCGTGCTTCAACGCATCCATGAGCGGCTTGGTAACGTCCGGCGCGGTAGTTTGTGATGCTGCGATAAGGGAGGAAATCATAAAAGTAATTCAGTAGTTCGTGGATCGCAGAAGCCGCATTTCGATCATCGCAGCCGTAATGACCAGCGCCGTTATCATAAATATTACGATCCCCTTTGCATGCCAGTAGGTCGGGAATTCTTTGTATTTGTTCCCGTTCCAGAAGACGCAGGAAAAGGCGAAAGAAATCAGTGCGTCGACCAGTGCGAAAAAGACATTGTTTAGCATTGAGTTATTAGAACGCTAGGAGGAATTATTGCGCGTCTGTTATGAATTTGGAATTTAAATCAGGGATATTTTTGCAATGTGTGGCTTTTGTTCATGGTTTTAATTTGCGAAAATATGGATGTTATCGAGTTTATTGATGTTATCTTTAAAAAATAGCTTGCATTTCTGACGCGCGGCATCAACAGCCGCAAAGTCAGTATGAATAACACTATTGAAGCGCAGGGGGAACTCGCGCAGGAAATGGCGGCGGCTCGGAATCATATCGAGGCCGTCGATGCTCTCACTGATGCCGTAATTACCGGCGAGGCTCCCGCAGACATCCATCGACTGGAAGCCGCTGCGGATGCCGGGCCGGGGAATCAGGAAGATACGGCGCACGCCGCGTCTTCTCCGGAGTCGGAGCGGGCGGGGGATGCGCGGGCGAATGCCGAGGCGATTGCGGAGGCTTTTGCCGATGACAATGATAACGCCAATGCTGGCGCGGAGGCGGATGTTCAATCCAATGCCGGTGCAAATACTGACACTGCGGCCCCGGAAGCTCAACCGGAAGCGGATGAGCGGGATGGGGATGGCAGGGCGCTGCCCAAGAAAGTGCGGCTGGGGGAGGAAGACATGGCTGTGGCCCTGCTTCGCAAGTCCCGGCCGGATTTGTCGTGGGCGGAGGCGGAGCAGATCATCCGGGGCGATGCAAACCAGGATAACTACGATAACATAGATATCACCCACGGTGCCGTGGCGCAGGGGGAACCCGCGCCGGGGTTGCAGCGGGTGGAGGAGTTGGCCGGGGTGCTGGCGAACGTGCAGGCGCAGCTCGACGAGGCGGCGAGAAATGAGTCGGCTTTCACGCCGCAGATCCGTGAGTTGCAGAAGACGGAGCGCGATCTTGAAATGCAGTTGGCCTCGGCGCAGGCCGGGGCCGCGCAGGAAGCGGCTCGCCAGCGGCAGATCGTGGAGGATACGCGTTCGGAAAGTTTGCGCACGGCCTCGCAGCTCTACCCGGAGCTTACCGCCCCGGGCACGGCGTTGTGGCAGGAGGCCTATCGCATTGCGACCGATCCGTCGCACCCCGATCATCACCCGGACATCGTGCACAGCCACAATGCGCCGCTGCTGATCGCCAAGATCGCCGCTGCGAATCTCGGCATGCGCGCACCGGGAGCAACAAACCCGGTGCTTGTAAGCCAGGAGCAGCAGGGGAGAGTGGTGCGTCCCGCATCGGGATCAAAAAGCACCGCCCCGCAACCACCCAGGCTCTCACCACAGGAAGCCTTGCGGGCGAGTGAATTAGCGACACTGGAGGCAATCGAGAACGGCGCAACCAGCCGTTCGAGAAACTCCGGCGACAAGCCGTACCTGCTCGTGTGAGGCAGGTGCATATGTCTCATAGGTCCCATATGTCTTATGGGACGGACAGGACATATGAGACAAATGGGACATATATATCTTCCAGTCGAAAACTTGGGAAAAACTAACAACCGACAAAAATCAAAAAAACAAACTATGACTAACTACAAACATAACCCCTGGGCGGCTGCGCTATTCGTGCTGTCGCTCTTTATCAACCCCTGGTTCGGCATGGCCGTGGGGGTGGCGGCCTACCCGGGCATCAATGCCCAGTCGGTATCCGACACCACATCCACCAGCCCGAACGCGCAGGAAATCCTGTGGGAACACGACGTGATCCGCATGGCCTCGCAGACGAGCCCCTTTGCGGATAACATGATCGGCAAGCCGGGCTCCGGCAAACCGATCATCATCCGCAACGACACCACGAAGGTGGCCGGGCAGCAGATCGTCATCCCCGTGGTGGACCGCCTCGGCGGCCGCATGGTGAGCGGCGCGGGAGTACGCGTCGGCTCCGAGGAAAAACTCAAGGCGGGCGATTTCATCCTGCAGATCGGCCTCGGATGGTTCGGCGTCGGCATGGACAATGCAGCGCTGGCGCAGACGGTGGTCGGGAAGGACTGGCAGAATATCTCCAAGTCACTGCTCGCGGAACGCCTCCAGAAAAAGCAGTCGGACGACAACCTCGTCTCGCTGGTTTCCTCGGCCAATTCCGACAACACCGTCTACCCGAATGGCAAGACGCTCGACACGCTGACATCGTCCGACGTGTTCGGCACGAGCCTCATCGTGAAGGCGGGCGGTCAGTTGAAGGATCTCGGCGCGCTCCCCATGGATGCGCGCAAGGCGAGCCAGCGCAGGAATGGCGACTCCGTGCCGCCGATCCCGCGTTACCTGCAATTCGTCACCGATGTCGGCGCGCGCCCGATCAAGACCGAGTCCTCGTATCTCGAGGGCATCCGCCTTGCGAAGGAGCGCGGCGAGAAGAACAACCTCTTCACCGGCGATTACTCGGACTGGGATAACAACGTGATCTACCCATGGATCAACGTCCGCCACGGCGGCTGGGGTTCCATCGGCTCCGTGTTGCAGCCCGAAGCGTTGCTAGGCACGGCGATCGTCGCCAGGTCGAGCAGCACCGACCTCACGGCGGGCATCACCGGCGGCGGCAGCGCGTCTGCTGCGGCGGTGGACCGCGATTACTTCGAGTTCTTCAGCCTGTTCTCGTGGACTTATATCAACCAGTCCTCGGCCACGCTGGGAACCGGCACGCGCTACTTCCTGGTCATCGACAAAACAAGCGGCCAGGTCTCATTCTTCAGCTATACGGGTAACACCGGGCCGAAGCTCACGGGACTTACCCGTCTCGGCTCGACCGCCTCGGGTAACTACGCCACCACCATCGGCAACGTGACGTGGAACACCGGCGTGTGGACGACCGCTGCGGACGGCAATGGCTTCCAGGGCATCACCGACGGCGCAATCGCCAGCGGCTCGCTCATCCTCGAGGCCAACGCGAACGGCGTGCCGCTCGTGCGCGGCCTCGGCATGGGCGAAATGGCGCTCGTCGCCGGCTATGGCAAGCTGCCGAACGGCAAAAGCATGGCGTCGCGCACGAATTACATCGCGCCGCACGGCCAGGCCTACGCAAACGGCATCGAGATCAGCTACGGCTCCACGCCGTTCAAGCGTCCCGATACGAAAACGCCCAACTATGTGCTCTACACTATGGCCCGTCAGATCGACGGACTACCCGTTGTCAGTTAACTGACAAACCGGGCCACAGCCACCCTCAGGCTTGGCTCGCATCGCTGGCGCAGGGAGGGAAAAGGGGTATTCATCCTGCGCCAGCCAGCGAGCCCGGAGCGAAGTTACCTTTTATTTTATGAATAACTACAAAGTGCAGTTTGTGAATTTTGATCTCGGTCGCGGGGCGATCATCGGCCACGTATGCGGGATCAGCGGGAAGAGTTACCTCATGAGCCGCTACCGCAACGGACGGCACGAGGCGGAGCCGGTCTCCCTGGAGCGGTACGCGGAAATCATACGCGATGTGTCCGGAGCGTGGCATCTGCCGATGCGGCGGTGGATACCGCTGTTTGTAAAGGTGGGGGATGGGACGGATAGGACACATGAGACAAATGGGACATATGTCGCTGGCGAGGAAACCGGGTCCCATACGTCCCATGTGTCTCATATGTCCCATGAAACCGAGGCTCCTGCCGACCTCGCCAAATTGCCGGTGTCGGAGCTGCGCAAGCTCGCAGCCACGAAACGGCGCGAGCGGAAACTTGATCTCGACACGCGCAATCTCAAGCGCACGGAACTCCTCGCATTTCTAAAAACACCGTAACCCACACCAAACTTATGCCCGCCCCAATCACAGTCCAATACGTAGTCCTGCGGATGCTGAAGTATTTCGGCATCCAGCAGCTTGCGCCCGTAACGCAGCCCTCCAATGTCGAGAGCATCCAGCCCGGCGACCTTGACGATGTCATCACCTGCCTGAATGGCGCGATGCAGGAGCTGTACGATGTCGCGCCCACGGAGTTGCGGGAGCAGCCTCGTGGCGCATTGCTGGCGGCCCCGCTTGGCGTCACACTCATCGCCACCTACGGCAGCGCGACAATCTCCGCGTTCGGCGCTTACACCGCGGCAATGGCGGGTTGCACGATCCGCCTCGCCGGTGACACGCAGGATAACGAAATTGTGAGCGCCACGCAGCTCGCACGCCCATTCATCGGCACGGGCGGCAGCATCAGCGCGACCGTTTATTTTGATTGTATCAACCTCGGCAATGACGTGGACCATGTGCTGCCGGTGATCGAGTTGCCGAACCAGGCGCCGCTCTACGCCGCGCGGGACCGCATGGATTTCATCAAGTGGCTCGGCGTGCCGTTGGTGACCGATCCGTCCGGCTGGGCGTACCAGTTTCCATTCTATTTCTATTACCAGAAACAGATCGCCCGCCCGCGTGCATGGTTCTGCGAATCCTATCTCGACCCCGCGCAATCACAGGAGCAGAAGCGCATCCGCGTCGGCCCGATGCCGGACCAGGTGTACCCGCTGAGCTACCGCGTGGCGATCCGCCCTCCGCATTATTCGACGGGTGATATTTACGCCAGTGGAGACACGACTTATGCCGACCCGAACACGTTGATCCCGGTGCCCAACTCCTGGGTGGAAAGCGTGCTGCTGCCCTACGCGCTCCAGCGCATGACGTCGCTCCCCGCATTCCGCAACGAGGCGGCGAAGGCCGGCATCGCGCAGCAATACAAGACCGCCGAGGGCATCCTCCAGAAAGCGTCCGTGACCAGCGGCGCGCAACGGACCATTTCCTACGTGGGATAATTTTACAAGGACACCAACCTATGCCGAGAAATGACTACAGGGACAGGGCGCCGCAGAAATTCGGAAAGAAAACCGTTTCATATCCGCAGGGCGATCTTGCGTTTCCCACGGTCTCCCGGGAGGGGAACAAACGCAAGAATGCCGATGGCTCGGAGATCGAATTCCTGACGCCGAATGAGGAATACCCCGGCGCGTTGCTAACATCGCAGCACAGTGACAAGGGCGATGACGATGGCGAGGATTACCGCCAGACCTACGAGACGCTGCCGGGCCCGTGGTTCACCATCACGCAGCACGATGCAGACGGCGCGGTCCTCACCATCAGGAGAAGGCATAACATCCGCGCCGACATCCTGACGCTGGAGTCCGTGAGTGGCGAAGGAGCAAGCCTTGTCGCGCATATCTCCGGAGGTGCGGTCAACTCGGTGACCGTGCACGAGGGTGGCAGTGGTTATTACGGAAACCCGGTTGTAACATTCAGCACCAGCGAAGGCGGGAAGACGGCGCAGGGATATGCGCTGACATCCGCGGACGGCACGATCGCGAGCGTGGTGCTGAGCGACGGCGGATCCGGTTACACCGATGCCCCGGACGCGACCGTGGAGTCCAACCTGTGGACGAAGACGACGATAGAGCCGCTGGGCGAGAGCGCAATCGTCAGACGAACCATCCCGGCGAATATCTCGACCCGTGGCGGGCTCCCTATGTCATCAATACCACCGATCTGCTCGAGCCCAGGGTTTATTCGCTTGGGTTGGACACGCCGGAGGCGGTATAGATTAAAGACGGTATGAACATCGTCTATGGCAGTCAAGGCAGGTTCGCTGCGGCAGATGTGGAAAAGTCGCGTTCAATCGTTCGCCTCTGTTTGTGGGTGATGGCTTTTCTGGCAATCGCGGTTGCTCTCTATATTGCATGGGGTGATTACTTTTCCCCGTGACCAAGCTGGAGCCGGTAACGGGAAATCGAAAACAGCGCCTCATTCCACGGTGTCATCCTGAACGCAGTCGAAGGATCTCTAACTTTTTCCCCGGCAATCCCCGCCCATGGAATGACAATGGGGGTGTAGTGCGCTTGCGCCGGGGATTGTAGGTTGGCAGTGCGAGGATAAACCACTTCGCACCCGCGCACATGGGAGAACTTACAAATCCGCTTCATATCCTGCTGGCTGATGACGAGACATCCACCACCACCGCCGTCTCCTTCGTTCTCAAAAAAGCCGGGCACCACGTGGATGTGGTTCACGATGGCGGGGATGCTCTCGAGCTGCTGAAGAAATCGCCGGACGAATACCAGCTCCTGATCACCGACCACTTGATGGAAAAAGTATCCGGCCTGGAACTCGTGCAGAAGCTGGGCAAGACGAACTTCCACGGCAGGATATTTGTGCTCTCAGCCTACCTCACCGGCGAGCTGGTCGCCTCCTACCGGCAGATGGGAGTCAGCCATTTTGTGGACAAACCCTTTGATGTCGCGGACCTGCGCAATGCGGTGGCGCTGGTCGCCTGACTCCATCTTATGAACCAAGCGTCTCATTCCCAAAACAGCGCGAAGCCGGAGTTACACCCGTGGGCCGAGCCCGGCGGCCTCATGTCCCGCACAGTCCACGGCGTCGTGCTGGATACGCCACCTCGCCGCCTCGTGGTATCCCGGCGGGACGGTCTCACGCGCGCGGGCTGCCGCACCGCCTATCGCTTTTTGCGAAACAAGCTCCGGCAAAACAACCAGCTCCAAAACCTATGATTGATTCCAACCAGTCGCTCGCCGGGATTTTCGTATCCTGCCGCGCCGCCGCCCTGGGATTCTCGCTGGATTACGCGGAGTGCTTCACTCCGCCGCCCACCGGTTGCGAATACCGCCAGCCGCTCGTCCCAAGCTGCCACCACCTGTGCAACCACCCGCAGCGTGATGCCATCGTCGAGAAGACCCGGCAGCAGGATGAGCTCGGGTGAGCGTGAAGCCAGGCAGTTCTTTACCGGTTTCCCGTCGGAAACATGGATGACACACTCTGCGAGATCCGTCGCGCGTTCTTCATTGGCATCGGGGTGCATCACAAAGAAAATCGCGCCCAGCAAGAAGAAGAAGTAAAAGCGGTTTGATATCGCAGGAGCGGGGTGGGAGCGGATTTCAATCCGGCCTGGCAGTTCCGGAAGATGCGTTGGGATCGCCCGGCGCGCCATAAACGGGAAGATTGAGGGGAGGAGAAAATTATCTGCAAGCCCGCCGCGCGAATTCCATTGCCTTGTTGCGCGATATTCCATTTAAAGGAAAAATGAGTTCTGCGCCGAAGAAAAATGTTGTCCTAAATTTCTTTGCAAACCTCGGGCCGGGGTTGATCACCGGGGCTGCGGATGACGATCCCTCGGGCGTGGCGACCTACTCCGTGGCGGGCGCGCAGCTCGGCACGTCCATGCTCTGGACGGCGTTCATCACATGGCCGCTCATGGGCTGCGTGCAGTTCATGTGCGCGCGCATCGGCATGGTCACGGGCCAGGGGCTCGCCGGGGCGCTGCGCAAGAAATTTCCGATGCCGCTGCTCGTGATCGCGTCACTCGCGCTGCTGTTTGCGAACACCGTGAACATCGGCTCCGACCTCTCCGGCATGGCCGACGCGGCGGAGATGCTCACGGGCATCAACTCGCATTTCTACGTCGTCCTCTTCGGCGTCGCCATCGCGGGCGCGACGATCCTGTTCCGCTACCACCAGATCGCGAATATCCTGAAATGGCTCGCCCTTACGCTCTTCGCCTATGTCATCACGGCGTTCCTCACGAAGCCCGACTGGCGGGCGATCGCGCACGACACATTCATCCCCTCCTGGCCGCACGGGCACGACGCCTGGGCCACGCTCGTGGCGATCCTCGGCACCACCATCAGCCCGTATCTTTTTTTCTGGCAGTCGTCGCAGGAGGTCGAGGAGGAAAAGGCCATGGGCCGCCGGATGCTCCCGCAGCGGCAGGGCGCGACCGGGAAGGAGATCATCAACCGCAAGCTCGATGTCGGCATCGGCACCTTCTTTTCAAACTTCGTGATGTATTTCATCATCCTCAGCACCGCGCTCACGCTGCATAAAAATGGCATCACGCAGATCGATACCTCGAAACAGGCCGCCGAGGCCCTGCTGCCGCTCGCCGGGAAGTTCGCCTACCTGCTCTTCACCGCTGGTCTCATCGGCACCGGCCTCCTCGCCATTCCCACGCTCGCGGGATCGGCCGCATACGCCTTCGCCGAGACATTCCACTGGAGACAGGGCCTCGACCAGAAACTGAAAAATGCCCGCGCATTCTACGCCGTCGTCATCCTCTCCACCGCCGTCGGCATCGCCCTCGACTTCGCAAACGTGAATCCGGTAAAGGCCCTCTTCTGGACCGCCGTCATCAATGGCCTGCTCGCCCCCTTCCTCCTCGTGGGCATCCTCCTCGTCGCCTGCGACAAGCGCATCATGCAAAACCAGCCCAGCTCGCGCCTTTCGATCATCGTGGTGAGCATCACCACGCTCTGCATGCTCGGCGCGGCGGTGGGGCTGTTTGTATTTTAGGGCAGGGGATGGGACTTATGTGAAGGAATCCCAATGGGGTCCCCGGCGGATATCTACGTTGCTTGCAATGCACGCGCAGCACACCATACTACTTGTGAATGACGATCCCTGCGTAGTTCATGTCACCTATGTTCCCGGTCCGAACCTTTCGATTCGCGGTCATGCTCGCGGCAATCATTCCTTGTCCGCGACCTGCCGCAGGTGGGGATGTGGAACGGCCGCAAGGCATTCGTTATGAAAAGTACGATATTCCGTCAGCCAGATGTGCCTTGCATCTTGTTGTGTTTGATACCGCGTATTACACCCTCAAAGTGATCGATAATGGTCCCTCCCTTGCCAGGCCCGCTTATGCCAGCCTCAAGGATGCAGTGCGCCAGAACGGCTGCTATGCCGGTATCAATGGAGGGTTTTTTGACATGCAGGATTTCACGCCATGCGGACTCATGATTGCGCAAGGCCGAAAAGTATCCCCATTCGAGAGCAAGACCTGGCAGGAAGGTGTATTCGTCGTCCGGGGGAATCAACCTTCCCTGATACAGCGTGAGGCATTTACCAGTGCAGAAGGAATTTCTGACGCGCTTCAATCCAGCCCGTGGCTGATTCGTAATGGAAAAGTGGAAGAGATTCAAAAGGACGATGTTCGAAGGACGCGGCGGGTGTTCCTGGTCCAGGGAAAGTCAGGTATATTTGCAATTGGTTTCTCTTCGCGGGCAACCCTTTTCGAAATCGCCGGAGCGTTGGTTTCCCGGTCGCTCGCCCAAACTATCGAGGTTTCCGAAGTGTTGGTTTTGGATGGGGCAACATCGGGTGGATTTTGGTACGGCTTCAAGGGCGTGGTTGTGGATGATCCGGTGCAGGTGCCCGTGAGAAACTTCATTGGCGTCGCTCCCATTGCGTCCGGCGTGAAGGGCGCACCTATTCCGGCGGCTCGGGCGGGGAATTGATCCGCGAGCTCACGGCGGATGCGCAACGGACATTTACGTCGCGGGAAGACGTGACCGTTCGGAAATTAGATACGTAAAACACCCCTCTACGCCGCCCGGGAATGCCCCGGGCATGCCGCCTCCAGCAACCTCTTCATCACGCCCGGCAGGCGCTTGAGATTGAGCTTGTCCACGAACTCGTCGATCCCCGCCTCGCGGCCACGCTGCTCCGCCTCGGGGCTGCCGGATACCATGATGACCGGCACACACTCGTGCATTTCGCGCAGGCACGCCACGAACTCGGGGCCATCCATCCCCGGCATGAGAAAATTTGAGATCACCAGGTCGGCGCCGTGAGCCTTGTAATGGTCCAGCCCCTTCCTGCCGTCTTCCACCGCCGTGATCCGCGCATCCGGCAGCGTCCGTTGCACCAAGGCCACTATCAGCTCTCTGATCTGTGCATCGTCGTCCGCGACGAGTATTTGCGGGGAGTATTTCATACCCCTTAATCGTGCCCCGGCGGCGCATGGATGGGGCTGCGCCATCCATGTGGTGCCGAACCGGACATGCGATAGGTATGATTACGGATGCAAATATACGTAGTTGGCCCCATACCGCTGCATCACCGCCCGTGTATGATCCCGATTTTGTTAAACACATCCCCCGCCTTGAAACAACCACTCACACGCCCCGAAATATCCGCCCTGCTTTCCGCCAGTGAATCGGGCCAGATCAACGCCCCCTGCGGCACCGCCATGGAGATCGACGCCTTCGTGAAGGTAATGCGGAAACTGGAGCGGCGTGGGCTCGTCTCACGCAAACCCGGCGACGCATATTACCGCCCGTTCCATCTCACGGAGCAGGGGATCGCGCTCAAGGCGCAATTCGCGAACCGCGGGGAAACAATTTCTCGCGGTGTAAAACAACCACCCGCCCCCTAGCGTCCGTATCAGGGGTGTGAGCCTCTATTTTACGGCGCTGGAAAAGATCGCGTTGACGCATGCGGATGACGACGGGCGCATCCCGTTTCCGAAACATCCCGCGCCGGACGTGGAGATTTTCCTGGAGGTCCTCCTGAACCTCGAGGCGCGGGGATACCTCGTGCGGGAGCCGGGAATCATCCCGATGCTGCCGTTCCACCTCAGCCCGCTGGGGCGGGTGATCAGGAACGCGCTCTCGGGGCCACACGACGGCGTCGCGGATGCGAAGGCTAACACGCGATAGCACCATTCTGAAAGACAGGCCACGCCAGTTGCGGGCGGACGGCGTTATTCAAATAAAAGCACCTTGCCGCTTTTCGTCACCACTGCTCCGAAGCGGTCCGCGTTCGGCGTTTCCATCGAGCCGGAAGTGGAGGCCCCGTTTGTGTCGAAGGATTTCCAGTTCAATGTCCTGCCGGTCTTCCACGCGATGCCGGTTCCGGTTGCGGAAGCGGGGAGGGCGACGGGGTATTTTCCACGTCCGACCATGGTCGCGGTCGCCGGGCTGCCCGTTTTCACCAATCCGAAATAAACATTGCCCGTGTTCTCCCACGCGGCGAGCAGGCCGGTGGCTGCCCTCGTGATGAACGACCCCGTCATCGGGCAGGCTTTTATCGGCCAGGTCTGGTCGCTCAATTTCCAATGCGATGCCGTGCCGGTCGCGGGGACGTCCGCGATCGACATCACGCGGTCGTTGTCTTTCTTGTCGCGGTAGAGGACCGAGAGCCGGCCCTGCGCCGTGAACACCGCCCGCGTCGCGCAGCATTCGCACGGGTCAGCGCCCGGGATGTTCTCCGCGGGCTGGAATGTCGCGCCGTTGTCCCGCGAGCGGGCGATCGTGAGCGCCCCCGCAGTCCAGACCACCGCCACATTGCCCGAGGCGTCGGCGGCCAGGGAGTAATTGTCGCTGGGCCGCCTGCCGATGTTTTGCTCCGCGGTGAACGCAGTCGCCCCGGCATCGAGCCGCGCGTAGCGCACGCCCCAGTCCGCCTTTGCCGGGAGCTTCGCCTGGTCGGGATACCAGATCACATGCACCGTCCCGCCTTTCCCGAGCGCCAGCGCCGGCCCGCGGAACATGCCACCGGCCGCCGGGCCCGTCGCGGAGTTGACGCGCAGCGGAGTCGAAAACGTCGCGCCATCGTCGGACGATTTTGCATAAAAAACATCCGCCCCTTTTTGATAAACGAGATGGATTGCGCCGGCCTCATCCGTGAGCGCATCGGAGAGTTTCCCGTTGCCCGGAGTCGGCACCGCCACGAACTCCACCGCGCCAAACGCAGTCGCGGAAAACAGCAGGGCAGCGAGAAAAAAAATGGGGGGTCTCATGGGTGCAGGGTGCGATTTTCCATCCCGTGGGTCAAACAAAAGGAGAGCGCCCTGACTTGGGAAATTGTCTTCCGCGCCAGGTAATGCGAAAACCAAAAACAAACAGGCCAATTCCACCAGGACGACCGGAAAAAAAACGGAAGATCGGATCTATGCGCCGGGGATAATGGGAACATCGGGGAGGGGGACTTATACGGGGATACCCTGGCAGCGGGGTTGTTTTCACCTACTTTGCCGGATTTTTT
>Ga0068860_100000617_pt1 | contig 42054 bp, 23 predicted proteins | sample KBSSwiS32_FD_66597 | JGI IMG/M metagenome (GOLD analysis project Ga0068860, IMG submission 66597) | Switchgrass rhizosphere microbial communities from Kellogg Biological Station, Michigan, USA - KBS Switchgrass S3-2 | ecosystem: Host-associated > Plants > Roots > Rhizosphere > Soil ... | reverse complement strand
GTATGCGGATTACCTTGCGAGCAGCCCCGGTTCATTGAGCCAGCAACTGGGGGCCTACGGCTACTACCAGGGTGTTGCATGGGCGGTGCTGGATCACACAGGCATCAGCGATGGAGCGGGCGGATTCCAGAATGGAACGAACGAATTTGCGGTGATCCCCGAGCCAGGGACATGGGGGATGATCCTTTCAGGATTTGGAATGCTGATTGGCATCCAAAAGTTGCGCAAACGTCGGATGGGATTCTGACAAGGGGGCGCAACTGGTGCGAAACCCCTCCGGTGGGGACCGGAGGGGTTTTTCCACCAGACATTGAATGCTGGCAACGAAGGGCTTTGGTGCTTTATGATGGGAATACGCAAACAAGGTGACTGGGAATTGCAATTTCTTGGAAGTAAACCGGGAAAGAGCCTTATTACATGAATCATCACCAATGTGTGGAAAAGGCCTGCCCGGGAGAAATTGAACAGTCCCCGGTAGTTTCTCATTCGCACCGGGTGAAACGGGAAATCCCGGGAGTCCGGGATTCAATGGCTGCGAAAGAGGGGCGGAACACCGGCGCGGCCCTTGTCATCGCCCTTGCCTTTGTAGTGCTCCTCACGGGATTGATCGTCGCGTTCTTTTCGCGCGCGATGTCGGAACGCCAGGTTTCCAACAGCAGCGCCAACCAGACCAAGGTGGAACTCTTTGCGGAGGGGGCCGCGAATACCATCATCGCCGACTTCAAGGAGGAAATCCTCGCCGGTTCGGTCAGTTCCGTGCCTGCCCCGGGAGTTACGATCTACATGCCGACTGCTGCGGGAACGGCAATGCCCGCCCCCGCATTGAACGGAACCGCGACCGGTATGGTTTCTTTCGCTCCGAATCTCCTGAAACGCAGCGCATACAGCCAGCCATTCTACAGTGGCTCCAACTACAACACAAACTTCTATCCCTCCGGCACTCGCGCTGCGAACATTTCGAGTCTCTCTTTCTCCCAAAACGGCCGTTCTATTCCGCTGGCCCGCTGGAACAAGTCGCTGCTTCTTCCAAAGGCGAACCCATCCAGTTCCACGGATTTCACCCCCATTGCGAGCGGATCAAAGGCTTTCGTCGCGCCGGATTGGGTTCTCGTTGCCCGCGATGGAAGCACCCCCGCCTCTGCCGGTTACTCCAGCAGCCTTGCGTGGTCGGGGACCAACTCGACAACAATAGTGGGACGTTACGCCTATGCCGTTTACGACGAGGGCGGCCTTTTGGACATGAATGCGGTGGGTTACCCGGCTGTCACGGGAACATCCCAGTCGGCATACAAACCCTCGCTGGCTTACGCCGATCTTGCCCAGCTCACCGACTCCACCGGCACCACTTCTCTCCTGACTCCCGCGCAGATCGACCAGATCGTGGGCTGGCGGAATTATGCTTCGGCCCAACCCAGCGGCACATTCCCGGGTTACACCTTCTCGTCGGGCACAAGTTACAATAACTTCGTTGTCTCAAATACAAAGGGATTTCTGACCGTGGGAAACATATCGCTATGGAACGGCCAGAGCGACAGGCAGTTTTCCAGCCGCCAGCAATTGATCAATTTTATTACAAACGGTGTTGCGGCTTCCGGCTCCCTTGCAAACGCGCAGAATGTCCTGCAATACCTCGGCACTTTCAGCCGCGATATCAACCAGCCGTCTTTCGCTCCGCTTCCTGCATCCACCACGCCCGATGCCACACATCGGCCGGCGATCCTTTCCGGGTCGACGGGTGGCAACGACTCGACTGGCGGAGACGACATCATCAATCCATCTTTCCTGAAAGTCCGCGTGTCTTCGACTTTTGCAAGAAACGACGGCTCCATCGCAAAGGTCGGGGAACCCCTGGTCAGGAAGCGCTTTGCGATAAACAGGCTCGCATGGTTGACCTTCAAGGGCCCGATCGCCAGCGATAACGGTGTTCTTTCGAGTGATTCCGATGTGCAAACCATCATTACATCGCTGAAAAAAGCCGGGTTCACAGACGCATTTCTGAAGCAGGGTGGTCCGGCCAATATTTACAAGTATTTCGGTCTTAGCTGGGTTCCCGATCCTAAAGATGCAAGCCAGTCTGTCTGGGTATACAGTCATCAAGGCACCGTGCCGCTGACTACTGCTGCGCCCCCGCAGGCCAACATCAAGACTCTCCAGGGAGGGACCAATCCCATTTCCGGCCGTGAACCGGATTTTGTCGAGTTACTCCGGGCGGGGATCGCTGCGGGGGCTGTGGGAAAGGGGATGTATAATGGAGGCGCTGCTGGTTCCCCGGACGATTACAATTATAACCGGGACGTTAAATCATGCCAGCAAATCATCCAGATCGTTGCGAACATCATCGATCAATTTGACATCGATGGTTACCCGACACGGATTCTATATGATGATGGGACGGTTCCATCAGTCAACCCGGTTCCGCAGGAGTACGACGGAGTCGAAGATCTTCCTTACTTCTACCGTGTCCGCGGAAGTCTGATGAAAGTACAGGAATCCACGCCCGCCATCACCTCCAGGCAGACGGATCCGACACCTGGCACGGTTGTCTCTGGAAGCGAAGGTATCGGTGTTGCCTTTCAACAACCGGAAATATGGAATCCCCATACGTGGAATCCGAATGCAACGCCAAACAACTTGCGCCCGACCACCTTTCGCTTCACGGCCGTTACTGCTCCCCCTTCACAGACCGCTCCGAGCAGTCCGGATCCAAATGCCATCGTTACACAGCCTCTGAACCGATATCTCACAGCTAGCTTCCAGTCGTGTCCATTGAGCAACGCGCCGATCAAAAATATTTCATGGTCCCAGGACAACACGGCTCTCCTTTTTGATATACCAACCAATCGCCCGGACCTTTTCCGGGAACCTACGTTGCTGATTAAGCCGAGTATTCCCACAGGCAGTAATCTTCGCTTGGGTTCACAAAACTTGTTGAACACCGAGACAGCGGTGGCGCCGTTTCTGTCGGCAGGGGGATTGAAGAATATCGTCCAGTCGCCTTTTTACACAAACAACGGCGCTTCGGATAACCAGATTTACATCGGTGTCTATATGGGAGCGTTTCCCATCCTTTGGAACGCCACGGTGAGTGGCACGGCGTATATATGCAATGCGTTTTACGTTCCCGGGCCGGATGGTAAACCGGTCACCTATCGCATTCAATACGAAACATCTCCTGGCTCGGGAAATTGGGTTACTTACGATACCAAGTTCACCTGTGTTGAAATGAACAACAACGCCAATTTCCAAACCGTTGCAGGTTCCCGCCCGAACTGGATTGAGCCTGCATATACCATCGGAAATGACAGCGGGCGGTGTTTTTCCGACCCCCGCACCACCCGGTTTCACGTTCCGACATGTGCGTGGAATTATAACACTTCAAGGCAGATGTATGAATGGGCTCCCACATACTCGAACTATGGGGCGGATTTTAACGCGACACAGAAATCGGGCGCAGCAGCTTCCACCACTGCCTATACCGCTGGGAACGCGAATACAAACGCGGCGGGCCAGAATGCACTCTGGTCGATCCGGCCTGATGCTTTTTCCGGTTTTTCCGCCTACCCGCCATCCTCCTCCTTGGGATGGTATCAGGCAGGTCTCGGAAGTGCCACGGGCAGCACGACTTTCCGGCCCGGAATGATTTCCCAAAATAATCCCTCGGCTAAGAGCGGGGGATGGTCGGCCAATGAAGGTGTGGTTGGTCAGGGCAGTGCTGGAACGCAAATTTTCTTTGCGGATGCCGATAATGTCGTGCGAAGGGGCATGGCCGCCTACCTGCCACCCACCGCAGCCGATCCCGGAGATCCCCGGGTAGTGCCTGCCGGCGCTGCTTCGGGCGAGCCGCAGCAGGTTGCGACCACGTATTTATCGGCCTCCAATGGCTTGGGGCAGTGGGCGGCTCCAGACAGCAGCCAGAGTCCAAGCCGCCCCGTTATGTTGAACAGGCCCTTCAAAACGGTGGCCGAACTCGGATACGTGGATAGCGGAACGCCATGGAGAAATCTGGATTTTTCCACTCCTGAAAGCGGATATGCCGCCCTCCTGGACATTTTCTGCATGAATGATACGGACGATTCCAACGGCCTGGTCGCCGGCAGGGTGAACCTGAACACCCATCAGCCTCCCGTCTTGCAGGCCATCCTGGCAGGCGCCTACAAGGATGACGCATCATTATCCACCTCTTCGCCAATCCTGCTTTCCGGCACTGGAAACGGGGCGGCCAGTGCGATTGCCGCAGCCTTGGTATCGAGAACCTCTGATGTGTCAGGTACATTTGGAGTGGGTTCCGGGCCTTTGGTGAACATCAGTGAAATTGTCGGGAAATGGGTAACTACCGGCGCGGCGCTTGGGGCTTGGGACGGAGGAAAGTCTTACAGAGGCTTCAGCGGTGTTGAAACCACCACCGTAGCTCCCTCTGCGCCGACCAGTGGCACAGCGGCAATAGCCCCGAATCTCAGTTATGTCCTGAGCCAGGATACTTCAGCCAATGGTTACACGACACAGGTCACACAACGTTACCGCGAATCAGTTGCCCGGGCGCTTGCCAGTGCCGGGGAGACACGTGTCTGGAACTTGATGATCGATGTCGTCGCGCAAACCGGACGCTATCCGCAATCCGTGAACAGTCTTGATAAATTTCTGGTGGAAAGCGAGCAGCGCTACTGGGTTCACGTCGCCATTGATCGTTTCACCGGCCAGGTGATTGACAAGCAAATCGAGGTTGTAAAAGAATGAAAACGATTTTTCTCTTTTTCCTGGTGTTGGGATTCTCGTTTGCATTGCCTGCCCAGCAGGCCGCGCCGGATGCCACTGTGCCGCCATTGCCCCCGGGCCCTTTGATCCAGAAACGCGCGCCCGATTTTGCCCAATGGGCGATCCGGATAGTGAACGACTCCGCCCCGGAAAAAAGTGGCGTACAAACCCCGGATAAGAAGATAGACAAGGAGGCGGCATGGGGCGCGATCATCATGACCACCAAGACGGGAAAAATCCTGCTCCGCCAGACCTATGATGACAGAAAGCGAATTTGGAACACTTGGTGCATAGGCGATCTCAATGTCCAAACAACTCTTTCTCCGGATGGAAAGAACTGGGTAGTGCAAACGCCAAATGCAGATCCGCACGTTCATACTCCGAACTACGTTGATTATTCCAAGAGCGATTTTCCGGATTTTGCCTGGATATCAAAAAATAATTACGCGGGCATCAAGGAGATGGGAGGTAAAAAATGCATTGTGTTCACGGCCTCCATTAAAATGAATAGTGACGATCCCATGCCCACATTGCTGGCAGCTTACATCGATCTGGACACCCGTTATCCCGTGGCATTCATTCAGGGAGGGGAGTTTCATTCTTACGAGTTCAAGCAACCCCCCAAGGACACCCTGCCCCTTCCGCAACTTGTGCAGGATTTGCTCAATAATCGTAAGAAGATGGCGGAATCAGCGGTCGTGAAGCCTGCCAGGTCGTATTAACATCAAATCAGTCCGCGCGTGAACGAGGAAGAATGAGCGATAATGAGGAAGTAAATCCCAACATGCCGCCTGTCGCGGGTGATGCTCAAGTCACGCGGTTGCTGCACAGCCTGGGCCTTGATTTCTACGCACAAACTTTTGCAAGAAAATGCGTCACGCTGACGGATCTGACCGGGTTTACGGAAGAGGATTTGAAGAACCTCGGCGTGAGCAAGGTTGTCGACCGGGTGAAGCTGCTTTCCTGCATCACTGGCCTCACTGCTCATGCGAGGGTCACCACTTCGGTGCAAATGGCGTCACCGGTGGCAGCAGCGGTTACTCCTCAAAAAATTTCCATGCAGACGGGAATCCCATCGCTCAAAGTCGGTCCCACCCCGGTGCTGCCGCAAGCCAGGATCGCGGGGAGTGGAAGGCAACTGGCGGCGACCCGCGCGCCGGCTGCCGCACCGACACCGCCAATAAAACCGGAGTGGAGGAAGATCGGTGGAAAGTTCCTCGTCATCAGCATCGCGCTGCACGTGCTCTTCGCAGTGGCGGCAGCGTATTATGTGGTACAGACGATCACGGCCAAACGCAAGTTGACCTTCCGCGGCGGGCCTCCATCGCCGAATCCGAGCCAGCGTTCCCTCGAGCACAAGGTGCAGATGGCGAAGAAAAAGAACACGATGAGCGCCCCCATGCAGACCAAACGGATAACGACCACCGGGCTGGCAAAAGTTGCGTTGCCGGAAATGCCTGCGATGCCAAACAGCAATCCCGCTACGATGAGTAAAATGGCGGGAATGGGAGGAACCGGCTTTGGATTGTCATCCATCGGGGCTTTGGGGACTGGCGGTGGGAAAGGAGGAGGTGTTGTTCCTTTTTTTGGTCTGCGCACACGAAACGAAGCGGCCCTGCGGGGGATTTTTTACGACCTCAAACAGACGCCCGATCGCAGGCCGACAGGAATGACACCCCAACAGTACGCCAAGGAAATCACCTCCTTTTTGAAAGAAGGCTGGGGCGCCACATTTTTCTCCCGCTTTTACCAAGCGTCCGACCCCCTGTACAACACCCAGATATTCATGCCGGACATGGATGCCAATAAAGGGCCGACAGCATTTGGGGTGGAAAAGGAGGTGCAACCACGCATGTGGGTCGTTCATTATTCCGGGCGGGTCACTCCGGGCGAAAGTGGGGTCTATCATTTTGTCGGCCAGGGCGATGATATCCTGCTGGTGAAGTTCGACAACCGGTTGGTATTGGTCGCATGCTGGAACAATCCCACGTTTGGAATCGTGCAGACCACATGGAAGCCCCAGGGCGTTTACACGTACGGATGGCCTCCAAATTGTCCCTCCGGCGGCCTTGTCAAAGGCAATGCGATGGAAGTCCGGGCAGGCGTCTCCTATCTCATGGAAGTCCTGATCGGGGAACAACCGGGAGGAAGGGGATGTGCTGTTTTATTGATAGAAAAAGAGGGGGCTACATACGTAAAGGACGCGAGAGGAAATCCAATCCTGCCGATCTTTCGCCTCGCAGACACAAAAATGCCGCCACTGGAAAGAGGGGAAAGTTTCCCGCCTTATGCGCCGGACGGCCCGGTCTGGAAAGGTGAGGCCGGCAATGGAATCCGCCTGCCCGGGTTCCACTAGCGATGCCCTACAAAGACATGGAGCGATTATTTTCAATCTTAACTCATGCGCGGACTAATAGTCGAATTCTGCCCGTGCTCTGCATTATAATGGCGGTCACGCAGGCATTGGGGGAGGAAAGCGGATCAAAGGCAAAAGCATTTCCGCTCTCGGAGGTTCGACTGCTGGACAGTCCTTTCAAAAAGGCGATGGAGCGCAACGCCGCCTTTTTGTTATCCCTGGATGCCGACCGGTTTTTGCACAACACGCGCAAATACGCCGGACTACAGCCCAAGGGGGATCTCTATGGCGGCTGGGAGTCGCGCGGTATCGCGGGACACACACTCGGCCATTATCTCACTGCGCTCTCGCAGCAGTTTGCAGCTACAGGGGACAAGCGCTTCCGGGATCGCATCGACTACATTGTGAGCGAAATGGCGGAGTGCCAGAAAGCTTATGGTGATGGCTACATTGGCGCGCTTCCGCCACTCGAACTGGAGACTTTGCGCGGGTTGAAGGAGGGGAAGCTTGAACTGGCGGGTGGCTTCAATTTCAAGGGAGGCGCATGGGTGCCATGGTACACCGAACACAAAATTCTCGCCTGGTTGAAAGATGCATGGATCCTCGGCGGGAGTGATCAGGCGAAAGAGGTTGCCCTGAAACTTGCCGATTGGGTGGATGACATCACCAAGGGACTTACGCCCGCGCAGCAGCAAACGATGCTGCAAGTCGAGCACGGCGGGATGCTTGAAACGCTCGTCGATATCTACGCGCTGACCGGCCGGCAGCGCTATCTCGATGCGTCGCGCCGGTTTTACCATCATGCGATTCTCGATCCGCTGGCGACCGGAAGGGACGAGTTGACTGGCAAACATGCCAATACCCAGATTCCGAAAGTCATCGGCGAAGCTCGCACATTCGAAGTCACAGGCGATGCCAATGGCCGCAAGATTGCCGGGTTTTTTTGGGATACCGTGGTGCATCACCGGTCGTGGGTGATCGGCGGCAACAGCGATACCGAGCATTTCTTTCCGGTGGGCAAAGCTCGCGAGCACCTTGGTCCCGGCACCGCTGAGACCTGCAACACCTACAACATGCTCAAGCTCACCGAACATCTTTTTGAATGGCAGCCCACCGTCGAATTAGCAGACTACTATGAGCGGGGGCTTTACAATCACATCCTTGCCTCGCAGGAGCCCAGGCGGGGGATGTTCACCTATTACGTTTCGCTCAAGCCCGGCCATTTCAAAACCTACAGCACGCCGGAGAATTCATTCTGGTGCTGTGTCGGCACCGGAATGGAGAACCATACAAAATACGGCGCGGCAATCTACTTCCACGGCGATGACAACCTCTTTGTAAATCTCTTCATTCCATCCGTGCTGAGCTGGAAGGAAAAGGAACTCGTGCTCGAGCAACACACAAACTACCCGGACGAGGATTTCACGGAGTTGACGATCCAGTCCGCTCCCGCCACGTCGTTGAAGCTGCTGATACGTTGCCCGGCGTGGGCGGTGGGGCCGGTAGCGTTTCAGTTAAATGGCCAGCCGCTCGATGTGAAAACATCGGCCGGCCAGTATGCGGAGATTTCCCGCAAGTGGGCAAAGGGCGATCGTTTGAGGGTGACGATTCCGATGGGGCTGCGTGTCGAGAAACTGGAGGACGACTTGAACAAGATAGCCTTTCTTTACGGTCCGCTTGTGCTCGCCGCTGACTTGGGCGTCGCGCCCGGGACGAAGTCATTTCCCTACTCCGCCGAAGATCAATGGGCAAACTCCCGTGCACGTTCTGCCGATGTGCCGGTGCTGATACGGGCGTCGGGCCAGACGGACGATGCGGCTTTCACCGCCGCTATCAAGCGCCTGCCGGGCGCCGAACCCGCCTTTCGTACCGAAGGAATCGGCCGGCCGGATGAAGTGACCCTGCGGCCATTCAACCGTCTGTTCTACGAGTATTACAACGTCTATTTCGACGTGCTTTCGGAGCAGGATTGGCACGCCCGCCACGCGGCTATCCAGGTGGAAAAAGAGCGCCGGCAGCGCGAGGAGGCGCGCATTGTGGATGAGATGAATTTTGGCGAACAACAGCCGGAGGTCGATCACGGTCTGGTCTCCGACCGCTCTTTCACGGGAGATATCCGCGACAAAAAATGGCGTGATGCGCGCGACGGCGGCTATTTCGAATTCCGGATGAAAGTGCTTCCCGGGCTCAAACAAAACCTCCGCTGCACCTACTGGGGCGATGATGCAGGGGCGCGGACATTTGACATACTGGTCGATGGAAAACATCTCGCCACCCAGAGTCTCAATCATGATGCGCCGGGCAGATTCTTTGATGTGGACTATCCGCTCCCCCCGGAACTGATTGCCAGCAAGGAAAAGATCGCCATCCGGTTCCAACCCCACGAGAACAATAACGCAGGGGGCCTTGTTCATTGCTCTGTCTTGAAAGAATCCAAATGAAAAAATCGATACTGACCCTGTTCCTCGTTTTACCCCTTATGTCCTCATTGGCCGCAGATGCCACGCTGACGATTGATGCCACACGCCCTGTTGCCAAGGTAAGTCCTATTCTCTACGGGCTCATGACCGAGGAGATAAACTACTGCTACGACGGCGGCCTCTACGCAGAACTCGTGCGCAATCGCGCTTTCCTGGATGATGCCGCGACACCTGTGCATTGGTCAGCCGTGCAGGGAAGCGGTTCCGCCGTCACGATAGCGCTCGACCCCGGGCAGCCGCTCAACGAGGCAATCCCGACGAGCTTGCGAATCGACGTCTCACAAGCTTCGCCCGCCGCGCCTGCCGGCGTTGCAAACAGCGGCTACTGGGGCATCCCGGTGAAGCCCGTCACCACCTACCGTGCATCCTTCTACGCAAAAGCTGAGAAGGGGGGCGCCAGCCCAGTGTCTCTTGCCATCGAGAGTGAAGACGGCGCAACCATTTTCGCGAAGGCCGCCGTGCCGGGACTCACCGGTGACTGGCGGTTTTACGAGGTCACTCTCACGACTGGCAAGGATGCGACACTCACCACGAAAGCCCGCCTCACCCTTAAGATGGAACACCCCGGCACGGTATGGCTCAGTCTCGTATCGCTTTTCCCTCCGACTTGGAAAGACCGCGCGAATGGTCTTCGCCCCGACCTCATGCAGATGCTCATTGATCTCAAACCCTCATTCCTGCGCTTCCCCGGCGGCAATTATCTAGAAGGCGATACCATAGCGACCCGGTTTGATTGGAAAAAAACGCTCGGCCCGCTCAGCGGGCGCACCGGTCATCCCGGCCCCTGGCATTACCGCTCAACGGATGGCATGGGCCTGCTTGAATTTCTCCTCTGGTGCGAGGATATGAACGCCGAACCCGTTCTCGGTATTTACGCCGGCTATTCGCTGAAGGGTGAATTCGTAAAGCCGGGCCCCGATCTTGAGCCTTACGTGCAGGATGCGTTCGATGAGATCGAGTACGTCGCCGGCCCTGTTACATCAAAATGGGGTGCGCAGCGCGCGAAGGACGGACATCCCGGGCCGTTCAAGCTGCGTTATGTCGAGATCGGCAACGAGGACTTTCTCGACCACAAGGGGACCTACGAAGGACGTTTTGCCCAGTTCTTCGATGCCATCAAAACGAAATATCCCGGCTTGAAATGCATCTCAACCGTGGGCAACGAGCAGCCGGATAAAAAACGCATCCATGGCCGTAAACCCGATGTGCTCGATGAACACTACTACCGCTCCGTCAATGAGTTCTTGAAAGACTCGCCCGCGCACTTTGAGAAGTATGACCGGAGCGGCCCCAAAATTTTCGTGGGTGAATGGGCCGCGTATGAAACCGCTTTCGTCCCTTGGGACAAACGTTCGAAAGGCGGGCCACCGACGCCGGACATGAAGGCCGCCCTCGGGGACGCCGCATGGATGGCCGCCATGGAGCGCAACTCCGATCTCATCACGATGCAATGCTATGCGCCGCTGTTTGTGAACGTAAACGAATACCAGTGGCGTCCGAACCTCATCGGTTACGATGCGCTCAATTCCTATGGTTCGCCGAGTTACTACGCCATCCGGATGTTCAGTAACAACGTCGGCGATTCGATCCTGAAAAGCACGTTCAGCGAAGGGACTGCGATTCAAGGCACGGTGACTCGCGACAGCAAAACGGGGGTGATTTATGTAAAGCTGGTAAATCCGGAGCCGGCAGCCCGGGAGCTTGCAATCAACCTCAATGGATTCCACTCGGTCGCATCTGCTGCCGAAGTCGAGACGCTTTCCGCTGATCTCACCGCTACGAATTCTCTCGCCGATCCCGCAAAGGTCACACCCGTGAAATCAACGATCCAGGGAGTCGGGGCCTCTTTCCCTCTCACTCTCCAGCCGTACTCAATCACTGTATTGAAATTGAAATGAAAAAAATACTGGTCCATCTCGTTTTCATAAGTGCATGCACGTTGTGTGCATCTGCCGTGTTGCCGGATTTTCAAAAAGACGCGCTGGGCGTCGTGTTTACGCATGATGGGATTGTAACGAGAGTCGACGTCTGGGGTGAACGGATCATCCGCGTGACCCACAAGCCTGCTGCTTCCGGAAATACCGCCTCCAGTCTTACCGTGGTGTCCAAACCGGAGCGCGTTTCATGGACGCTCGCGGAGGAGCGGGGCGACATTGTGCTCACAACGCCGGCGCTTAGAGTTCATATTGCGAAGTCTTCCGGTGCCGTGCGTTTTTTGAATGACCGGGATGCGACGATTTTGTGCGAGACAGTAAAAGGCACTTCATTGCAACCGGCGACAATTGGCAGCGCGAAGGAAACGCTGGCGGTGCGGCAGCAGTTTGTGCTTGATCCTGCCGAGGCGATCTACGGTCTCGGCCAGCACCAGGATGGGGTCATGAACTACGTCGGAACTAGCGTGCATCTCCAGCAAAAGAACACGATGGTTGCGGTGCCCGTGCTGCTTTCTTCAAAAGGATATGCCGTGCTGTGGGACAATCCCGCCGTGACGGATGTGGACGCCGGCAAGACGGACAGGGGTGTGCTTGCATGGTCTTCGGAAGCAGGCGCGGCGGTGGATTACTATTTCGCCTATGGCCCGGAGCCCGACCGGGCGATCGCAGGCTACCGCACGCTGACGGGAGCCGTCCCCTTGTTTGGCAAATGGGCGTGGGGCCTCTGGCAGAGTCGTGAACGCTATGCGAGCCAGCAGGAGTTGCTCGGTGTTGCCTCCGAATACCGCAAACGCCAGGTGCCATTCGATGGCCTGGTGCAGGACTGGCAATACTGGGCGCCGTTGAAACAGGAAACCGCGGAAGGCGGCTGGGGATCGCATGCGTTTGAAAAGTCCCGCTACCCCGATCCGGTTGCCATGATGAAAACCCTCCATGATGAGCATGTGCACCTGATCATCTCCGTATGGGCGAAGTTTGAAGTAACGAAATCCGGCACCAGCATTCCAAATCTCCAGCATTTGGAGGCGGTTGGCGGGGCCTATGACCCGGCCATCCCATTCGCATTCCCGAAAGGCCTGGGAAAATGGTACGATCCTTTTAACGAAAAGGCGCGCAGTGTTTACTGGAAAGATATTTCACAACAGTTGTTCAGTCTCGGCGTGGATGGCTGGTGGCTCGACGCAAGCGAGGCGGAGTTGAGTGGAAAATGGGGCGAGTTTCGGAACTTCACCACTGCAAAGGGTTCGGGTGCGAGCGTCTTCAACGCATATCCACTCGAACACACCAGGGCGGTCTATGAAGGCCAGCGCGGAGAGAGTCGCGACAAGCGTGTTTTCATTCTTACCCGCTCAGCCTACGCCGGGCAGCAACGCAATGCCGCCGTGACCTGGTCGGGCGACATCAAGGGGACGTGGGACGTTTTCAAAAAGCAGATTCCCGCAGGCCTGAATTTTTGCGCCAGCGGCATTCCGTATTGGAACACCGATATCGGCGGATTCTTTGGCGGCGATCCGGATGATCCGAAATATGCCGAGCTGTTCACGCGCTGGTTTGAATTCGGTGCATTCAATTCTATGTTTCGCATTCATGGCACCGGCAAACCCAAGGAAATCTGGCGCTGGAACGAAGCCACGCAGGCGGCAATGAAGGATGTCATCGATCTCCGCTACCACCTCATGCCTTACATATATTCCGTTTCGTGGATGGTGACGCACGGCGGTTACACCATGATGCGACCGCTGGTAATGGATTTCGCCAGGGACGCAAAGGTTTACGGAATAGCCGACCAATTCATGTTCGGCCCTGCATTTCTAGTGAACCCTGTCACACAAGCAGGCGTCCAAACGCGCCAGGTCTATCTTCCGTCCGGCACGAAGTGGACGGATTTCTGGACGGGGGACACGCTTGATGGTGGGCGAACCGTGGAAGCTGCCGCGCCGACCGGTCATATTCCACTATATGTGCGGGCCGGCTCTATTATTCCTTATGGCCCTGCGATACAATTTGCCGACGCAAAAGCTGACCCGATCGAGTTGAGAATCTATCCCGGCGCAAACTGTGCATTCACCCTCTATGAAGACGAGGGCGATAATTACGACTACGAAAAGGGAATCCATGCGACAATCCTCGTGCGTTGGGACGAGAAGAAGAAGCAACTGACCATCGGTGCCCGCCAGGGAGAATTTCCAGGCATGCTGAAGAACCGCACGTTTCGCATAGTCCTGGTTAAATCCGGGCATGGGAATGGTATCGCTTCTTTCGAAAAAGCCGATGCCTCAGTGCAATATAACGGGACGGAGGTCACGATCCCCTTGCCGGGCACCTGATGACAATTCTCCAAAGCGGAACGTAACCGCCAATTCGCGCCCTTTTTCGGTTACCAGTGTAACTGATGTATAAGGTGCATAGCCTTACAAAAGCATTCACATTACCGGTGTGAATCCAATGCCCTCAGTATCCATTCTGTTTTGTCGTTGGGGCCGGTTCGTGACGCAATAGTCCGGGCAGCCATATTTCCAAAATTCCTCCTATGTTCAACAACCCAACCCCCTCATTTATGAAACAATTGACCGTACTCTCCAGTGTGCTCCTATTGGCCCTTTCTGGCTGTGGAAAAAAAGAAGGTATGGAAACCCCCGGCGCCGGCAAAAAAATCACGGTCGGATTTTCACAAATCGGAGCCGAGAGCGCGTGGCGTACCGCAAATACACAGTCCATCAAGGACGAGGCGGGAAAACGCGGAATCAACCTGCAATTTTCCGATGCGCAGCAAAAACAGGAAAACCAGATCAAGGCGCTTCGCTCGTTCATTGCTCAGGGAGTGGATGTGATCGCGTTCTCGCCCGTGGTCGAGACGGGCTGGGAGCCGGTCTTGCAGGAAATCAAGCAGGCTGGAATCCCCGTGATCCTTACCGACCGGGCGGTGGACGTGAGCGACCTCTCGCTTTTTACGACCTTCATCGGCTCCGACTTTGTCGAGGAGGGACGGCGCGCCGGGAAATGGCTCGCGGAGAAGACCGGCGGCAAAGCACAGATCGCCGAGCTCGTCGGCACACCCGGTTCCGCGCCGGCTATCGATCGTAAAAAAGGATTTGAGGAAGTGCTGGCGAAGTATCCGGGCATGAAGATCATCAAATCGCAGAGCGGAGACTTCACGCGCGCCAAAGGCAAGGAAGTGATGGAATCGTTCCTCAAGGCGCCCGATGCGAAGCAAATCAACGTCCTGTTTGCGCATAATGACGATATGGCGCTCGGCGCGATCCAGGCGATGGAGGAGGCGGGAGTGAAGCCAGGGCAGGATATCCTCATCGTGTCCATCGATGGCGTGAAAAATGCCTTTGAGGCAATGGCTGCCGGCAAGCTGAACTGCACGGTCGAATGCAACCCGCTGATCGGGCCACAGCTTTTTGACGCCGTGGATTCCATCATGGCGAAAAAAGACCTGTCCAAGCGCCTTGTTGTGCAGGAAGGCGTATTCGACCAGTCAAAGGCGGCGGCGGAGCTTCCTTCGCGGAAATATTGAGCGGAGCAAAATTCCGATCACCATGAGCCCGCAATCACCAAAGAATGCGCTTCTGGAAATCCGGGGCCTTTCAAAATCCTTCCCCGGCGTCCGCGCCCTGGAGGGGGTTGATTTCACCGTCAGGAGCGGGGAAGTGCATGCGCTCATGGGGGAAAACGGGGCGGGCAAAAGCACGCTCATTAAGGTGCTTACCGGCGTTTATGAAAGGGATGCCGGCGAGGTCCGTCTCGACGGGAACGTGATCCACCCGCGCAGCCCCCGCGAGGCGGAGGCGAGCGGAATCAGCACTGTTTATCAGGAGGTGAATTTGATCCCTGACCTGAGCGTGGCGGAAAACATCTGCCTTGGGAGACAGCCGGTGACGTTTGGAAAAATACGCTGGGGCGCGATCAAGCAGCGGGCGAAACGTGCGATTGAGCGACTGGAACTCGATCTCGACGTTTCGAGGCAACTCTCTTCATGCTCGCTCGCAATCCAGCAAATGGTGGCGCTCGCGCGGGCGATCGATGTTTCCGCGAAACTGCTGATCCTTGATGAACCGACATCCAGTCTGGATGAGCGCGAGGTCGCCGAGTTGTTCAAGGTCGTCCGCAAACTGAAAGGCGAAGGCATGGGAATCGTGTTTGTGACGCATTTCATGGACCAGGTTTATTCGTTGACGGACCGAATCACGGTGCTGCGCAACGGACGATTTGTGGGGGAATACCCGACCGCCGAGCTGCCCCGCATCGAGCTCGTGGCGCGGATGATCGGAAAAGATGTGAAAGAGGTCGAGGCGCTTGAGAAAAGGCATCCCGGCACCGGCAGCATACAGGCCGGGGAGCCGTTTTTGTCCCTCAAAAACGTGGGACGAAAAGGATCGGTCGCTCCGCTGGATTTAAGCATCCGTCCGGGCGAGGTTGTCGGGCTTGCAGGGCTGCTTGGCTCGGGGCGGACCGAAACCGCCCGCCTCATTTTCGGGGTGGACAAGGCGGACTCCGGCGAGATGCTCGTGGAAGGGAAGTCCGCGGTGATCCACGCTCCGCGGACGGCGATGAAATACCGCATCGCATTCACGGCGGAGAATCGCAAGGTGGACGGGATCATACCCAATCTCTCGATCCGGGAAAACATCGTCCTGGCGTTGCAAGCCAGCAAGGGCGCATGGAAGAAGCTTTCGCGGGCGAAGCAGGATGAGCTGGCCGAACGATTTATCAAGGCGTTGCGCATCAAGACACCGGGGCCCGAGCAACTCATCAAGAACTTGAGCGGTGGCAACCAGCAAAAGGTGCTGCTCGCGCGCTGGCTTGCGACCGAGCCGAAGCTGTTCATTCTCGACGAGCCGACGCGCGGTATCGATGTCGGCGCGAAGGCGGAGATCGAAAAATTGATCGAATCGCTGCGCAAGGAAGGGCTGGCGATTATTTTCATCAGCTCCGAGCTGGAGGAGGTTGTCCGCACGAGCCAACGCGTTGTGATCATGCGCGACCGCAGGAAGGTGGGCGAGCTCTCGGGGGCGGAAATCACGGAACAGGCAATCATGGGTAAAATCGCCGTGGCTGCCGCGGAGGAATCCCATGCATAGTCTCACGCACATCATTTTCTGGGTGCTGTTTGCGCCCCTGCTTGCTTTCACGCGGAAGCAGCGCATTTTCTGGCCACTGCTGGCGCTCGGGCTCCTGCTGTTGTTTAACGAACTGTTTACACCCGGTTTTTTCGACCTGGAGGTCCGGGACGGGCATCTGTACGGGACGCTGGTGGACATCCTTAAGCACGGCGGGCAGATGATGCTGCTGGCGCTCGGGATGACGCTCGTCATTGCCACCGGGGGTGTTGACCTGTCGGTCGGCGCGGTGATGGCCGTGGCCGGTGCGGTGGTTGCCCAGGCTGCGGTGGCGCATCAGCAGTCCGCGTGGGTCGCCATGATTTTCGCACTTGCGGTTTGCACGTTGCTGGGCGCATGGAACGGATTGCTGGTGGCCGGCATCGGAATCCAACCCATCGTGGCCACCTTGATCCTCATGGTCGCGGGGCGTGGCATGGCGCAGCTCATTAGCGGCGGGCAGATCATCAACTTTGACAATCCAACTCTAGTCTATCTTGCCAACGGATACTCGCTCGGGCTTCCCTTCACGTGCGTGCTGGCGCTGGTTGTGCTCGGGCTGACGTATGCGCTTACGCGTGGCACGGCGCTCGGTCTGTTCATCGAATCCGTTGGCGACAACGCCGTGGCGAGCCGCTATTCCGGGGTGAACGACCGGTTTGTGAAATTCACCGTCTATTTGTTCGCGGGGTTTTGCGCGGGGCTGGCCGGGCTGGTCGCGGCGTCGAATATCAAGAGCGCGGATGCGAACCACGCGGGGCTTTATGCGGAACTCGACGCGATCCTGGCTGTAGTTGTCGGGGGGACTGCGCTGGCCGGCGGGCGGTTTTATCTTCTGGGTTCGATTGTTGGCGCGCTCCTGATCCAGACGCTTACCACGACCATGTATGCGCGCAATGTCAGTGCCGATATTGCGCCGGTGCCGAAGGCCCTCGTGATCATTGCTGTCTGTCTTTTGCAAAGCGAAAAAGCGCGCAGTTACTTTACGCGGGTGTTTCCACGCAAAAAATCGCCGGTCGCGTCCGAAGAGCCATCCGGTGCGACAGCGGAAAAACTCAACGTGGGAGCCGGCTTATGAACCGGATAAACTCGAAATATATTCCACTCGCCGCGACGGCGCTGGTGATGGTCGTCCTTTATGTCCTAGGCTGCATTCTTTATCCGAATTTCGGTTCATTGCGGGTGGCGGTAAACTTGTTCGGGGACAACGCATTCTTGGGAATCGCAGCGGTGGGGGCGACTTTTGTCATCCTGTCGGGAGGGATTGACCTGTCGGTGGGGGCGGTGGTGGCATTCATCGGGATTTTTGTGGCCGCGGTGATTGCAAAAGGGATGCCTCCTCTGGCGGCAATCAGCCTTGCTTTGTTCATGGGAGTGGTCTTCGGGGCGGGGCAGGGATTTCTAATTCATGCCTTCGATCTGCCGCCTTTTCTGGTTACGCTGGGCGGCATGTTCCTCATGAGGGGGCTGGCCTTCGTAGTGAGGGAGGATTCGCTGGCAATCAAGCATTTGTTTTACAGCCGGACAATCCGGGCGCTCGCCATCCCGCTGGCGCCGCGCGTGATGATTCCGTTCACGGCAACCTGCTTTGTCGCGGTGGTGCTGGCGGCGACTTACGTTTGCGTGTTCAGCAGGTTCGGGCGGAATGTTTATGCGATCGGATCGAGTGAAAGCTCCGCGACGTTGATGGGCGTTCCCGTCGGCGGAACGAAGATCGGCATTTATGCGCTGGCAGGTTTCTTCTCGGCGCTGGGAGGTTGCGTGGCGACGTTCTACATGCAATCCGGAAACCCCGCGTCATTTGTCGGATTGGAATTGGATGCCATCGCAGCGGTGGTCATCGGCGGGACACTGCTCACCGGCGGAGTCGGTTTTGTTCCCGGCACACTCATGGGGGTGCTCATCCTCGGGCTCATCCAGACGCTGATCACCTTTCAGGGAAACCTCAACACGTGGTGGACACGGATCGCTGTCGGTTTCCTGCTCTTGGTTTTTATTGTTCTTCAAAAAGCAATTGGTCGGTCGCGCAAATGACGATCCGTCCAATGAAAAGGAACGAGCCGACTGTTTTTATGAAACTACAATACAAAGCGATCTTTGCGATCTTTTCATTAGTATCATTGTACTGGGCCAACGCCGACGAAACCCCGGGGAGGGTCGATGTTATCATCCGGGTGGATGGCCCTGCGAAAAAGATCAGTCCCGACCTGGTCGGCATCTTTTTTGAGGACATCAATTATGCCGCGGACGGTGGGTTGTACGCGGAACTGGTCCAGAATCGTTCGTTTGAATATTCGGAAGCGGACAACAAAAAGTGGAATGCATTGACGGCATGGGAGCCGGTGATGCGCGGCGGCGCTGCCGGCACGCTGGCGGTGGAAACAACGGCGCCGGTTGACCCCAACAACCCGCATTACGCCGTGTTGAAAATCGAGAATGGCGGGTCGGGTGCGGGCTTGATGAATTCGGGTTACGATGGCATCGCGCTCAAGGCTGGCGACAAATACGACGTCTCACTTTTTGCGCGACAGATTGCAGGGCAGTCCGCGCCCCTGATCGCCAGGTTGGAGAGCAAAGACGGCACGCTCCTCGGGGAAACAACCCTGTCCAAGCCGGGGGGTAAATGGGCAAAAATCACCGGTGTTATCGAGGCGGGACGCGACGAACCCGATGCACGGCTGGTGATCCTGGCCACCGGCCCGGGAACCATCGGATTGGACATGATCTCCCTGTTTCCGCAGAAGACGTTTCACAACCGGTCGAACGGCCTGCGCGCCGACCTGGCGCAAGTCATCGCCGACTTGAAGCCGAAATTTGTGCGCTTTCCGGGCGGTTGTCTTGTCCATGGCGACGGCCTTGCCAACATCTACCACTGGAAAAATACGATTGGCCCCGTGGAGCAGCGCAAGGAGCAGCGCAATATCTGGGGATATCATCAATCTACGGGCCTGGGATATTTTGAATATTTCCAATTCTGCGAAGACATAGGCGCCAAGCCGCTGCCCGTGGTCGCCGCGGGCGTTTGCTGCCAGAATTCCGGCCGTACACGCGGAACCGGCCAACAGGGGATTCCGATGGACCAGATGAAAGAATATGTTCAGGAGGTTCTTGACCTGGTGGAATATGCCAACGGTGCAGTGACCACAAAATGGGGAGCCATGCGCGCGGCGGCGGGCCATCCCGCGCCGTTCAACCTGGAGTATCTTGGGGTCGGCAACGAAGATGCCATGACCCCCGTTTTCAAGGAGCGGTTCAAAATGATCCATGACGCCGTAAAGGCGAGGTATCCGAAGCTTGTCATCGTCGGAACTGTCGGTCCCGCTCCGAATGGCCACGACTACGATGAAGGCTGGAAGATCGCCAGCGAGCTGCGTGTGGATACGGTGGACGAGCATTACTACAAGGGGCCGGATTGGTTTCTCGCGAATCTCGGGCGCTACGATTCCTACGACCGTAGCAAATCGAAGGTTTATGTGGGCGAATACGCCGCCCACGACACAAAACGAAAAAACACCCTTCGCTCCGCCCTCGCCGAGGCTGCATACATAACGGGTCTCGAGCGGAATGGCGATGTGGTGCGCATGGCGTCCTACGCCCCGCTCCTGGCCAAACGCGGGCACACGCAATGGAATCCGAACCTCATTTATTTCACAAACACAACAGTTTCCCCGACGATCAACTACTGCGTGCAGCAACTCTTCGGAACGAACTGCGGCGACACTTGCATGGAGACCACTGTGGGCGATGCCGCATCACCGGCGACCTTGGCGGCCTCGACGGTGCACGACAGCAGTACAGGTGATCTGATACTGAAATTCGTGAATTGTTCCAATGCTGCGAGGCCGCTGCACATCGTGCTCGCCGGCGCAAAAAACATTCCCTCGACCGCGACGAAGACCGTCCTGGCAGGTCCCGATGCAAATGTTGTCAACGAAGAGGGCCAGCCGCCTGCCGTCCAGTCGCAGGCATCGCCCATTACCATAGGCCCGGTATTCGACTACGAAGCGCCGGCAAACTCACTCACGGTCATTCGTATCAATCCGGGCAAAACCTAAATGACGGCAAACTTAAAACGATTGCTTGCCACGCTTGCGTTTTCGCAGTTTGCGGGATCCGGTTTTTCTCAAAACGCGGAGTATCCCCGCGTCATTCTCAGGGGCGACTACCCTGACCCCTCCATCCTGCGCGATGGCAGGGATTACTACATGACTCATTCGCCGTTTTTTTATACGCCCGGGTTCCTGATCTGGCATTCCACCGACCTGATGAATTGGAACCCGGTTTGCAGGGCGATGACCAAGGTGGTCGGATCTGCGATGGCGCCCGACCTGGTGAAACACGGTGGCAAATATTACATTTATTTCCCGGCGGCGGGCGTTAACTGGGTGATATCGGCCGGCAATATCCGGGGGCCATGGAGCGAACCGGTCAAATTGGATGTAGGGCATATCGATCCCGGACACGCTGTAGGCGAGGATGGAAAACGTTATTTATTCCTGTCGGCTGGAAACAGGATCCCTTTATCTGACGTCGGCCTCGCCGTGACGGGACGCATGGAAATGGTTTATTCCGGGTGGGATTATCCGGCCGACTGGAAAACGGAAGGCAAATTTCTGGAAGCCCCCAAGATCATCCGCAAGGGCGAATACTTTTATATGCTGTCGGCGGAAGGCGGGACCGCCGGGCCGCCGACCAGCCACATGGTGGTGGCTGCGCGCTCGAAGAGCATTCATGGACCGTGGGAGAATTCTCCGTATAACCCGATTGTCCATACCTATGGTGCCGACGAGCAGTGGTGGTCCAGGGGCCACGGCACCTTGATCGACGACATCAACGGAAACTGGTGGATCGTATATCACGCCTATGAAAACGGCTATTACACGCTGGGTAGGCAGACCTTGATCGAGCCTGTCGAATGGCTGGATGACGGCTGGTTTCGAGTTGCGAAAAAAGCGGTACCGATCGAGCCCAATGGGAAGCCCGTCGCCCCGGGCATGAGGCTTTCCGATGATTTTTCGGAAAAGGAACTGGGGCTGCAGTGGACGACATGGCGCGACTACGACCCGAACAGCATCACCTTGAAAAACAAGAGCCTCTTTCTCAAGGGCTCGGGAACCGGGCCGAAGGACGGAAGGCTGCTGCTGACGACACCAACCGGCCACAGCTATGAAACCCGGGTTGAGATTACCCTGCAGGATGGAAGTGTGGGTGGTTTGATCTTGTTTTACAGTGAAAAGGCCTTTACCGGCATCAGTTCCGGGGGCGGGCAATTTACAATCTATGAAAATACCGGGGAATCCAGCCAAAGCCCGAACCGGTTCGGAAATCACTTCTTCTTGAAGATCATCAACAGACAGAATTCCTGTGATATGGCCGCAAGCGCTGACGGGAAAAACTGGACGACGATCCAGTCCGGCGTGGATGTCTCTCAAATGCATCACAACAAGTTAAAGGGATTTTTCGCCCTGCGCATCGGGCTGATGGCGGCCGGAAGTGCGGAGGTCAAATTTAATAATTTTGCTTACCGGGAATCGCAATGAAATACATCATCCAAACCGCCCTGCTCGCCACCGCGCTCACGATTGAAGCCGGCAGCGTCTTTGCCGGATCGTCGGAGGAAATCAATGCAGGCGGACAGCACGCTGCAGTGGTCACCTGGATCTGCAGCACCGCCGGACAGCCGTGGCAGCGCATGCCGGAGCCGTCGCTGGGGCAGGGCAGCCCGGATGCACCGCCACAGGTGCGGGTCACTCCCCGGAAAACCTACCAGACAATTGATGGTTTTGGCGGATGCTTTAATGAACTCGGCTGGGTGGCTTTGGGCAAGGCATCCCGGGCTGATCAGGAGCAGGTGCTGTTCGCCCTGTTTGGCGACGATGGCTGCGCGTTCACGCTGGCGCGCATACCGATTGGCGCGAGCGATTTTGCCGTGGACGGCTACTCGCTCGACGACACGCCGGGCGACCTGGAGTTGCGGGATTTCTCCATCGCGCGCGACCGGCAGCGCCTTATCCCCTACGTCAAGGCGGCTATGGCGGTGCGGCCTTCGCTCCAGTGCTGGGGCTCGGCATGGAGTCCGCCCGCGTGGATGAAGACCAGCAATAACTATAGCAAAGGCTCCCTCACGTGGGAGCCGGCCATCCTGCGCAGCTACGCGACGTATCTCGCCCGCTGGGTCGAGGCCTACCGTGCGGAGGGTGTCAACATCTACGCTTTGTTCACCCAGAACGAGCCGAACATTCTCAACGTATACCCGACTTGCAAGTGGACCGGGCCGCAATTGCGCGATTTTGTCGTGGACTACCTCGGGCCGACGCTGCGCGACCGGAAAACGAACGTTGAGCTCTGGTTTGGCACGCTTAACGGCGACAACCCCAATCATGGCGACAATGCCAACGACCGCCTGGTCACCGTGCTCGAGGATTCGAAGGCCAGCGCCTTCATCACCGGCATCTCATTTCAATACGACAGCCGCAACCTGATCGGCAGCGCCAGCGAGCTGTATCCGGACAAAAAGCTCATGCAGTCGGAAACCGAGTGTAACAAGGGCGACAACTCCTGGGCCGATGCGCAGCGCCTATACGGCCTGATGAAGCGTTACCTTGAGAACAACGCCGGCAGCTACTTCGCCTGGAACATGGTTCTCGACGAAACCGGGATGAGCACATGGAAATGGCGGCAGAACGCGTTGATCACCGTCAATCGCGACACCGGCAAGATCACATACAACGGCGAGTATTACGTGATGCGTCACTTCAGCCAGTATGTGAAACCCGGGGCAAAGCGCGTGCTCACCACCGGTGTGTATGGCGACAGGATCGCCTTCGTGAATCCGGACGGCTCGACGGTACTTGTGTTGGGAAATTCCGCGAAACAGCCCCAGGAAATCATCCTCACGCTGGCTGGCCGGTCCGACGGCGGCACGTTCAAGGCGATGCTGCCAGCCCAATCCATCAATACGTTCGTCGTGGCTCCTCAATCATAAATCACTATGAAATTCTCCTGTTTACATTGCGGCCAAATGTTGGAAGCCGGTGAAGAATGGGCGGGGCATGCGATGGATTGTCCCTCATGCGGAGATAACTTTGTCGTTCCGCAACTTTCCGTTTCCGCAGGGTCCGGCAGGTCGGCCGTTGAAGCTGAACCAAAGAGGCATCTTTCCGGAACCGTCCCGCCGCCTGTGCGCCCGCCATTGCAACCCGTCACTGCGTACACTCCTTCTCCTGAACCCAAAGGCGGTTCCGGTTTTGGGAAATTTCTATTGCTGCTGGTTCTCCTCGGAGCCGGCAGTTTTGGGTATGTGATGTTTCAATTCAACGAGTCGCCGCAGCAGGCCTGGAAGCGGTTGGCTGGCTATGTGCAGGAGTTGATATCTCCCAGGGCGGCTCCTGCTCCAATGCCAATCCCGACTCCTGCGCCGACACCCAAAGCCACTCCAAGTGCCACGCCTGCGCCGATGCCGATCCCGACGCCGACACCGGCTCCTCCGCCGGATCCGCTCGCGTGGATATTGGAACACAAGGCGTATTGGCCGAAAGAAACGGTCATTACCGAAGCCGTGGAGTTTCCCGTGGTATTCGACGGCAAGGTTGCCGGTTCGGTCAGGGTGCCTCCGGGGACAGCAGTCCAGGTGGTCGAAATCGAACCCTCCGGGGTAACGGTGGTTTACACTGGCAACACTGCGCGTGTTCCGGTCGCCACCACCGACCTGCGGCAGCGCGCCATCGCACAGATGGCCAAAGCGGCGGCGGATGAAACCGCGGCTGCAGCTCGGGCTGAGGCGGCTAAAAAAACCGCGGCCACCGCCACCGCGAATCCATCCGCCAGTCCGGAAGAGACGCCGGGCGGGACGCCCGATCTCATGGCGGATGAGCAACCGGCGAAATCAGGCGGTTTCGTCCATCCGGGCCTGTTGCACAGCGAGGAGGATTTCAAACGGATGCGGATTCATATAGGGCGGGAGCCCTGGAAGTCGGGCTGGGAAAAATTGACGGGGAACTATCACGCCTCGCTTGATTACAAGCCGAGGCCGGTGGAGAACGTGGTGAGGGGGAGGGACCGGGCGCACACTGAACCGGAAAACTACCGCCTGCTGTTCAACGATATCGCCGCTGCCTACGCCTGCGCTTTGCGGTGGCGTATTTCCGGCGACCGGCGCTACGCGGAAAAATCCGTGGAGATTATGAACGCATGGTCTTCGACATTGAAACAGCTTAGCGGTTCCACGGACGTGGATCTGGCGGCTGGAATTTATGGCTATGAATTTGCCAATGCCGCCGAAATCATGCGCACTTTCAAGGGTTGGAAACCGGCCGATTTCGCGCGCTTCCAGAAAATGATGCTCGCGGTGTTTTATCCAATCAACAAGGATTTCCTGATACGCCACAACGGTACCCCGCTCAATCATTATTGGGCGAATTGGGATTTGTGTAACATCGCTTCGACGATCGCCATTGGTGTCCTTTGCGATAAGCACAGCATCTATCAGGAAGGGATTCGCTATGCCAAGCAGGGAAAAGGCATGGGCTCGATCAGGAACGCGATCTACTATGTTCATCCCGGCGGGCTCGGCCAGTGGCAGGAGTCAGGGCGCGACCAGGGACATACCACGATGGGCATCGGCATTATGGGTGCGATATGCGAGATGGCTTGGAAACAAGGGGACGACTTGTATGGCTACGACAACAACCGCTTCCTCGCGGGCTGTGAGTATGTCGCCAAGTATAACCTGGGCGAGGATGTGCCCTTTAAGACTTTTTCCAGCGACAAATGGACGCAAACAGAGATTAGCAGTAACGCAAGAGGTAACGTGCGGCCTGTATGGGAACTGGTTTACAACCATTACGTGAAGCTCAAAGGATTGCCGGCCCCCTACACGACGCAGATGGCCGAAAAGGGACGACCCGAGGGTGGCGGCGGCGACTATGGTCCGAACAGCGGCGGCTTCGATCAACTCGGTTACGGGACACTGACTGCTACGCTCGATGAGCAGGAAATAAAGAAATCGACGGCGACGGCATGGCCGTTCCATGAGTGAAACGAGTGCCCGCCATGAAAAAATTTGTGTCGTTCTGGCTGGTCATTGTTTCGCTGGGCGCATTGCGCGCCGCCGAATGGCAATGGTCGGTGCCGGATGGTGAGACCCGCATTTACTTGTGGATTCCGGCAGATTGCCAGCGTGTGAGGGGGGTGGTGTTCGCGAATCACAACATGATCGAGCAGGGTATCCTCGAACATCCTTTGATGCGCGATGCTCTGACAAAGCTTGGCTTCGCGGAAGCGTGGACCGTTCCTTATTTCGACGCTACATTTGACTTCAACAAGGGCGCCGGCGACCACTTTGAAAAAGTGATGGCGGCGCTCGCGGATGAATCGGGCTATCAAGAGCTGCGTTTTGCCCCGGTGGTGCCGCTCGGCCACTCGGCCTGCGCCACTTTCCCCTGGAATTTCGCCGCGTGGAATCCCGGGCGCACGCTGGCCATCCTTTCCGTGCATGGCGACGCCCCGCAGACCGCGCTCACCGGCAATGGGAAGCCCCGTGTTGACTGGGGCGACCGCAGCATCGATGGCGTGCCCGGTTTGATGGTGATGGGGGAATACGAGTGGTGGGACGCCCGGCTCGCCCCGGCCTTCGATTTTATGGCGAAGCATCCAAAGGCGCCGCTTGCCTTCCTCGCCGATGCCGGGCGGGGACACTTCGACTATTCCGGCCACACGGTGGAGTACCTGGCAAAATTCATTGAAAAAGCCGCCGCCCTGCGCCTTCCCGCCGATGCTCCGCTCGACCGGTTGGTTGTGCTCAAGCCGGTTGATCCCGCGACCGGCTGGCGCATGGATCGCTGGCGAAAAGATAAGCCGCCTTCCGCGCAGCCCGCGCCCTACCCGCAATACACCGGCAATCCGGAGGACGCTTTCTGGAATTTCGATGAAGAGATGGCGACGGCTGCGGAGGCGATTTATGCCGCGCAGAGAGGCAAAAAGCCGCAGCTTCTGGGCGTGACAGACGGGCAGATGCCCGTGGATACGGGTTGCGGCGAGCCTGTTGCCCCGCGCTTTATTCCTCTGGCAGACGAAATAAGTTTCCGGTTGCAGGCGTCATTCCTCGATAAAGTGCCCGGGAAAAACGACAAAGCTGCATTGTGGACGGGTTTGCCTGCGGGCAGTCCACTGGGGCACGCCGCCAGCGGTGGGGCACCCGTGCTTTCGCGAATTGTCGGCCCGTTTGTCCAGACAGGCGCCGACACATTTGCGCTTCGTTTTGGGCGCGCTGAATACACCGCGAACCGCCGCAACAATGACATGTGGATCGTTGCCAGTCATACGGGTGACGAACAATACAAGAGCATCGTGCAGCAGTTGATGGTGCGCGCAAACCCAAACAAAAATGGCACACCGCAGCAGATCACGTTTCCTGAAATTCATGATCGGAAACCCGGTGCGGACTCAATCAAGTTGACCGCTATCTCGGACGCCGGTCTTCCGGTTTGCTACTATGTTCGCGAAGGCCCGGCGGAAATCGAAGGCGACACCCTGAAATTCACTCCCATCCCGCCGCGCGCCAGGTTTCCGGTGAAAGTCACCGTTGTTGCATGGCAATGGGGGCGCTCAACTGATCCGAAAATCAAAACCGCTGAACCTGTCGAGCGAAGCTTTTTTCTGACGCATCCTTGAATCCATGAAAACACCTCAAACACTTTTGACCGGTTTCTATTGCCTTCTCACCACGAGCGCCTTGCTTGCGGTCGATCCTGCTCCTGCGCCTGACTTCCACGCCTGGGCACCCACTCCGCCGATGGGTTGGAATAGTTGGGACTGCTTCGGCACGACGGTTACCGAGAAGCAAACGAAAGAGCAGGTCGATTTCATGGCGGGCAAACTCAAGGCGCACGGCTGGCAATACATTGTCGTGGATATCCAGTGGTATCAGCCGACGGCCAGGGGACATGACTATGAGAAGGGCGCGAAACTCGCCATGGACGGGTTCAGCCGGCTTGTGCCGGCGCCGCAGAAATTCCCCTCCGCTGCTGATGGAAAAGGGTTCAAGCCGCTTGCCGACTATATTCATTCCCGGGGGCTCAAGTTCGGCATTCACATGATGCGCGGCATCTCGCGCCAGGCCGTGCAGCAGAATACGCAAATCAAGGGCACTGCTTATCGCGCCGCCGGCATCGCGAACACATCGGACACTTGCTCCTGGAATCCCGACATGTTTGGAGTCGATATGAGCAAACCGGGCGCGCAGGAATATTATGACTCACTGCTCGAGCTGGTCGCCTCGTGGGGCGTGGACCTGGTAAAGGTTGACGATCTCAGCCGTCCCTATCATCAGGCCGAGATTGAGGCGATCCGCAAAGCCATTGATAAAACCGGTCGCGCCATTGTTTTCAGCACATCACCCGGTGAGACGCCGGTCTCCTCCGGGCCGCACATCAACCAGCATGCCAATATGTGGCGCATCAGTGATGATTTTTGGGACGGCTGGCCCCAGCTCCTCGCGCAATTCAAGCGTCTCCACGACTGGACACCGTTCTGGGTGGCCGGCGCATGGCCCGATGCGGACATGCTGCCGCTCGGGATCGTGAAATTCACCCGCAAGACGCACTTTACTCCTGATGAACAGTTAACCCTCATGACCCTCTGGTGCATCGCCCGCTCACCGCTCATGCACGGTGGCGACATGACCAAAACCGACGATTTTACCCTCTCGCTTTTGACCAATGATGAAGTCCTCGCCGTGGATCAGCACAGCGAAAACAACCATCAACTTTTCCGCACGGCCGACGGGCTTGTTGCATGGGTTGCCGATGTCCCCGCTTCAGCCGACAAATACCTTGCTGTGTTTAATACAAGGGACACGGCTAAAGGAGGTTCCGAAGGTGGCGGCGTCCCCGTTCCGATAAAACTCGCAGACCTTGGCTATGCGGACGCTGTACATATCCGTGATCTCTGGGCAGGAAAGGATGCAGGCTTATTCCACACGGAATTCGCCCCCAAAATCCCGGCGCATGGCGCCGGATTGTTCCGCTTGATTCCCGTTCATTGATCCACCTTCGGCAAGAGGCTCCTGGAATAGTTACCAGTGTAACCGGATAATCATTAGCCAGCTGCATTGTCAGGGCAAATAATGAAGCGGTAAATCGCCTATGGAATAAAAATCCTGGCGGTTTGAAACAGCGTGATGCCGGAAAAATGCATCACGTCATACCCGGAATTTTTTACTTAACTGACTGCCCCTCGGATGAATCACTTGAAAGGTTTGTATATCCTGGATGCCCCATCCGTTGATTTGATTTATGGCCGGGAGGAACAGCGGCGCGTCGCGGAACTTGTGGATATTTACGCGCCACCCCAGACATCCGATTCTGTAAAATCCGATCCCTCGGTACTGGCCGACGCAAATGTCATTATTTCAGGTTGGGGCGCTCCTCTCATGGATGAGACATTCCTGGGGGCGTCGCCGAATCTCCGCGCGGTATTTTACGGCTCAGGCTCAATCCGCAAGTTTACCACGAAGGCGTTCTGGGACCGGAACATCGTTATTAGCAGTGCCTATGCGGCCAACGCCGTGCCGGTTGCTGAATATACGTTGAGCGTGATCCTGCTGAGTCTCAAACATTTTTGGAGATTTTCCAGGGAAGCCAGGAAAGGCAATGGCTGGGGGGACCATACGCGACCTGTACGTGGTGCGTACAACGCCACTGTCGGGATTGTTTCGTGCGGGATGGTCGCTCGCAAAACCTTGGAATTGCTGCGGCCGTTTGATGTCGAGCGCATTGTATACTGCCCATTTCTATCCGCAGACGAGGCTGACAAATTAGGGGTGAGGCGTTGCACCCTGCAGGAAGTCTTCCGACTGGCGGATGTAGTGTCACTTCACACCCCGGAGCTTCCCGAGACCCGTGGAATGATAACGCGGGCACATTTTGCCTCCATGAAACAGAATGCCACTTTCATCAACACGGCGAGGGGCGCAATCGTAAGGCAGCAAGAGATGATCGAGGTGTTGCGCAGCCGCCCCGACCTCACGGCTGTACTGGATGTTACCGATCCCGAACCGCCGGAGCCCGGCTGTCCGTTGCTGGCCATGCCGAATGTCGTGATCACCCCCCACATCGCAGGCTCCATGGGATCGGAGATCAACCGCCTTGGACGTTACATGGTCGATGAACTGCGCCGCTATCTGGCCGGCGAACCTTTAAAGTGGCAGATCACCCGGGAATTGGCCGCCCAATTGGCATGAATTACTGACATGGATATAAACTCTAAACAATTTCTTCCAGGCGGGACATGGCTGGACACAGATGGCAAGCCGATCCAGGCGCACGGGGGCGGCATGCTTTACGAGGATGGCGTCTATTACTGGTTCGGCGAAAACAAGGATGGCGAAACCTACGGCAACCACCGTATCGATGTGATCGGCGTAAATTGCTATTCCTCACGCGACCTGGTCCAGTGGAAAAACGAAGGCTTGGTCCTGAAGGCGGTTCCGGATGACCCGGTGCATGACTTGCATCCGGGCAACGTGGCCGAGCGCCCCAAGGTCATCTATAACCGGACCACGAAAAAATATGTGATGTGGCTTCATATCGATTCCCGCAATTACGCGGCAGCGCGTGCAGGTGTTGCCGTGAGCGACCGGGTAACGGGGCCATACGAGTACCTCGGCAGCACGCGTCCCAATGGAAGTGATTCCCGGGATATGACCCTTTTTCAGGATGAAGACGGGAAGGCGTACCTGATCCATTCCTCCGATTGGAACAGCGTTACAATCATCTCCGAGCTTGATGAGAGTTACCTTGTCTTCACGGGGAAGTGCTCGCGGCATTTTGACCACGGGCAGAAGAACACCGGGCGCGAATCGGCGGCTGTATTCAAAACCGAAGGCAGGTATTATATCATTACCTCGGGGACGACAGGCTGGAGCCCGAATGCAGCTGAATACGCCGTCGCGGAATCCATCCATGGCCCCTGGAGAATCATGGGGAACCCATGCGCCGGGGAGAACTCGGACACGACATTCTTTTCCCAGAACACATACGTCTTTCCTCTCGCGGGAAAAGCTGGCGCTTTTATCTTCATGGCGGATCGCTGGAACAGGCACGATCTGAGGGATTCGAGGTATGTGTGGCTGCCTTTGCGGATCCAGGGTGAAAAGCTCACTTTGGAGTGGTTCGATGCCTGGGATCTGACGTATTTTGACAAATTACAGGCAGCCGCATTATGCTCGTCGCGCTGAAGGCCGGCATCGCGAACGACAAGCATGAGCATTTCCATACTTTCCCGGCATGTTCTTGCGGACACGACGGTTCGTTTTCTCCTGGACAAGGCTACCGGGCGCGTCGGGCTTGATCTTGTTCCGACGGCCCTTCTCGACCGGGTCAAAACACGTCGCGCCGGTCTTGCCGGGCTGCCTTATATCGATTTCATACCAGATCATGGAAATCCGCCCGCATTCCTCGTCGATCCGCTCGCCCAGGTGAAAATCGTGGGTGATCCCTATCCGGGTGCATTTTCGCAAGGGCACACCATGCGCAATTCTCCTTCGGTGGACGCATTCAAGTATGTCGGGCAGCAGGTTCTGGAGGAGGGTGGGAAGACAACAATAAAAACTGTTTTGAAAAGCGACGCGGGACATCGCATCGAGCATCGTTTCACATGGAACGAAGGGGATGCCGCCGCTGAAATCATCACTGCATTTTTCAATGATTCCGATCGCCCGGTAGCTCTGGAAATGCTCGGCAGCTTTTCACTTGGCGGCATAACACCATTTGATGCCGCCGACGCTCCGGGCAGATTGCGCGTGCACCGGTTCCGTTCGGTGTGGAGTGCGGAGGGACGGCTCGAGACGCGCTCGATTGAGCAGTTGCACCTCGAGCGTTCATGGAGCGGCGCGGGAATGTTCAGCGAACGCTTCGGGCAGGTGGGCTCGATGCCGGTGCGGAAGTGGTTTCCATTCGTGGCAGTGGAGGACACCGTGGCCGGTGTGACATGGGGCGCTCAACTGGCATGGGCGGGATCCTGGCAGATGGAGATTTTCCGGCAGCACGACGATGTCTGCCTTTCTGGCGGCCTGGCTGACCGGGAGTTTGGCCACTGGATGAAAACGCTTGCGCCGGGTGAATCCATCACCGCACCCCCGGCCACCATTGCCTGCGTGCAGGGCGGTCTCGATGATCTGTGCGACAGGTTGACAATTGTCCAGCATCGCGCGGTCGACACGCATCCCGGGGTTGAGCGCGATCTTCCAATTGTTTTCAATGAGTGGTGCACCACGTGGGGCGATCCGCAACACGACAAGGTTCTGGACATTGCAAAACGGCTGCAAGGGACGGATGTGCGTTACCTCGTGATTGATGCGGGATGGTACAAAGGCGACGGCAGCGACTGGAGCAGCGGACACGGCGACTGGGTGCCCGGCGCTAAACTTTTTCCACAAGGACTTGCCGTCACGGCACAGGCAATCCGCGACAGGGGCTTGATCCCGGGTTTGTGGTTTGAGATGGAGACGGTGGGGTCTCAATCAGCCGCATTTTCGCTCGTTGATCATTTGTTGAAACGCGACGGCCTGCCGGTGACGGTGCGTGAGCGCCGCTTCTGGAATCTCAGCGACCCGTGGGCTGTCGATTATCTCACCGGTAAAGTGATCGATCTGCTCGAGGAATGCGGATTCGGTTATCTTAAGGTCGATTACAATGAAACCATCGGCCTTGGCAGCGAAGATCCGGATGGCCTCGGCGAAGGCCTTCGAAAACAGGTCTGCGCCATTCACTGCTTTTTCGAGCGCATCCGGGAAAGATTGCCGGATCTGGTGATTGAAAACTGCTCCTCTGGCGGCCACCGTCTCGAGCCGTCGATGCTTGCGCGCACCGCCATGTCCTCCTTCTCTGACGCGCATGAACTTGTGGAAATCCCTATCATTGCGGCAAACCTGCACCGGCTGATGCTGCCGCGCCAAAGCCAGATATGGGCGGTGTTGCATCCCTCCGACAGCGAGCAGCGTCTGGCGTACAGTCTCGCGGCCACGTTCCTCGGGCGCATGTGTCTGTCCGGTGAAATAGCCGCACTCTCTCCATCGCAATGGACTGTTGTCCAAAAAGCCTGTCATCTTTATCGAAAAGCGGCACCAATCATCAAACACGGCATCAGCCGTCGCTTTGGAGAGCTTGGCGAAAGTTGGCGTCATCCGAAAGGCTGGCAGGCCGTCCGTCGCGTGGCGGAGGATGGCCGGTCCATTCTGGTGGTTGCGCATGCTTTTGAAAACGCGCCCGGTGAAATGGTCGTGCCGCTGCCGGTGGGCGATTGGAAGATGAGTGAGGAATTTTCCTGCAGGAATGCGACTGTAAGGGGGGCGGAATTGGTTTGTCCTGCAGGAGGGAATGATTTCTCCGGTCATGTCGTGCTGCTTGAACTATGAAACGGTACTTCATCTTTCCGGTCATCGTGATGTGGATCGAAAGCTTCACATTAACTCTTCCCGCGGAATCAACCATGCCCGCCCGGGCGGAAACGCCCACGGTGCTTGTGGACAGCCTTTCATTCGGCGGCGCCGCCGCCGAGCAGCAGCACGGTTTGAAAGCTGACAACAGCGAGCCATTTCATGGCGCGCTTGATCAACCTGCGCGCAAATTGCTTCCGCGGGATGGCGGGCAATGGGAGGGGGGAACCATGGATTTCACATTGAAGGTCGACCCCCTGAAGCCGAATTACATCACGGTCCGACTTTGGGGATCCGATGTGAATGCCAACCGGCTCATTCTTTTCTGCGAGGGAAAACAAATAGGTTACCGCCATCTGGGGGATGTCGACATCCTTGATTTCGGCACGGATAACAACTCGCCGGCTTACAATGGCCGCTTTTTCTATAATACATTCCCGCTACCGGTCTCGATGACGAATGGCAAAACTGTGCTGCATTTCGAAATTCGCAGCACCGGCAGGATTTGGGGATGCGCATCCACATTCGAGAATCTCCAGAAACCGATGGAGGGGCCCACACGCGGCATCTACCGGCTTTATACACATACAGACGGATTTTTCGTTCCGCCTGTGGATGAGGTGCAGGGAGCTGTTCCCGCCGATATTCCGAAGCGCAGCGAACCCGGCATTGAGGTGCTCGGGAAGGTGAAGGAGCACGTCAACCACGCCTTGGACGAGTTGTTGAAATCCCCGGTGCCGTTGGACCAGATGCAGCTTCAATTCCTTGCCAGGGCTTGGCATGTGAAATGGACGCAGGCTTACCACAACGAAAAAGCCATTGAGCAGATCATCAGGGGCGTGGACTCCATTTATGCGGCTTCGCTCAAGAGTGATGCCTTGCTGACGGACGATAAATCCACATGGAACCCGGGTTGGTTCGGATTCGGTCCCGCTGCGGATGCCGTCCGGCTTCTGTCGCAACTACTGGAACCGTCCCTCGACAAAAAGCTTGAGGACGGCAAAAGCCGCCGCGAGGCATGGTCGGGGATGTTTCAGTCAAGCCGGGACTGGCTGAGCCACCACCGCCGGCTTTACACAAACCAATCCATGATCGTGGATTTGAACCTCTACCGCTCGAACCGAGCAGTCGCGGCGATTGATCCAAAAAACGCCATGCCGGAGGAGAAGGCGCGTCATTATCTGTATGAGGCCATTGGTCTGGTGCCATGGCTCGGCAGCGATACCGACAGCAGCCCCGCGATGCCTGAAGGGGGTCATTATTTTCAACTGACTGAAAAAGGCCTTACCCGCGAACTGGGTTATGTGGGCTACTACGGCGAGGTGATCGATTGGGTTACGCAGATTTATGACGCCACGCGTGATCCGGGCAAACCCGGTGACGAAAAAATAAAAGCGCAGGCGGTGAAAATCGCGCATGACCGCGGCATTTTCCGTTATCCAATGCTTGATGCGGATGGCAACCGGGCCATGCGCATCGAGACTGTAGTTGGCTGGCGCGACACCCATTATCCCGGTGATGTGTGCTACGCCGAGCGGACCACCTGGGATGCCTCCCCTCTTTACGTCGCGGCGGCAACCCTCGATCCGGAGGAAATCGGATACGTGCAGCAGATGTTTGAGGACAACCAGTATTTCAAGTCAGTCGGGGAACGGATGACCGGTCACAGCCTCCGCGTGACCATGGGCCTGCTTGATACGCCGGATGAATACGAAATCCTCAACTCGCAGCCTCCGTCCCCGCGGCGATTGCCGATGTCATGGGACCAGCCCGATTTTGTTTTTGCCGACGGGCAGGATGGTGTCGTTGCGCTCAAGCATGGCAGCGACATCCTCTATGCCTCGTTATATTGGCGCGCGACCGGAGGAATCAATAATCTCGCCCGCATCCATTACATCACTCCGTCCTATGATCGTATTGCGGTGGTGAGGGAGGAAACGAAATTCTCCCCAAGCGGCCAGACTTACAAGCGCCCGGACTGGATCAATTTTGCCTTCGGAAACGGTGGCCCGAGATATCCCGGCAACCTGCATTCAGCTTATGCCGGCGAGGAACTTCCCATTGCCAAGCCTCCGCCGGGTGTGGAGATCAAGCCGGGCGAAAACAATGTCTACGCGGGCAAGGGTGAGTTTTACACGTTGCGTTACGGCCCATACCTCATAGGCATGAACACGACAATGGATCGCAGCTATGAATTGGATGTCCCGCAGGAATTTCGATCGGCATTGGAACTGGTTTCGGGAAAAAGGATTTCGACATCGGAAACACTGAAAGTCGGGCCGGTTTCAACGGTGGTATTATATCTCGGTTACAAACCTGAAAGCGCGCCGGGAAATGAATAAAATTCATAATCCCGTTCTTCGGGGATTCAACCCCGATCCATCATTTCTGCGGGTGGAAGACGACTACTATATTGCCACCAGTACCTTCGAATGGTTTCCCGGAGTGCAGATTCATCATTCGCGTGATCTGGTGCACTGGCATCTGATTTGCCACGGTCTCAAGACAAAATCCCTGCTCGATCTTACGGGAGTGCCGGATTCGGGAGGTATCTGGGCTCCTTCCCTGAGTTATGACCAGGGTGTTTTTTATCTGGTTTATACTATTGTGCGATCGTGGGGGATGGGACGGCCCTTCAAGGATCTTCATAATTATCTGGTTACTTCCGAAAGTATTCACGGGCCGTGGTCCGAACCGGTGTTTCTGAACTCCAGTGGTTTTGATGCCTCATTGTTTCATGACGATGATGGGCGCAAATGGGTCGCCGGCATTCAGTGGGATTTTCGCAAAAATCACCCCCGATTTGGCGGTATTATCTTGCAGGAGTACGATGGCGCCTCCCGAAAATTAATAGGACCGGTTCACAATATATTGCGCAAGAACGACCTGATCGAGGGGCCGAACCTCTACAAAAAGGACGGTTACTATTATCTCATGCTTGCCGAGGGCGGCACGGGGTGGAACCACTCCATATCCATGGCCCGCTCCCGTTCGATCACGGGCCCCTACGAGTGTGATCCTCAATCCGTGGTGCTCACCGCGCGGGATGACGGCGCGATATCATTGCAAAAGGCGGGCCACGGTGAACTGGTGCAGACGCAATCGGGCGAATGGTATCTTGTTCACCTGTGCAGCCGTCCCATGGGCGGGGAGCGCCGGTGCATGCTCGGGCGCGAGACAGCGATTCAAAAAGTTTCGTGGTCGGAGGATGGCTGGCTCCGGCTGGCGGGCGGCGGCACCGCTCCGCAAGTTGATGTGCCTGCTCCCGTGGATTTGGAGGCGCATCCATGGCCGCAGGAAACTTCCAGGGATGATTTCGATGATTCCAGCTTGTCGCTCCATTGGAATTCCCTGCGTGTTCCCGTGGATGAGTCGTGGGTTTCGCTGGATGAGCGTCCGGGGTGGCTGAGGTTAAAAGGCCGGGAATCGCTGGTATCTGTGCATGAGCAAAGCCTTCTTGCAAGGAGGCTGCAAAGCTTCCGCTGCATAGTGCAAACCTCGGTGGAATTTGATCCCGCTCATTTCATGCAGTCTGCGGGCCTGATCTGCTGGTACGATACCAGGATGCATTATTACCTGCGGGTGACCTATGACGAATCAGCCGGGAAGATTCTGGGGATAGTCCTGACTGACGATGGCGTTTATGACGAATTGCCGGACAGCAATATCGCGATTGCGGGCTGGAAGCATTGCCATCTCCGGGCGGTGATCGATTATGCATCCCTCGTTTTTTTTGCATCGCCCGATGGCGATCAATGGCAGCCGGTGGGGCCGCTTCTTGATGCATCGAAACTGTCGGATGACTACGGGCAGGGTCTGCACTTTACCGGCGCTTTCGTGGGAATCTGCGCACAGGACTTGGGCGGCACGCGGGCAATAGCGGATTTCGATTATTTCGAAATCAAAGGAACCGCCCGCCCGGGCGAATGAGAATTTGACGAAAGACGGCAGTCAATAGCCTGGAATCAGTCAACAGTGTGACACGAATACATGTTTGATACTGCCTATTCTGCAGTCAATTTCCCGTGACGACGCTAGTTTCCGGAAATTTGGATACCCCCCAGGACCGTGTTTTTAAAATCATTCCATGAAGTTGATTCTGCCATAGTCGCTGGACTATTGCGACTCCACAGAACCAGTGCTGCGGAAGCGAGAGAAGTAATTATTTCACCAAAATGAACTCGAAAACAATAGTGGCCGCCTCGACAGCATTGATCATGACGGTGTTTGCACTCCGGTCTGCCAGTGCAACGGAGCCATCACCCGCGCTCGAGCCGATGGCCACGGGAAAATTCCAGCCCACATGGGAGTCGCTCAAACAATACGAATGTCCGGAGTGGTTTCGCGATGCGAAGTTCGGCATCTGGGCGCACTGGTCGGCGCAGTGCGTGCCGGAGCAGGGGGACTGGTATGCCCGCAGCATGTATATCGAGGGTAATCGTGATTACAAATACCAGGTGGATCATTACGGTCATCCTTCCAAGTTCGGGTTCAAGGACATCGCTCACATCTGGCACGCGGAGAACTGGGATCCGGACAAACTCATGCAGCTCTACAAGCGCGCCGGCGCGCAGTATTTCTTCGCGCTGGCAAACCACCACGACAATTTCGATTGTTACGACAGCAAGTATCAGCCGTGGAATTCGGTCAGCATAGGTCCGAAAAAGGATATCGTGGGCCTCTGGGCGGAGGCTGCTCGAAAATACGGTCTGCGCTTTGGCATTAGTGTCCATGCGGCGCACGCATGGAGCTGGCTTGAGACTTCCCAAGGCGCCGACAAGGCCGGCCCCATGGTCGGTGTCCCGTACGATGGCAAACTCACCAAGGCGGACGGAAAGGGACAATGGTGGGAGGGGCTCGATCCCCAGGATTTGTATGCCCAGAATCACGCCCCCGGCGGACTGCATTGGGATTGGGACAAAGGCACACCCCCGGACCAGGCTTACATCGACAAATTTTACAACCGCACGATTGACCTGATCAACAAATACCATCCCGACCAGATTTATTTCGACGACACCGTGCTGCCACTTTACCCGGTCAGCGACGTCGGCTTGAAAATCGCAGCGCATTTTTACAACAGCAGTATGAAATGGCACGATGGCCGCAACGAAGCGGTAATTAACGGGAAGATCCTCAGCGAGGAGCAGCGCCACTGCTTGGTTTGGGACATGGAGCGCGGCCTGAGTGACAAAATGCAACCCATCCCATATCAGACTGACACGTGCATTGGAAACTGGCACTACGACCGCAGTTTGTTCGACCGTCATCGTTACAAGAGCGTCAAAACCGTGGTGCAGATGCTTGCCGATACCGTCAGCAAAAACGGCAATCTGATGCTCAATATCCCGGTGCGCGGCGACGGCTCGATTGATTCCGACGAGGTGGCTTTCCTCGAGGACATGGCAAAGTGGATGGATGTGAACAAGGAAGGCATCATCGGCACGCGCCCGTGGAAAGTATTTGGCGAGGGGCCCGCGTCCGAATCTCCGATCCCGCTGAAAGAGCAGGGATTCAATGAGGGAAAGGGCAAACCTCTTACTGCCGATGACATTCGTTTTACCGCAAAGGGGGATGTGCTCTATGCCATCGCCATGGGTTGGCCGAAGCAGGATTTGAAAATAAAATCTCTCGGCAATGCTGCCAGACTGCTGGATAAACCGATAGGAGACATCCGGTTGCTGGGTAGTGATGAAAAGATCGAGTGGTCGCAGGCCGATGATGCGGTGACAATTCATCCCCCGCAAAAGCAACCCGGCGATAACGCAATCGTGTTCAAAATCACACCAAGAGCATGACGCTTCAGCCGTTTCATTTGAGCAGCATACCTTCCCTCAATTCCAATATATGACATCCCTCTATTCATTCACCCGCTTGGGCTGCGTTATGGCCTCAATTACTTTGGGCCTGGCATTTACCGGCATCCCGCTGAACGCGCAGGATTCGCCGCGCGAACGCATTTCCCTGGACGCAGGCTGGCGCTTTCAGAAAGACGACCCGCAGGATGCAAAGGGGAAACTGGATTATTCCAAAATCAAGGATTGGATCACGGCCACCGGCGCTGACTTCAAGAAGGATTCCGGAACCGGACAAACAAAACCGCCGGGAAATCCGGGTGGTGATATTTCCTATGTGCGGGGTGGATTTGATGACAAGGGCTGGAGGCAACTCAATCTCCCGCATGACTGGGCTATCGAAGGCCCTTTCAAACAGGAATATCCCGGCGACACCGGCAAGCTGGCATCGTGGGGGGTGGGTTGGTACCGCAGGCATTTCAATGTTGCGGATGCGGATAAAGCGAAACAGTTTTCCATAGAGATCGATGGAGCCATGGCGTACTCCATGGTCTGGCTGAATGGCAAATTCATCGGGGGCTGGCCCTATGGTTACGCCTCTTATCAGCTTGATCTCAGTTCCGCCGTCCAGCCCGGGGATAATGTCCTGGCCATCCGGCTGGACAATCCACCGGACTCCTCGCGCTGGTACCCCGGCGGCGGGATTTATCGCAACGTCTGGCTGGTCAAAACGATGCCTGTGCATGTGGCGCACTGGGGCACTTATATCACGACTCCCGCCGTTGATGAAAAATCGGCGACAGTCCATATCAAGGTCCAGGTGGATAAGCCGCAGGATGCAAGCGTTACCGTGCAAACGCAAATTTTCGAAACAGGGGAGGATGGGCGGCCTGCGGGGAATGCTGTCGCTGAGTCCAACACTCCGGGAGATATTACAGGAATCCGGGAAATGGATTTGCATGTTTCAAATCCGAAACTGTGGGAACTGAAAAAACCGGCTCTCTACGTGGCTGTCACCAGTATCCTGTCGAATAACGAGGTTGTGGACCGCAGCCGGACGACCTTCGGCATTCGCACGATCAGGTTCGACAAGGACCAGGGATTTTTTCTCAACGGCAGACATGTGAAACTCAACGGCGTGTGTGATCACCACGATCTCGGCGCGCTGGGCACGGCGGTCAACGAGCGCGCATTGCAACGCCAGATTGAATTGCTGAAGGAGATGGGTTGCAACGCCATTCGCACCAGCCATAACCCGCCCGCGCCGGAGCTGCTCGATCTATGCGATCGCATGGGGATGCTTGTCATGGACGAGCTTGTCGATTGCTGGAAAATCTCCAAGTGTCCGAACGACTACCACAAGCTGTACGATGACTGGCACGAGAAGGATTTGCGCGCGATGATTCGCCGCGACCGGAATCATCCCTGCGTGGTGCTGTGGAGCATCGGCAACGAAATCCCGGAGCAGAGCAAACCCCAGGGTCCGCAAATGGCCTCGGAACTCACGGCGATCGTGCACGAGGAAGACCTGACACGGCCTACCACATTTGCCTGCAGCGATACGCGCGGAGGATACAACGGATATCAAAAAGGGGTGGATGTGTTCGGTTACAACTACAAACCCTGGGAGTACGGAAAATTCCGCGCAGCCAACCCGGATATCCCGATCTTTGGCAGCGAAACCGCATCCACGACCAGCTCGCGCGGCGAATATTTCTTCCCTGTGAGCAATAACAAGCGCGATGGAAAGTCGGATTTCCAGATGAGTTCCTACGATCTCTACGCAGCGGGTTGGGCGACCACACCGGATCAGGAATTCAAGGGGCAGGACGAGAACCCATGCGTTGCCGGCGAATTTGTCTGGACGGGTTTTGATTATCTGGGGGAACCGACTCCTTATAATAGGGATGCCACTGTTTTATTGAACTACCACACCCCGGAGGACAAGGCGCGGGCAGAGGAGGAGCTCAAAAAGCTGGGCAAAATCCAGGTTCCATCGCGCAGCTCGTACTTCGGTATCTTCGATCTCGCGGGGTTCAAGAAAGACCGGTTTTACCTCTACCAGTCGAAATGGCGCCCCGACTTTCCCATGGCGCACATTCTGCCGCACTGGAACTGGCCGGACCGCGCCGGGCAGATGACTCCCGTGCATGTCTATACCTCTGGCGACGAGGCGGAGCTGTTCCTCAACGGCAAATCGCTGGGGCGTAAAAAGAAAGGGCAATACGAGTACCGCCTCCGCTGGGATGACGTGGTGTATGAGCCCGGTGAATTGAAAGTGGTGGCTTACAAGGAAGGCCGGAAATGGGCGGAGGATGTGATGAAGACCACCGGTCCCGCGACCAAACTGCTGCTTGAGGCAGACCGTTCCCGGATTGCCGCCGATGGGCAGGATCTCTCGTATGTCACGGTGACCATCGCCGACCGGAACGGATTGATGGTGCCGCGCTCAAAAAATCCGGTCCAGTTCGAAGTGTCCGGCCCCGCCGAGATCGTTGCCGTGGACAATGGTGACGCCACCAGCCACGAATCCTTCCAGTCGAGCCAGGTGAAGGCGTTCAACGGTCTGGCCCTCGTGATCCTGCGCGCAAAGCCCGGGCAGACCGGCGCAGTAGTATTGCGCGCCAGTTCAGCAGGTTTGCAATCTGCAGCTTTGCCGCTCCAAACACAGTAAATTTACCCTCCCCCGGTTATAATCAGAATGTTGCGACGATCCAAAAAAGCCACGGTGGCCTTCATTGTGTTATGCATGTCCTTGCATTGCACAGCGACTGTTTGCCGCGCAGCGGATACGGACGCGTGGCAGCAACTGGGTGGTACGGCATTCGAGCATTGGACCGGACTTCAGGTTCTGCCGGCGAAAGCCGGGTCGTCAGCCCGGCTGGCGGTTCCCGGTGAGGCGACCTTCCGTTATCCGGATGGTCCGCGGGGCTTTTACAAGTATGGATTCCGCACGTTGAATGACAGTGCCGCCGATTGGAAGGGGTTTTACGGTGTGCAAGCCGAGATCAGTCTGGAGAGTGACAGAGAGGTGGAGCTGACCTTTGCAATAAAACCCGCCGGTCACAATGGACAGGCGGAGCCGGGCATGAAAAGCGTTATCCGCATTCACGGACAGGGGCCGAAAACGGTAATGCTGCCATGGACGGCGTTCGGCTTTGACCAGGCGCGCACCTCGTTCCTAAAATACATCAAGG
>Ga0068860_100000613_pt1 | contig 42332 bp, 33 predicted proteins | sample KBSSwiS32_FD_66597 | JGI IMG/M metagenome (GOLD analysis project Ga0068860, IMG submission 66597) | Switchgrass rhizosphere microbial communities from Kellogg Biological Station, Michigan, USA - KBS Switchgrass S3-2 | ecosystem: Host-associated > Plants > Roots > Rhizosphere > Soil ... | reverse complement strand
CGCCGGCGCTTTTCGCCTACCCCGCGTCCAACGCCCCCGCACGGCGTCGCACGCGCGCCTCGATCCGGGCGCGGAGCGCCGCGAGCTCCGGATCGTCCCAACGCGCGAGCAGCTCGTGGGCATCCTCGCGGGCTCGGGCGAGCCATTCCTCATCCGCCAGAAGGTCCGCGACGCGGAACAGCGGCACCCCGGATTGGCGGTTGCCGAGCAGCTCGCCGGGACCGCGGATCGCGAGGTCGGCCTCGGCGATGCGAAAACCGTCGGCGGTCTCGGCGAAGACTTCGAGCCGGCGCCGTCCTTCTTCCGACAGCCGGCCGTGGATCGCGACGCAGCGCGAAGGCGCGCTCCCCCGTCCCACCCGGCCGCGCAGCTGGTGGAGCTGGGCCAAACCGAACCGCTCGGCGCTCTCGATCACCATCCAGCTCGCCTCCGGTACGTCGATGCCCACCTCGATCACGGTGGTCGCGACCAGAAGGCGGATCGTCCCGGCCGCGAACGAACGGAGGATCGCTTCCCGCTCCGCCGCCGGCAGCCGGCCGTGGAGGGCGGCACTCGGCACGTCGGGAAATTGATCGCGGATCAACGCGCCCAACTCCGCCACCGAACCGGCATCGACCTCTTCGCTCTCCTCGATCAGCGGAAACACCACGTAGGCCCGCGCTCCGGCCGCGAGATCGGCCCCGAGGCGGGCGTAGACACCGCGGCGGCGCGCGGCGGATACCACCTCGGTTGCGATCGGCGAGCGCCCCGGCGGCAGCTCGTCGAGCACCGAAAGATCGAGGTCGCCGTAGAGCGCCAGGGTGAGCGAGCGCGGAATCGGCGTCGCGGTCATCACCAGCAGGTCGGGGCGCTCCCCTTTCGCCTGGAGCAGCCGGCGTTGGGCCACCCCGAACCGGTGCTGCTCGTCGACCACCGCGAGACCGAGGCGCGCGAAGCGGATCCCCTCCTGGATCAGCGCATGGGTGCCCACCGCGATCTGGATCTCGCCCCGGGCGAGCGCTTCGCGCCGCGCCGCCGGATCGGGAGCGGAGGCGGTGAGGAGGCCGATCCGATACCGGCCGCCGAGCAATCGGTCCAGGCTCGCGAAATGCTGTTCGGCGAGCAGCTCGGTCGGGGCCATGAACGCCCCTTGCAGGCCGTTCTCCGCTGCGATCGCCAAGCTGAGCGCCGCGACGATCGTCTTGCCGCTGCCAACGTCCCCCTGGAGCAGCCGAAGCATCGGGTGCGGCCCTTTAAGGTCCGTCGCGATCTCGCCGAGCGCCCGCTTCTGCGCCGAGGTCAGGCGAAACGGCAGGATCGCCCGCGCGGCGGCGCGGACCTTCTCGTCGATCCGGTAGCGGTGGAGCCGCGGGGAGCGGGTCGCGAGCGCCCGGAAGCGGGCGATCTCCAGTTGAAAATCGAGCAGCTCGCCATAGATCAGGCGCAGTTGGGCGGGCGTCCGCCGGGCGGCGAGCTCACGCGGATCGGCGTCGTCCGGGGGGCGATGGAGGTAGTGGAGCGCCGCGCCGATCGGCGGCAGGTCGTGGCGCGTGCGCAGCGCCTCGGGCAGGTGCTCGGGGATCGCCGCGAGATCGAGCCGGTCGAGCGCGGCATCGAGCAGGCGGCGCAACACCACGGTCGAGAATTCGGCGATCGTCGGATAGATCGGCGCGATGCGCGCGCCATGAATCGCGCTCTCGGCCCGCTCGCAGGTCGGGTTGAGAAGCTGGAGTGCGGGGGCCTCCGCGCCTTTCTCTCGCTTCCCCTCGGATTTCGAAGCGCGAGCGGGCTGAAGCCCTCCCCAGAGCAGATAGAGCGCGTCGGGCGCGATCTGTTTGGGCAAGAACGGCCGGTTGAACCAGACCACGGGCAGCTCGCCGCTGTCGTCGCGAACCACGCCGCGCACCAGCGACAGGCCCCGCTTGCGGACGAAGACGGAAGACAGCTGCTCGATCCGGCCGACGACGCCGACGAAACCGGCCCCCGGCCCGGAAAGCACCTCGGCGATGGAAGAGATCGCGCGCCGATCCTCGTAGCGGAACGGCAGGTGGAACAGCAGGTCGGTCACTCGCCGGTAGCCGGCCGCGGCGAGCGCAAGAGCCCGGGCCGGACCGATCCCCGGTAGGCTGTCGAGCGGCGAGGAGAGGGTGAGGATCGTCAGGGGGTTTCGGGCATCTCGAAGCGGAGGGCGACCACCCCGAGCTTGATCTCGTCGCCGCTTTTCAGCTCCGAAGGGACGCCCTTTTCGAGCCGCGCGCCGTTCAAGAAGGTGTTGTTCATCGTGCCGATCTCTTCGCCGAGGAAGAACTTGTTGCCCTGGCGGTAGATCTTCGCGTGGCGGCGCGACACCGCGCGCTGGCTGTCGACCGGCGTCAAGTCGATGTCGGGATAGATGCCGGTCACCGGATCGCGCCGGCCGAGCGAGGTCTCGGGGCCGGTGGAGATCGCAAACTCCATCCCCGAGGCGACGTGGATCACCCGTTCGAGCGCGGTCGATTCCTCGGCCGGTTCGTCCTGTTGCGGCAGCTCGCTCGCCGCGCGGCTCTGGCCGACCGAAGCGAGCGCGTCGACCAGCAGCGCGTCGGCTTCGCGCAGGCGACGCGACAGTTTGCGCATCATGCGCACCGCGATCTCGGGATTCCGCTGCAGCATGCCGGCGAACATCGTGCCGTTGATCGTGACCAGCTTCACGGCTGAGATCGCCCGGATCGAAGCCGCCCGCGGCAACTCTTCGAGCAGCGACATCTCGCCGAAGAAATCGCCTTTTTCGAGCACCGCGATCTGATGGTCCTCCTCGCCCGCCCGATTGAGCACCTCGACCTGCCCCTCGTGGACGATGTACATCTCGGTCCCGAGGTCCCCTTCGCGGAAAATGTAATCGCCCGCCGCGAACTCGACCAGCAGATCCTCGCTCCTCTTGCCGACCCCTTCGGGGGGCGCCGGTCCGCCGGTCGTCTTGAACACGGGTTTCGACATTTGGGTCAGCTCGCTCCGAGAATCAATCGCCGGCCCGCGGCGTCCAGCACTGCCGGCAGGCCGAGGGGCAGCGTCCAATTCGGGCTACGGTGACCGCTATTATGGCCGATCCCGACCGGCCAGGTGAAGGAACCGAGCGCATCGGCGAGCAGCTCGCGCCAGGCGGCTTCCGGGGCGAGCGGCCGGTCGCCGTCGTCCACGTGCCCGACCACCAATCCGGCGAGCCGGTCGAGCCGGCCGGAAAGACGCAGCTGCGCGAGCATCCGATCGACCCGATAGGGCGGCTCGCCGACCTCCTCGAGCAGCAGAATGGCGCCTTCGAGGTCGGCGGCATAGGGCGTTCCGAGCGTGGCGGTGAGCAAGCTCAGGCAGCCGCCGAGCAGCACGCCGCGGGCCGGCTCGTCCCCTTCGCGGAGCGATCCGGCAAACCACTGCTCGGCCGGGTAGCGCCCGGCAAGCGCGCCGAGAAACGACGCCCGCTCCGCCTCGTCCTGGCCGCGGGCGAAATCCACCGCCACCATCGGGCCATGGAACGCCACCAAACCTAAGCGACGCACCACTTCGAGCAGGAAAGGGGTGAGGTCGGAAAATCCGACGTAGGCGCGCGGGCGCGCGGCGAGCAAGGCCCAATCGATGTCCGGCAACAGGCGCAGAACGCCGTGGCCGCCGCGGGCGAACAGGATCGCCGTGATCGACGGATCGGCCGCCAACTGGTGAAACGCCGCCAGCCGCTCGGCATCGCCGCCGGCGAACATCCCCGACCGGGCTCCCAAGTTCGAGGCCGGCACCGGCACGAAACCGAGCTGTTCGAGCGCGGCGATCCCCAGCGCCAGGCGCTCGGGATCGACCGGCCCGGAGAGGGCGGCGATTCCGACCCGGTCTCCGGGAAGCACCGGAGGCGGAAGCTGGGCGGGAGAAATCACGATCGGACTTTACGAGAGAATCGGCCGGAGCGCACCGTAAGCCGAATTCTGTCTCCCCGCGGCTTAAAGCCGCGGTTCGCGGTCATTCCTCTGAGACCGGCGTTGCCGCCGGCTTCAAGCAACCTACCCGGAAGCGGCCCGCGCCGACCCGAAGGCCGGAACGGAGCGGGACGGGCGGCCCGCGTACATCCGCTCCCCTATTTGGTCTTGCTCCGCAGGGGGTTTACCTAGCCTCGTCCGTCGCCGGCCGAGCGGTGCGCTCTTACCGCACCGTTTCACCCTTACCGGACCCCCGAAAGAGCCCGGCGGTCTGTTCTCTGTTGCACTGATCCGTCGCGTCGCCGCGCCTCGCCGTTAGCGAGCCTGCTTACCCGTGGGAGTTCGGACTTTCCTCTCCGTGCCCGGCGTTAACCGTCACGAAGCGACCGCCTGTTGCGCTCCGGCCGAGAGGGCATCATAGCGCGAATGGGGCGGCCCACGACGAAAGGGACGGCGAAACCGAGGGCAGACACGTAGGTCTGCCCCTACACATGTCGGGTTGGTAGGGGCGCACCTGTGTGTGCGCCCTGGTGGGCGATTCGACAGGTCAGGCGAACTTGAGGTGCAGACCGACCTTCGCCTCGGCGCCCTGGCCGTGGCGCATCGTGGTCATCGGGCGGCGGAACGATTCGAGGCTGATCCCCTTGCGCAGAGCGAGCAGGATGCCGGCGGCCTCGGCGTAGTTGTCGACCTCGATCACGTTGTGGAAGCCGAGCCGAGCCGCCGAAACGCCGAAGATCGTCTTGTTCTCGCGCACCGCGATGATCGGAATGCCGTGACGATGGGCGTAGATCGCTGGAATTCCGCCCAGCGAGCTGGCGGGACAGACCACCGCGAAGACGTTGTGCACGTTCACCACGTCGGCGGAGCGGTAGGGGTGCTGGCCGCCGAGCTGCGGCGCGCGGCGCAAGCCGATCAGCGTGCAGGCAAGGCCGGAGGCCGAGGCCATCTCGCCCGCGCCGCGGGCGTCGACGATCGCTTCCCGCAGGTCGAACTCCTTGCTGTTGAGCATCGGCGCGTGCGCGGCCGGCATGTGGAAGCGCCGGACCACCAGGTGCGAGACGATCGCCTCGACGCCGCCCAGCGGGTTCGGGTACTCGCCGGCGAAGTGCTTGACGTAGTTGTCTTCCGGCAGGTCCTGGATGTTGGTGGTGATCGCGATCGCGTTGGCGCCCTTCTTGATCAGCCGTTCGCAGGCGGCGAACAGGACCGCCGGCCGGTCGACCGTGCCGACGTAGGCGCCCGAACCGTTTTCGAACGAATGGGTGCCGATCGGCTGCTCGGTGACCTCGACGTCGACAATGTCGATGCCGAACACTGCGCGCACGGTGTTCACCACGTTGAACACCACGTCGAGCGCCTCGGGCGTCGTGCGCTCGACCACCAAGCCGATCCGGTTGCCGTAGGGGAGGTGAAAATCGACCGCGCCCTTCATCAACAGGTCGATCGACATGCCCTCGGAGTAGAGGACGTTGTCGGCCATGCTGATGAAGTTCGAGGCGTTGACCGCGTTCGGGTTGGTCACCAGGTAGTCGGTCGCCGCCGCGAGCAGGTTGGTGGCCGGCGCCGCGTCGCCCGCGTAGCCGCCGAGATCGCAGCCGATGCCGGTCGGAATCACGCTCACCGCGACCGCCTTGCCCGGGAAGTGAGGGCGCTCGGAAAGCGTCCCGGCGGCGGATTCGGTCTCCCGCTCGTCCTCGATCTCGGCGAACGTCGCCTCGACCACGATCTCCTTCTCGGTAACCTCCGAGATATACCAGCGCAACGCCTCGCGGCCGATCCTCTGTTCAACGATCTCGGCGATCGACTGCGAGCCGATCACGTCGAATTTTTTCAGGCGAAACTGACGATTCTCGATCAAGGTACCACCCTCCGACGGCCGGGCGTCTTCGGCTCCGCCCGCGATTTCGCTGGAATAAAGGAATCCGGCGGGCAACGCGCGCCCGCCTCCCTATAAGTAACTCTCGGGGGCGAAAAGGGGACAGCTCGGGGCCGATTCACGCCTCGCGACCCGGACTTCGGTTCCTACCGCTTCAACCGCGCGACAGATCCAGGTCGAACACCCGGCGAACTTCGGGCAGGGCGGCGAGCTCGGCGATCATCTCGAGGGTGAGCTGTTGATCGACCCGGTAGACGGTCCACGCATCCCTCTCGCCGTCTTTCCTCGCGAGGTGGATGTCGGCGATGTTGACGCCCAGCGTGCCGAGCTTGGTGCCGACCTTGCCGATCACCCCCGGCACGTCCCAGCTGCGCAGCAGGAGCAGGTGCCCCTCCAGCCGGCATTCGAGCGGCAGAGTGCCGAGCCGGATCAGCCGCGGCTGACGGTCGGCGTAGAGCATGCCGCCGATCGAAAACTCCCCCTCGGCGCCCTGGATGCGCAATCCGACCTGCTCTCCCGTCTCGCCGCGCCGCGGGTGGAGCGTGCGGACCAGCTCGATGCCTCGATCGCGGGCCAACCACTCGACGTTTACGTAGTTGACCGCGTCGCCGAGCGCCCGGTCGAGCGCGCCTTTGGCGACCGAGAGCGAAACCGCCGCGCCGAAGGCCTCGGGAACGCCGCGGAGGTCGACCTCCAGGCTGTCGACCTTGCCGCCGGCCAAGGCGGTACCAAGACGCCCGAGCTGCTCGCCGAGCAGCAGGAACGGTCCCGCGCCGCTCGCGTCGGCGGAAAACGGCAGGTTGACCGCGGAAACCGCGTACGAGCCGGCGAGCGCATCGAGAACCATGCGGGCGACCTCGCTCGAAACGCGTTCCTGCGCTTCGACGGTCTGGGCGCCGATATGCGGCGTCGCGACCACTCGGGGGTGGGCGACCAGACGAGGGTCGACCGGCGGCTCCTGCGCGAAGACGTCGAGCGCCGCGCCGCCCAGGTGGCCGGAGTCGAGCGCCGCGAGCAGGGCCGCCTCGTCGACCACGCCGCCGCGAGCGCAATTGACCAACAAAGCTCCCGGTTTCATCCGCGCGATCCGCTCGGACGATAGGAGGTTCTTGGTTTCCGGCGTGAGCGGCACGTGGAACGTCACCGCGTCCGCCGCTTCGAGCAGCGCGTCGAGCCCGAGCAGCGGCACGCCGAGCCGGCTGGCGATCTCCTTGTCGAGCCAGGGGTCGAAGGCGACGACTTTCATCTCGAACGCCTGAGCCCGCGCCGCGACCTTTTGGCCGATCCGACCGAAGCCGATGATGCCCAAGGTCTTGCCTTGAAGCTCGACGCCGAGGAAGCGGCTGCGCTCCCACTCTCCCCGCTTCATCGAGGCGTCCGCCGCCGGGAGCTGGCGCGCGAGCGCCAGGAGCAACGCGAAGCTGTGCTCGGTCGCCGAGATCAAATTCGCGTTCGGCGCGTTGAGCACCAGGACGCCGCGACGCGTCGCTTCGAAGACGTCGACGTTGTCGACTCCTACCCCGGCACGGCCGACCACCCGCAGGTTGGGTGCGAGCGCGAGCAGCGCCGCGTCCACCTGGGTACGGCTGCGCACCAGCAAGGCGGTGCAATCGCCGATCGCGGCTTCGACCGCGGCGCGGCCCTCGCTCGAGACGTCGAGCACCTCCGCGCCGCCGGCGCGCAAGATGTCGAGCCCCGCCGGGCTCAAAGGATCGGCGACCAAGATTCGCGCTGCGCTCATGACGGTAGAAACCCCGAGATTCGAACACCGCCGCCGCTTCGTGCGGCGTCGTTCAACACCATTTGGGCCAGCGCCAGGTCGAGCACGCCGAGACCGAACGGCGAAAAGATCGCTGGCCGCTCGCGATCGACCCGTGCCGGCTGGCGCCCGGCCGTGATGTCGGCGAGCGCGCAGCGGATGAAGTCGCGATGCCCCACTTTTTGCTCGGCGAGATGGATCGAGGTCGACGCGCGGCAGACGTGATCGGCGTCGTCCACCACGTTGTCGGCGGCGAGAATCACCTCCGGCGCCAGATCGCGCAGCGAAATGTGGAGGATCGTGGCGCCGCGCGGGCACATCGACAGGTCGGAAAGATGCGGCGTTCCGGCGGTGGTGGCGAAAGCCACGACCGGGCTCGCGGCGAGAAGGTCGGCCATCGAGCCCGCGACCTCGAACCGTGCGCCGGCATGGAGCGCCTCGCATCGGCCGCAGAATTCGGCGGCGCGCGCCGCGTTCAGATCGAAGACCAGGAACCGGGACGCCACGGGCCAGACGGCGCGCAGCGAGCGCACGATCTCGAACGCGATCGGCCCGCAGCCGACGACGCCGATCGTCGCCGGAGCCGTCTCGCCGTGGAGCGTTCGGCCGGCGAGCGCCGCGGAAGCCGCGGTCCGCCGGGCGCTGATGATCGAGCCTTCGAGAATCGCTCGCGGCCGCCCGGTTGTACGGTCGTTGATGATCACCACCGCGGATGCCCGGTCGACGCCGCGCGCGACGTTGCCCGGCATCGAGGCGATCCATTTGAGCCCCGCGATCTCGAAGCCGTCGCCCAGATAAGCGGGCAGCGCGATGATCCGATCGCTGTCGTTGTTCGGAAAGCGCAGGAACAGCGAGTGCGGCAGCGAGCTCAAGCCCATCGCGTGGGCCTCGTAGGCTCGGCGCACGGTATCGATCACCTCGAGCTCGCGGCCGCCGAGCGCCGCCTCGATATCGGCCGCGCCGAGGATCAGGAGCTCGTTGGCCGGATGGCTCTCCGGATTGTCTAGCGCCATGGAGACACTCCCGCACCTTCCCACCGGTCCGCGATGTCGCCGACGTGCTCGCGGACCCAAGTATTTGAATAGATCGTTTCTAGATACCGCTCGCCACGATCCGCCAGGATCGCCACCACCGTCGAGCCGGCCGGAATCTCGGGCGCCACCCGCTCCACCGCGGTGATCACGCCGCCCGAGGAGCCGCCCGCGAGGACCGCCTCCCATCGTACCAGGCGCCGGCAACCGGCGACGCAATCGGCGTCGCTCACCCATTCGATTCGATCGATCAGATCCAGGTTGCACAGCGGCGGCCGGATGCCGGCGCCGATGCCGGGCACCGAACGTTTCTCCTTCTTGTCGCTGAAGATCAAGCTGCCGCGCGCATCGACCGCAACCACCTTGGCCGCGATTCCATGGTCGCGCAGGTAGGACGAACAGCCGGTGATCGTGCCGCAGGTCGAAGTCGCGACGAACAGGTAGTCGAGAGACCCAAGCTCGGTGACGATCTCGTGCATCGTCGTCTGATAGTGCGATTGCGGGTTGAGCGCGGTCTGGTACTGGTTCGGCCAGAAGCTGCCGGGAATGGTGCCGAGCAGCTCTTGCACCCGGGCGAGCCGTGCCTGGAGGAACTCGCCCGACGCCGGATCCGGTTCGGTCACATGGTTGATCTCGGCGCCGTAGACCTCCAACATCTTCAGGTTCTGCGGCGCGGTCTTGGGATCGACGACGCAGATGAAGCGGAGCCCAAAATACCGGCACGCCTGCGCCAGGCCGATCCCCATGTTGCCCGAGCTCGATTCGATGATCACCGTACGGCGGTCGATCTTGCCCGTCGACAGGCAGTATTTGAGAATTGCCGTCGCCGGTCGATCCTTGGCGCTGCCTCCAGGATTGAAACCTTCGAGCTTGGCGTAAACCGCCAGGTCGAAACCGGAGAGGATTCGGTTGAGACGCACCAGCGGCGTATGGCCTACCGTAGCCAGAATTCCGAGGTCTTCCTCGTCCGACGGTCGCCGAGGAGCTCCATCCGCCATCCCGCACTCCCTTTGTAGTGTATGTAGCCTGGCCGGGCGGATCGCCATCCATGACGCGGAACCAAATCCGAACCACCCCGAACCTCAAGAGTTGGAGAGAAGACACGTCTCTCGCCTGTCTACAGTGAGAGAACGCGGGCAATGCGGGACAGCTTCGAGCCCGGCTTGAAACGACGCTGCCGGATTGAGTCCCTGTGCTAGCATTTTCGGGCCATCACACCAACCGAGGAGGAACGAAACGTGAAGCTTGGAGAGGTCATTCAAAAAGAGCGGGAGCGCAAGAAGATCTCGCTCGAAGACGCCGCCACCAAGATCGGCCTGTCGGCCGACGACTATCGGTCCCTCGAAGCCGGCGAGACCCCGGCAGAGACCTGGGGCCCTCTGCTCGCCAATATCGCCATCCAACTCGAGACCCCGACCTCGCGCCTGCTCGCCGAAAGCGGCAAGTCGGCCGACTGCAAGCCCGGCCAGGCCGCGAAGTTGATCGCCGGTCATCGCGAGCGGCGCAACAAGACGATCGAACAGATGGCCGAAAAGCTGGAGATCTCGGCCGACGAATATCGACGCATCGAGGCCGGAGAGAGCGAGATCGAGGTCTGGGGACCGCGCCTGCTCAACTTCGCCGAAGTGGTCGAGTTGCCGGTGTTCAATTTCTTCTATCCCTTCGGCCTGCCGCTCGACAAGCTGACCGTAGAGGACTATCGCTAAACCGACTTTGCGGCGCGGGGTCCGCCGAAGGGCCATGGATTCCGCGCTCTCCCGGCGCCGGCAGCACGGCCCGGGCCCCGGAGGCTCGCGCCATGCGTATCTTGCTCCGTTCCGCCGTCTTGGCACTTCTCCTCGCGCCGCTCGCGCTGGCCGCCGGCGGCGCCACGACGAGCGCCACCAAGAGCGGAACGACCGCCGCCAAGCCGGTGGCCTCCAGCTCGTCGGACACCCATAGCGCGAGCGCGCTTGAAACCGCGTTCGGCAAGGCCGTCTCCTGGCGACAGATCGGCCCGTTCCGCGGCGGTCGCTCCGCCGCGGTGACCGGCATCCCCGGCGATCCGAAGACCTATTACTTCGGCGCCACCGGCGGCGGGGTATGGAAGACGATCGACGCCGGGGCGACTTGGAAGAACGTCTCGGACGGTTTTTTCGGCGGTTCGATCGGCGCCGTCGCGGTCTCGGAGTGGGACCCGAACGTGATCTACGTCGGCGGCGGCGAGGTCACCGTGCGGGGCAACGTCTCCCACGGCGACGGCGTCTGGAAATCGACCGACGCCGGGGCGACCTGGAAGCACGTCGGCCTCGCCGATTCGCGTCACATCCCGCGCCTGCGCATCCATCCGAAGAACCCCGACCTGGTCTACGCCGCCGTGCTCGGCCACCTGTTCGGCCCGAGCGAGATGCGCGGCGTCTACCGTTCGAAGGATGGCGGCGCCACCTGGGAACGCATCCTGTTCGTCTCGGCCGACGTCGGCGCGGCCGACCTGACGTTCGATCCGACCAACCCGCGCATCCTCTACGCCTCGACCTGGCGCGTGCGGCGCACCCCGTACAGCCTGGATAGCGGCGGCCCCGGCTCCGGCCTCTGGAAATCGATCGACGGCGGGGATCACTGGACCGACCTGTCGGCCAAGAAAGGACTGCCCAAGGCGCCGCTCGGCATCATCGGCGTCACCGTTTCGCTCAGCGAGCCGCAAAACGTCTACGCGATCGTCGAGGCGGCGGAAGGGGGCGTCTTTCGCTCCCGTGACGGCGGAGAGACTTGGGCTCTGACCAGCGCCAGCCGCGAGCTGCGCCAGCGGGCCTGGTACTACTCGCGCATCTACGCCGACCCGAAGGACGCCGAAGTCGTCTACGTGGTGAACGTCAACTTTCATCGTTCGAAGGACGGCGGCAAGACCTTCGGCGAGGTCGACACCCTCCACGGCGACAATCACGACCTGTGGATCGCCCCGGAAGATCCGCTGCGGATGATCCGCGCCGACGACGGCGGCGCCGCCGTTTCAAACGACGCCGGCGTTACCTGGAGCACGCTGGACAACCAGCCGACCGCGCAGTTCTATCGCGTCTCGACCGACAACGCGTTCCCGTTCCGCCTGCTCGGAGCCCAGCAGGACAACAGCGCCCTGCGCATTCGCCACCGCTCGTTTGCCGGCCGAGGGATCGGCGATCAGGACTGGGAACCGACCGCGGGCGGCGAGAGCGGCACGATCCTGGCTGACCCACGCGACCCGGACGTCGTCTACGGCGGCTCCTACGACGGCCTTCTGGTGCGGATCAACCACCGCACCGGCGAAGTCCGGCAGGTCGACGTCTGGCCGGATATCCCCATGGGTTGGGGCGCCGCCGATCTGCGCTACCGGTTCCAGTGGAACTATCCGATGTTCTTTTCGCCCCACGATCCGAAAGTGCTCTACGCCGGGGCGAACGTCCTGTTCGAGACTCGCGACGAGGGGACGACCTGGCGCGCGATCTCGCCCGACCTGACGCGCAACGACAAGTCGAAGCAGGCCTCGTCCGGCGGCCCGATCACCCAGGACAACACGAGCATCGAGTACTACGGCACGATCTTCTGCGCCGCCGAGTCGCCGCGCGAAAAAGGCGTTCTCTGGACCGGCTCGGACGACGGCCTGGTCCACCTCTCGCGCGACGGCGGCGCCAACTGGAAGAACGTGACGCCCAAAGGTCTGCCCGAATGGGCGCAGATCAACAGCCTGGAGCCGAGCCCGTTCGAAGCCGGCGGCCTGTACGTGGCGGCCACCCGCTACAAATCCGACGACTTCCACCCGTACCTGTTCGCGACCCACGACTGGGGAGCCACCTGGACGCGGATCGACAAAGGGATCGACGGCGAGCATTTCACCCGGGTGATCCGCGCCGATCCGGTGAGGAAGGGCCTTCTGTTCGCCGGCACCGAGCGCGGCGTCTACGCCTCGTTCGACGACGGCGCGAGCTGGCAACGGTGGAACCTGAATCTGCCCATAGTGCCGATCACCGATCTCGCGATCCGCGACGGCATCCTGATCGCCGCGACCCAAGGGCGCGCGTTCTGGGCGCTGGACGATCTCGCGTTGCTCCGGCAGGGCGTGGGCGAGCCGGCCAAATCCGGCGCCACCCCGACGGCCGGCCGCCACCTGTACGCACCTGCTCCCGCGGTGCGGCTGCCCGGCGGCGGGCGGCGCGGCGGCGATGACGCCCCCTCCCCCACGGTCGGCACCGACCCCGCCGTCGGAGCGGTCGTCTACTACCGGCTCGACAAGGCGCCCGAAAAGCCGATCGAGCTGGCGTTCCTCGGAGCGGATGGCAAAGTGTTGAGAACCTTCGCCGGCGAGGTGGTGAAGAAGGACGAAAAGGACAAGAAGGACGCCAAGGACTCCAAGGACGAAAAGGCGGAGAAGGACAAGAAGGACCCCAAGGCGAAGAAAGAGAAGAAGGAGCCAAAGGCACCCCAAGAGGCAGGTCTCAACCGTTTCGTCTGGGACCTGCGGCTCGAACAGCCCGCCGATTTTCCCAGGATGATCCTGTGGAACGGCAACCCGCCCGGACCGCGGGTGGTGCCGGGGCGGTACCAAGTTCGACTGAGCGTCGACGGCGCGGCGGAGACCGCAGACTTCGAGGTTCTGCCCGATCCGCGCTCGTCGGCGAGCGTTGCCGACCTCAAGGCTCAGTTCGATTTCCTGCTTTCGATCCGCGACAAGCTGTCGGAAGCCCACCGCGCCATCGGCTTCGTGCGCGATACCCGGAGCTCGATCGACGCCCTCTCCTCCCGCCTCGAAGGCGACGACAAGAAGGCGGTCCGCGACGCCGCCGAGGCGCTCAAGAAGGAGCTGTCTGGGGTGGAGGAAGCTCTCTACCAGACGAAGATGGAGAGCCGGCAAGACCCGTTGAATTTCCCGATCCGCCTGAACGACAAGCTCGCGGGGGTGGCGGGAGCCGCCGGGACCGGCGATTTTCCGCCCACCGCCTCGGCGATCGCGGTGCGCGACGAGCTGGTGACCGAGATCGACGCCCAGCTGGCCAAGTTGCGGCAGATCGTCGCCGAGCGGCTGCCCGCCTTCGAGACACAAGCCCGCGAAGCCGGAATCACGCTCTTGCCGGCGAAGATCCCGGAGCCCGGATCGAACGAGTCCCCGGCGGCGCGATGAGCGTCGGGGCGAAAGGATCGATTAGAATTGACGCTCCTGAGCTTCGGGCGAGCCGTTTCCGGCTCGCCCGCGAGTCAACTTCCTCTAGCCGAGCCCAACGATGATCGCCCTGCCGACCGAACCGCCGACCGAATCGATCGCGCCGCCTCTCCCCTACGGGATCCGAGGCTGGGACTTGAGCGACCTGCTGCCGGAGCGCAACGAAGAGGCGATCGCCGCCCGATTCGCCGATCTCGACGCGCAGGTGACCGCGTTCGAGGCTTGCCGGGCCGAGCTGCACCCCGAAATGGGGCGCCCCGCCTTCCTCGACGTCCTTCATCGTTACGAGCGCCTCGGCGAAGCGATGAACATCCTTTCCGGCTATGCCTCGCTCTGGTTTTCCGAGAACACCGGCGACCGCGAAGCGCTCAACTTCCGCAACCGGACGAACCAGATGATGACGGGCTTTTCCAACCGCATCCTCTTCTTCGGACTCTGGTGGAAGGGCCTGGACGACGCCGAGGCCGAAGCTCTGCTTCCCGATGGGGAGGAGCACCCGGACGAGCTGCACTATCTGCTCGACCTTCGGCGCCTAAAGCCGCACACCCTCGACGAGCGCTCCGAGCAGATCATCAACTTGAAGGACGACAACGGGATCGGCGCCGTCGTCACGCTCTACTCGATGCTCACCAACCGGATCGAGTTCCAGCTCGAAGTCGATGGCGAGACCAAGCGGCTGACCCGCGACGGGCTGATGAGCTACGCCTTCTCGCCCAACCCGGAGTTGCGGGTCGCCGCCTACCGCGAGCTGTACAAGGTCTACGGCGAAGAGGCGACCGTCCTCGGCCAGATCTACGTCAACCGGGTACGGGATTGGCACGACGAGAACGTCACGCTGCGCGGCTTCGCCTCGCCGATCGCGGTCCGAAACGTCGACAACGACGTCCCGGATCAGGCGGTCGAAGCCCTGCTCGAAACCGTGCGCGCCAACGCGCCTCTGTTCCAGCGCTATTTCCGCCTCAAAGCCGGCTGGCTCGGCCTGCCCAAGCTGCGCCGCTACGACCTGTACGCACCGCTTGCCACTTCCGACAAACAGGTTCCTTACGCCGATGCGGTGGACCTTGTGCTCGACACCTTCCGCGAATTCCATCCAATGTTCGCCGCCCAGGCGGAGAGGGTGTTCGCGGAGCACCACATCGACAGCGAAACCCGGCGCGGAAAAAGGGGCGGCGCGTTCTGCATGACCGTCCTGCCCGGCATCACCCCCTACGTGCTCACAAATTACACCGGCCGGGTCCGTGACGTCGCCACGCTCGCCCACGAGCTCGGCCACGCGATCCACAGCATGCTCTCCGAGCACCATTCGATGCTCACCCAGCACGCTTCGCTGCCCCTGGCCGAGACCGCCTCGGTGTTCGGCGAAATGTTGATCACCGACCGGCTGCTCAAGGAAGAATCCGACCCGCTCGCCCGGCGCGAGCTGCTCGCGTCGGCGGTGGACGACGTCTACGCGACCGTCCTGCGACAGACCTATTTCGTTCTGTTCGAGCTCGAAGCCCACGCCGGCATCCTCGCCGGCCGCTCGCTCGACGAGATCTCCAATCTCTACCTCGCGAAGCTCAAAGAGCAGTTCGGCGATTCGGTCGAAGTGTCCGAAGAGTTTCGCTACGAATGGCTGTCGATCCCGCACATCTACCAGACGCCCTTTTACTGCTACGCCTACAGCTTCGGCCAGCTCCTCGTGCTCGCGCTCTACCGCCGTTTCCAAGAGCAGGGCGAGGCGTTCAAACCAGGTTACCTGAAGCTCCTCTCCTACGGCGGCGCGGCCCGGCCGATGGCGATCCTCGCCGAATTCGGCATCGACCCGACCGATCGCGCATTCTGGCAGGGCGGTTTCGATCTCGTTCGCGAACGGATCGACGAGCTGGAGGCGATCGAGCTGTAGCGGCCTCGGCTTGCTTGAAGGCGTCGCCACAAATCTCGGCGACGTCTTTTTTAACCTAAATTCTTCCATTTTTAGGTTAGCCGTGGTAAGTTTTGTCCTCGAGATTGGATTCCGGAGCGCCCGCTCCCTTATTCGAGGAGACTTCCCATGACGACGTCCACGCCGCCGCTGCGCGACTTTCTGGAGATTCCTTACGACCGCCTGGAAGAGATGAACCTCCAGGCCAAGGCCGACCGTTTGGCCCGCAGGGCGCCGGAGGAGATCCAGGAGGAGCGGATGCGTTACCTCCAGGACGAGAAGCGGATCAAGGCGGTCACGGTCTGCTTCACCGACCTCGAAGGCCGGCTCCACATGCTCGACTACGACAAGAAGTTCCTCTTGAAGTCGGCCGACAACCTGACGTTCGACGGCTCGTCGATCCGCGGCTTCTCGGCGCAGCAGGAGTCCGACCTGCGCCTGGCGATCGACTGGCCGGCGTTTTACTGGCTGCCGTCCGACGTCTTCGGCCCGGGCAAGGTGCTGGTGTTCGGCGAGGTCCGCGAGCGCGACGGCGCGGCCTACCGGGCCGACCTGCGTGCGCGGCTCAACAGCTATTGCGACCAGCTCTACGCCGACGGCGGCAAGGTCGCGAACGTCGCGAACGAGATCGAAGGTTTCCTGTTCAAAGGACGCGACGCGGAGCGGCGGTTCCCCGAGACCGAGCAGTTCGAGTTCATCAGCACCGGCGGCTACTACCACTCACTGCCGGGCGATGCCCTCCGCCAGTTCATCGACAGCGCCGCCGAGGTGCAGCGCGCGATGGGTTTCGCCAACGAGAAAGACCACCCGGAGGTCGCCCCCTCGCAGTTCGAGATGAACTACAGCTACACCGAGGCGACGATCGCCGCCGACCAGGTGCAGCTCTACAAGCTGCTGTCGCGCCAGGTCGCGGCGCGCATGGACATGACCGCGTCGTTCCTGCCTAAGCCGGTCACCGGCATCAATGGCAGCGGCATGCACACCAACATGTCGATCACCGCCGCCGGCAAGAATCTGTTCTACGACCCGGAAGGCAAGGACGGCCTGTCGTCCGCGGGGTGGGACTACATTCAGCGCATCCTCGCCAACGCCTCGGACATCTGCCTGATCCTCAATTCGAGCGTCAACTCGTATCGCCGGCTCGACCCGCACTTCGAAGCGCCGAACCAGATCAAGGCCTCTGCGATCGACCGCGGCTCGATGGTGCGCATCCCGCTAGGCAACGAGAAGTCGGCGCGGGTGGAGATCCGCTCGATCGCCCCCGACGCGAACCCGTACATGGCGATCTATTCGCTGCTGCGCACCGGTCTCGAAGGCCCCCTCGCCGAGGAGGAGGCGGAGAACAAGCGCCCCCGGACCCGCTTCCTGCCGGACAACATCTACGACGCGATTCGCCTGTTCAAAGGCAGCCGCTTCGCCGCCGACCTGCTGGGCGAAGAGGTCCACGGCAAGTACGCGGAGATCAAGCACGCCCAGGCCGAACGCTGCCCGAAAGCGCTCGGTACGCTGATCAAATTGGGCGAGGTTCAGTTCCACCACGAGGTGACGAACCAGTACCTGTGGGGCCGGTTCTAGGTCTTCGCTTTTCTCCCCCGGGGAGGTTTCTTCCCCCCGGGGGCCTTTGCCGCCTTCTTCTTCGCCGCGATCGCCACCGCGGCGTCGATCCAGATGCGCAGCTCGTCCGGATCTTCCATCACCTCGACCGGCACCTCGCGGTAGGGCATGGTCCGCTCGTCGCCGTAGGGATGGAACCAATCCATGTCGTGGGCATCGAACGACGCGGCGTTCGTCTCGTCGGCCTTGAAGAACGTCCGGTCGTTGTCCAGGAGGCCAAAGATCAGCCCGTCGAGATAGATCCCGGCGCCGCCGAACATCGACTTCGCCGTGACCGGGGCGGCCCGTTCGAGCTGTTCGAGCGCGTAAGCGCGATAGTCGGCTGAGAGGGGCATCGGGTCAATCTCCCACGGGTCCGTTGCCTTCCAGCACGTCCAGCCAGGCATCGAGAGCGCTGTAGAGGTCGCCGAGCGGCAGGCGGAGCGGTGGGGTATCCGAAGCCATTTCGTCGGTGATCCGCGCCGTCTTCTTGCTCATCGTCAGCGTGTGCGCGTTGCCGATCCAGGTCGCCCGGGGGCGCTCTCCGGCCACCACTTGGGCCAGCTGCTCCAAGATCTCGCGACCGGCCGCGACGCTCCCCTGCACCTCGCTTTCGAGAAACGAGATCAACAGTCCGCGCCTCGACCGCCTGGAAAGGTCCTCGGCGCGCAGATCTCCCGCGGGGTCGCGAAAGATTCGCAGCAGAGCCGGCTCGGGTGCGCTGATTGGCTTGGTCATCTTCCCCCCGATCCCCGAAAAATCGGATACGCCGTATTGATCCGGCGGTTCTGAAAATAGCCCTCGATCGTAAAGCCCTTCCCCGAATCGCCGCGCCATTTCTCGCCGCCGTCCGAACGCTCGAACGCGGCGAGGATCGCCGCGACCACGTCATCCTCCGAGAAATCGTCCGGATAGAGCGTGGACGTTTTGCCCAGCCACCGGCCTGACGAGGCGCGAATCTCGACCTTCGCGACGTAGACCCCGACGCGGTTCGGGCCGTCGATCACGCGCACCAGCCGCGCTCCTTCCGGGTCGACGCCCCCCGGCCGGGCATGGAATCCGACCGGCTTGCCCCGCTTGTTGATCTGCCCCTCGAACAGATGAGTGAGGTTGATCGGCGGCTCGGTTTCGCTCCAGCGTACGCCGCCGCGGTTCCGGATGGAAGATCGTTGCGCATCGCGCTCCGCCCTCGGAGATCGATCGCGCCCCGTTCCGACCGATGCCCGGGACGGCCCAGAAGAGGTTCGCTGTTCGGCCTGCGGCTCGGCCACGAAACAACCGGCGAGCAGCGCGACGGCAGCCACAAGAATGGCAAGTCGATGGCGAAGAAGGGGCATGAGAGTCCCCTCATCCTACCCCGGCCGGCCTTCGGCCGGGAGAAGAGGTTTCCTGCCTGGGCGTCGTTCGCAAACTACGTCCCGTTCCACGCCATTCGCCGCACTGTCGCTAATGAAGAACCCGTATTTCCGAAAGTCGACGGATCACAATCGCCATCGCCGATCTCCAATACCGTTTTGCCGGGGCATATTGGTTCCGGTGAGCTTTTTGGCATCGAGCCCGCTGTCTCGATCCCGCCGTCCGTCCAGGTCTCCGGTCTTCATCGCGAGGGCCGGTTGGTGCCCGGGCTGCGCCTTGATCCAGCGAAACTTGTGTGGAGGATTCGTCGAATGCGGAACGGAAGCATGAAGTTTGCTCTGGCCTTGTCGTGCGGCGTGTTGGCGCTCGCCGGGAACGGTGCCAACGCCGCGCCCGGCCGGGAATCGGTGCAAGGTGCCTCGGCGGGCGGGCGTCGGATCGTTTACACCCCGGCTCGCGGGCACGAGTCGAAAGTCCTCAAGGCGGTAAACATCACCTACCACGGCGGTCCGGTGATCACCTCGGCCAAGGTGGTCTACATCTTCTGGGGAGCCGACTTCTGCACCGGGGGTGTCGATCACACCTATGCTACGACTCTCCAGGCCTACCGGAACCAGTTCGGTGGGACCGGCGAATACAACACCATCACGCAGTACTCGGGCATCCAGCTCGCGAGCCTCGGCACCGGCACCCCCGACCTGTTCGATTGCACGAACCCGGTGGCCAAGGTGACCGACGCCAAGGTCCAGGCCAAGGTCAACTCCTACATCGCTTCGTTCGGCTTCAACGCCAGCACGATCTACGAAGTGGTCATCCCGAGGACCTCCTACTCCTCGAGCGGCGGCAGCAGCTCGTGCGGCGGGCCGCACCTCTCGTACTGCGCGTATCACAGCTGGATCGGCTCGGGCACGAACGCGACGAAATACTCGATTCAGCCCTATCCGAGCTGCAGCGGCTGCTCGGTCTCCGGATGGACTGCGGTGCAGAACCAGGAGCATTTCGTCTGCCACGAGACCCGCGAAGCGGTCACCGACCCGACCGGTCTCGGCTGGTTCGATTCCTCGGGCGCCGAAGCCGACGACAAATGCGCCTGGACCCCCTCGCCGTTCATCGGCACCGGCGGTTACGGCTATCAGTACGAGTGGTCCAACGCGGCGAGCGCCTGCGTGAAGACCGTCCCCTGACCTCCGCCTCGCCGTTGTTGGTGTGACCGAAGCCCCGGCGTCAAGCCGGGGCTTTTTTTGCGTCATGGGATCAGATCCTTGCGAACCCTTTGATCGCGGACACGAGCCCCTACCCGCCGGAGTTATGTTTCCCACCTTATTTTGGGTTTTTTCAAGAAATCAAAGGATTTACTGTTGCCTCGCTGACAGAACAAACCAATCAGTACTTGGCAACCGGTCCCGGACAGGGACCAGAAAAGAGATCCCCATGAAAACCCTGTCGATTCCCGCCATTCTCGCCCTCTCTATTGGTCTTCTTTCCGCGGCTACCGCCGACGCAGCGACGGCTTCCAGCCCCGCCAGCGCGGACCTCGTGCCTGCCATCGCGATTACCAATACGGTACCCCTCGAGTTCGGCCAGATCGTACCGAGCGCAACGATCGGAACGGTCACGGTTCCCACCGCGGGCAACCGGGCCATCTCGGGCGGCGTGACTCTCGCCAACGGAATCGTTGCCACCCCCTCCAGCTTCGACGTGACCGGCTCGGCGGACAGCACTTACGCCATCACGCTCCCGACCTCGATCACGCTTCTCGGCGTCGGCCCGCCGATGGTGGTCGACGGCTTCGTGAGCGATCCTTCGGGCAATGGTTTGCTCTCCCCCCAAGGAACGCAGACTTTCCCGGTCGGCGCCACCCTCCACGTCGGAGTCAATCAGCCGGCCGGCGAGTACACCGGAACTTTCGACGTGAATATCGCCTACAACTAGTCAATTCTCGGGTAGCCGCTCGACGCCCCGGGGGCCTCCCCTGGGGCGTTTTTGCTTGTGCGGTGGAGCGAAAACTGCTAGACACGGAAATGGGTAAAGAAAATGAGAATCAGATCCTTCCGATTCGTTGCGGCCGCGATCCAGCTCTTCGCGATGTTTTTTCCAACCCTGGCCGAAGCGGTCATCGCCCTCGACGTAACCGCCCAATCCAACCTCGTCTTCGGCCAGGTCGTGGCTACCTCGACTTCCGGAACCGTGACCGTTTCGCCCACGGGGGGGCGTACCCAATCGGGGGGCGCCGTTCTCGCCAATGGCTTTGGGGTCAGCGCGGCTTCTTTTGCCGTCACGGGCGAACCCAACACCAGTTACAGCATCACGCTTCCAAGCTCCTGCACATTGTCCGGAGGGGGCGGCTCGTTGACCGTCGACGGTTTCACGAGCAGCCCTAACGGAACGGGCATGTTGGGACCAGGGGGAACTCAATCCGTGACCCTGGGGGCAACTCTCCACGTGGGCTCCGGGCAACGTTCCGCCGCGTATTCCGGGACCTACGCCATCACCCTCGCGTACAACTGAAGCAGAAAGAACAGGAACCCTCATGCCAACGCCTCAGAAGCCGTCCGGGTCCCCTGTCGCCCTCGTCGAAAGGTGCGGCCGTGCGGCCCGCTCGCTCTGCGTCCTGTTCATTTTCCTCTGCGGCTCGCTGGCTACGGCCGTCGGGAACGCCCAGAGCGGGCTGGGCGATCTCCTGATCACCCCCACCCGCATCGTTTTCGAGGGCCGGCAACGGACCGCCGAGATCACCCTGGTCAATACCGGACATTCGACCGCCACCTACCGGATCGCGTTCGTCAACCTGCGGATGAACGAAAAGGGGGGAACGGTGGAGATCGGGGCCACGGAAGCCGGGCCGGACGAGCGATTCGCCGAGGACCTGATCCGCTACTCGCCGCGGCAGGTGCTCCTCGAGCCGCAGGTCGGGCAGACGGTTCGAATGCAGCTCCGTTTGCCGGCCGACCTGGCGCCGGGCGAATATCGCTCCCACCTGCTATTTCGGGCCGTCCCCACTCCCGAAGCCACAGCGAAGGATGCGGATCCCGCAGCAGATTTCCGCGTCCAATTGACGGCCATCTATGGCATTTCGATCCCGATCATCGTTCGCCACGGCGAGACCTCGGCGACGACGACGCTCTCGGAGCTTGCGCTCGTCCCGCCGACCGGCTCGGAGACAACGCCCTCTCTCCGCTTCGGAATCCACCGCGCTGGAAACCGGTCGGTCTATGGGAATTTGACGGCGACGTTCGTGCCCGCCGTCGGCAAGCCGAGCGTCGTGGGAATCGTCAACGGGGTCGCCGTCTATACGCCGAACGTCCTGCGACTCGCCGGGATCGCCCTGCGCGCGCCGCCGGGCGTGACCTTCACGAAGGGACGCCTGCACCTCGCCTACACCCGGCAGGAGAAGGGAAACGAGACGATCGCCGAGGCCGATCTCCTCGTGCCGTGATGCCGAGCCGCGCTCGCGCGGCGACGATCGCCGCGTGGCTGGCCTGCGGGACCGCCCTGCTTCTCATTCTCCCGGGGATCGGATGGGCCGGCGAGGACCCGCCGCTGGCCAAGCTTTTCGTGGAGCGCCCGGAGTCCGATCTCCTCCTCCTCGCGCTGAGGCTCGATCGATCGACCCTCGCGGAGACCCTCCCCGCCTATCAGGGTCGGGGAGGTGTTCTGATCCCTCTGGGTGAGGTCTGTCGGCTTCTCGGCCTCGGAGTCACCGTGGATCTGGCCCACGGTCTCGCGTCCGGTTTCTTTCTCGACGAGCGGCGACTTTTTTCGCTCGACCTGGCCGGCGAAAGAGTATTCGTCGAGGGTCAACCGAAGCGCTTCGATCCGGCCCGCATCGAGATTCACTCGGATGACATCTATGTCGACGCGGAGCTTCTTTCCGAGTGGCTACCGCTCCATCTGAGCGTGGACCAGTACGCCGCGACGATCACCGTTCGCCCGGAGGAGAAGCTTCCGCTCGAGCTGCGCCTGGAGCGCGAGGGCAAGGTCGCAGGGCTGCGCGCGGGCAATCGACGGAGCCTCCCTTCCCTCCCGCGCCTGGAGCTTCCCTACCGGCTCTTCGACGGACCTATCATCGACCAGACCCTGCGCTATACCCGGCAGCCCGGTCCGCGGGGCGACGGCCGGAGCGTCGTCGAGTCTTCGACCTATGCCACCGGAGACGCCCTTTTCATGGAGGCGAATGCGTTCGTCTCGGGCACCGATCGCGGCTTCCTGGATTCGCGCTTCAGCCTCGCGAGGAGAGATCCGCGCGGAAACCTGCTCGGAATCCTCGGCGCCCGAGAGGTCGTGTTCGGCGACGTTTTCCATCCGGGTCTCGGCTTGATCGCGGAGCCGCGTTCCGGACCGGGCTTCCTGATCAGCAACTTCCCGCTCCAGCTCCAGGCGCAATTCGACCGCCAGAGCTTCCGTGGCGACCTGCCGCCCGGCTGGGAGGCGGAGCTCTATCGCGGCTCGGAGCTGCTGGCCTACGCGCAGTCGAGAGCGGACGGTCTCTACGAGTTCCTCGACATTCCGCTCTTCTTCGGCCAGAACGTTTTCCGAGTGGAGCTTTACGGCCCTCAAGGCCAGCATCGCAGCGAGACCAGCCGATTCAACGTCGGCGACACCCTGACTCCCAAGGGAAGGGTCTATTACCGCCTCGCCGGAAACCAACCGGACTACCGACTGCTCGGAACAGCACCGGCGGACGCCCGGGCCCGCTCGTCGTTCGACTTGAGCGCCGGTCTGACGAAGCACCTCTCCGGCTCGTTGAGCTTGGCCGCGGTCGACCTCGCCGATCGACGCCATCAGTACGGGAAAGTCGCGTTGCGCGCCTTTTGGGGTTTCCTTTTCGCCAACGTCGAGCTCGCGGCCGAACCGAGCGGCGGCTCGGCCTGGCAGGCGACGGCGCAGTCTCGCCTGGGCGCGTTCGGCCTAGAAATTCAGCACGCCCAGCTGGACGGGTTCGTCAGCGAGCGCTTCCTGTCGCCCTCCCTGGCGCCGCTCACCCGGCGGACGCGGATTCGGCTCGACAGCGCGATCCCCGAAACTTGGCTGCCGCGAATCCCGCTGCTGTTCGAAATCCGAGAGGATCGGCTCGCCTCCGGCGAGAGAATCAGCCAGTTGACCGGCCGGATCTCGGCGTTCCGGCGCGGCCTCGCGGTAGCTAACCAGTTGCTCTGGAGCTTCTCCTCCGGAGGCGGCTCGGAGGCGACGAATTTCGCTTCGGGACAGCTGCTGATCAGCAAGTATTTTCAAGGATTTTCGCTGCGCGGAGAACTCGACTACTCGATCGACCCCAAATGGGAGGTGACGAACGTTGCCGCTACTGGAGAGAGGCTGTTCCGAGGTCTCCTCCTCTCGGGCGGAGTCAGCCGCTTGAGCCGGACCGGACAAACGCGTCTCCTCGCCGGAGTGAACAAGCTGGAAGGGGCGTTCGGTTTCGGTCTCACGGGCAACTATTCGAGCTCGGAAGGACTCGGGGTCGGCGCCCTACTCTCGGTGAGCTCCGCCCGCGACCCGCGAGACGGCGGGTGGCACCTGCAGGCCCGGCCGCAGGCCGGTTCGGGTGCCGTCTCGGGACGCGCCTTCATCGATGCCAACGGCAACGGTCTGATGGATCCGGGGGAGTTGCCGATCCCCGACGCCGGCTTCCTGCTCAACGGGGCCGGGCAGTTGGCGCGAACGGGCGACGCCGGAGTCGCTTTCCTCGGCCACCTCTCTCCCTATCAGGACATCGATCTCGCGCTCGCGACGTCGACTCTCGAAGATCCGTTCTGGAAACCGGCGCACGAGGGCGTCCGAATCCTGCCGCGTCCCGGCAAGGTGGCGGTCGTCGACTTCCCGGTCTTGATTACCGGCGAGATCCTCGGAACGGTCTACCTGAAACGCGACGGGAAGAATCGGGAGGCGAGCGGAGTCGACCTGGAGCTGATCGATCAAAAAGGCGCCATCGTCAAGAGAGTTCGGACGGCTTTCGACGGTTTCTATGACATCACGGAGGTGCGATCGGGAACCTATACCCTGAGCGTGACCGCGGAGCACGTCGTCCGGCTGCGGGTGGTCGGGCCGTCGCGACGGGTGAACATCCTGCCGAACGGCACGGTCCTCGACGGCGTCGATTTTCTTCTGCAGCCCGCGAACTGGATCGCGCCGGCAGCGACCGTTACACAGGGCGTCCGGCCGGCAGAACCCTCACCTCTACCGGCTCCTTCGAGGGTGCCCACGCCGCTTACGAAATCGCCCCTCCAGGCGCCGTCCTCGGCCTCCTGGGCGTTACAGCTCCAATCGCTCCGCGATGCATCGACGGCCAACAGCGAAGCCAATCGCTTGTCCTCCGAACTCGCCCGTCCCACCCGTGTGGTCTACGTCGACCTCGGATCTCGAGGCGGGTGGCACCGGGTCTACCTGATCGGTTTCGCCACGGCTGCCGAAGCCGAGTCGGAGCGGCGACGGTTGTCCGAGCGAGGGATCTCCGCGCTCCGGCCGGTTCGCCTCTCCGCAGGCGAGATCGCCGGCCGGTGATACATTGTGATTCGCCGCGATACGGAGATCGAAGATCCCTCATGCTCTCGATTCGGATGCCCGACGAAACACGGGACCAACTGGAGGCGACCGCCGTGACCCATGGGGAAACTCGCTCGGCACTCATGCAGCGATATATCGAGGAAGGTCTTCGGATGGATCGCCACCCCGGCATCGTGTTCCGCCCCGGTCCGGCAGGACGTCGCCCCGGCTTGGTCGGGGACCCCGACGTTTGGGAGGTGGTGAGGGTCATTCGAAACGTGGATGCCTACGGCGACAGGGCCATCACAGAAGCGGCAACCTGGCTCGGTCTTTCTCCCTCCCAGGTTCGGATCGCCGTGGACTACTACGCGGATTACCCGGCAGAAATCGACTCTTGGCTGGCGATGGTCGACGCGCAGGCGGCTGAGGCCGAGGACAGGTCGCCTACTACCGCGCCCGAGCGGCGGAATACGATCAGTGGTTCTTCACCACCTCGCGGAACGATCCGAACGGCATCTTGAAGCGCCGCGTTTCTAAATTCACCTTATCCGCGTCCGCCTCCTCGATCGTCACCAGGCCGGCGTTAATCGCAAGGATGTAGAGGTCGGCGGTGCCCAGGATCCGGTCGGTCCCAATGCGGTCGGCCACCTCGCGGCGAAAGCGTCTCTTCTCATCCGACGCCACCGTCCATCCGTTTCGTAGCGCGAGCACGAGACACGCCGCTTCGCCTCGGCCGAGACGGATGACCAACTCGGCGAATAGGGCGATGTCCATGGGCTCCATGATCGAAACGATCCGTAGCCATTCCCCCTCTACTGCTTGGTCGAGAGCCGCTCGTTGTTCGGGAACGGCGATCTCTTGTCGGACGTGATCCGGAACGACGAATTCGAGGTTGGGCAGTTCCGCACAGAAATCCAGCCTCGCCCCGTGGATCAAATTGATAAGGACATTGGCATCGGCGACCACGATCCGATGCGGTGGAACTGTCACGAGGCCTCGGCGCCAAGGTCGCCGAGATCCGCGTCGTCGATCAGGTTGTCGACCCGATTTCTGTCGAATCCAAGCATCGCCGCCAGTTCGTCGAGCTTGCCGCGAGAGATCTCCTCTCGCCGATACGCTTCGAGAGCCAACCCCAGGATGCGATGCTGGAACCCGTCGCGAACCGCGGTGTGGTCAGGTTCTGGAAGACCCAAATGGTCCGCGATCTGCTGGCCTCGACCCGCGTCGTCGAGCCCCTTCAAGCGCTCGAAGTCGCCTTTGGAAATCACTCGAAGGTTGCGCAGGCGATAGAGCGCGGCAAGGCGGCTCACGCCGAAGTGGTGAGCGAGCTGGATCACGTCGTAGAGCTGAACTACCTGGCTTCCGGGCGCCGTGCGTCCTTCGGCATCCAGGCTCTCGGCCCCGTCGAAGACATCGGCATAGACGCGACTCGGCATTCCTTTACCCAAGCCGGCGATGAATTGTCGGACCCCGTCTTCGGGCATCAGAAGGCTGGCCCCGAAGGCGTTTGCCCGCACCTCGATCAAGTTGTCTCTCTCGGAAGATCGGCTTACGAGCCCGAAGCGATCTCGATCCGCAAGAACATGGGCGTACTCATGGGCCAGGGAGAAGCGGCGCCGAAGGAAATGGTGGCTACGGTTCGCGATGACGAAGAATCCGACCCCGCGGTCGTTCAGCGTGAGCCCTGAAACATCCGCCGGAAGATTGATAACACCAGTACGAATACCCTGCGCCTCGAGCAATTCTGCGAGGTCAGGAAGGGCCGCGTCGCCAAGGCCCAGTCGCCGTCGCTCCTCACCCGCGAGCCGTTCGCCCTGCTGAATGGCCCCCCAACGGCTGGTAGGAAGCGGCATCGGGTACGTCACCGTCGCAGCCGCGCCTCGGTCGATGCCGAGCAGGAGCTCCAGGTTGGTGATCTCTCGACCGAGAGCTACACAGTCTCGTAGGGCGTTCGCCACGCCAGGTTGAGCTAGAACGTCCGGCTGCGCACGAAAAAGGGCTGCCAACGAGTCTGCCTCGTCGAAGGACTCCGAGACAAACACCCGGATGTCACGACCGAAGAGATGAGCGAGCGAGTCCAGCTCAAGGCTTGAAACGGAGCGATTGCCGGCCTCGATTTGAACGACCGTCGGGCGAGAAACTCCAAGATGCTCCGCAACCTGCTCCTGGGTCAGCCGACACGCTTCTCGGGCGCTACGTACTCGCCGTCCGAGCTCCTGTTGCGTAACGGGCATCGCGCTCTCTCTTCTTCTAGGCTGTGAAATATGTCCGTCCCTACGGTTCGAGGGACGGGCGGCGCCACGAAGAAGATGTTAGCTTTTCTTACTCGAAACGTCAACAGAAGGACTTGAAGCCCGGTAGGCCTCCGCCGCCGGGCAGCCGGAACGGCAAACCCTGCCGCTCGGTGCGCCCGACGGGGAAACTTCTTCTAAATCAGGCCCGTTCGTTCGACTTCGTCACGTCGGGGACGTCCTCGCCGAGGGCGGTGGCGAGGTCGATCTGGTGCTCCTGCTCCTGCTTCAGGATCTCGCGGAGGTGCTCGCCTAGGGCGTATTCGCCGAGCTGCTCGGCCTGGCGGACGCGCTCGCGATAGTTGCGGATCGTCTCGTTCTCGTTGGCGAGGTCGAAGCGCAGCATGTCCACGGCTTTGTCGGACGTCTTGACCGGTTTCGGCGTGACCGTCGGCATGCCGCCCAGGTAATCGATCTGCTTGGCGATCTCGATCGCGTGGGCCAGCTCTTCCCCGGCGTGAGCCTCCAGCTCCTTGGCGATCGACATGTAGGCGGCCCCTTTGAGGACCTGGGAATAGACGACGTAGGCGATGATCGCCTGGAACTCCCGAGCAAGGTCTTCGTTCAGCAACTCGACCATCCGCTGGCGGGTGATCGGGGCGTCGGCGTTCTTTTCCGGCTTCGGCGCGGACTTGGCGGATTTTTTCTTCGTGGGCACGATGGCTCCTCCTCTACGAAGACGATAGCTGCAAGATCCGCTCCGGCATGGCCCCCCCTTCCTCGCTCGCCACCACAGGTGCGATCTTCGGTCCCCTCGTACCACTACCGATTCGAGAGTGAGAACGGCCCGAAGAGGTGTACCCTATTCAGCATTCCGCTTGGGTAAGCAACGAAAGGGGGATTAAAAGCATGATCCTTGGGAGGAGTCTTGCCACATGGGCCTTGCGCCCGCTGCACGTCACGGCGCTCGCGGCGCTGCTCTGGCCGGGCATGGTAATCGGGCAGGGAGGCTCGAACGCCGGTAAACCCACGGTCGACGAAGCGAAGGTCGGCATCAATCAGAACTTCGTCGAGCCGGGCCAGGCGACCCGGCGCCAGGAGGAGCACAACCACTACTTCCTGTCGAAAGACGCCGCGAGCCAAGCGCAGATCCTCGACCTGCAGACGAGCGCTTATGCCCTGGCCGAGCGGCCGGCGGGGCTCACCTACGACACCTATAGCGCGATCGGCTACGGCCTGGCGACCAGCATGATGGTGGTCGGACCGCGCACCGATGAAAACGGCCACCGGAGGGTGGTGATCATCGACACGCTCGAAGACGCGACCGCCGGCCGGAAGGTCGCCCGCGACTACGTGGCGCTTTACAATTCCAAGTACGGCGCGGCGCTCGACCGGCTGCCGATCGATGCGATCATCTACACCCACAACCACATCGACCACACGGGCGGGGTGCTGGGCTACTTGGAGATGGCGGACAAGGAGGCCTGTCCGGCGGAAGACCCTTCGGTCGCCGGAGCCGACGGTTCGTACGTCGCGCGCCGGAACTGCATCGAGATCATCTGCCAGGAAGGCGTCACCGACGCCGTGGTCAACACCTCGTCGATCTCGGGCCGGATCATCCAGGCGCGCTCGATCTACATGTACGGCATCTCGCTCGAAAGCGGCATCGAGCCGCAGAGCACGCCTCCGAACGTCGGCAAGGCGATCACCAACGGTATCGGCCCCTTCCTGAGCAAGGGCCTGTCCGGCTTCCGGATACCGTCGCGAACCTTTACCGACCAGCTCGACCTTTCGGCCGCGGGGATCAACATGCAGGTGATCTACGTGCCGAGCGAGACCAACGACGAGCTGGCGGTGTTCGTTCCCGACGCCGAAAACGGCGCGAGCCCGACCGTGGGCAAGAGCGGTCTGCTCTTCTCGGCCGAGGTGATTCAGGGCCCCGCCTTTCCCAACCTCTATAGCCTGCGCGGCACGCAGTACCGCAGCCCCGCCGTCTGGTACGCGAGCGTCGACAAGCTGCGCGACTACGACTCCTGGTGCATGGTCCCGAGCCATGGCCCGCCGGTCTGCCAGCGCACGAACATCCAGCTGCTACTGACCAACTTCCGCGACGCGATTCAGTTCACCCACGACCAGACCGTCCGCTTCATGAACATGGGCTACACGCCCGACGAGTTGGTCGAAAAGGTCAAGGTGCCCGACGTGGTGGTCGAGGACCTGAAAACCCTGGTGCCCTGGCCGAACGCGCCGGGCAACGACACGTTCCAGGGACCGGTCCGAACGGAGGACTACCTGCTGCCGTTCTACGGCTCGGTGCCGCAAGGCGTACGGGAAACCTACTTCGGCTACGTCGGCTGGTACAACGCCGATCCGGTGAATCTTTCGCCGATTCCGCCCACCCAAGCGGCGGAGCGGATGGTCGCCTTGGTCAACGGCGGCAAGACCCTGCTCAAAGCCGCGCAGGACGCCCTCGCCGGCAACAGCCGCGAAGACTTCCAGTGGGCGGCGGAGCTCGCGACGATCCTCGTCCGCGCGGATCCCAACGGCCTCGCCGCCCGGAAGATCAAGGCGCAAGCCTTCCGCAAGCTCGGCGCGCGGGCGCTCGATCCGAACTGGAGCGATTGGTACTTCACCGCCGCCAACGAGCTCGACAACCCGCCCGGCACCTGCTTCATCCGATACCTCCCGGCCGGCCTGGTATCGCCGGTGATCCAGGCGGCGATACCGATCTCCGATTGGGTGAATTCCTGGACCTGGCACCTCGACGGCCAGAAGGCGGCCGCCGAGAAAGCCGGGATGGCGCTCGGCTTCTGGTTCGAGCCGACAAAGCAGGATTTCGGCAGCGAGGGCTACGTCCTGCAGCTGCGCCACGGCATCGTCGAGATCACCGATTGGCAAGGCACCAAAGCCGACTGGCTCGCCCAAGTCGACGTGGCGCTCCAGATGAGCCAGAAGACGCTCGACGAGCTGATCCTCGCCAACGCCTTCGCCCCCGGCAAGGCCGAGCCGATCGAAAGCGGCAAGGTCACCCTGCTCAAAGGGACGAAAGAAGAGGCGAAACGCTTCGTCGGCTATTTCGACGGCCTGCCGGCCTGCCAGCCGCCGTTGGCTGTGCCGCGCAACTGAGCCGCGCAGCTGAGCCGCGCAGCTGAGCCGAAAGGACGGGCCGTGGACCCGTAAGAATCCACGGCCCGTCGCGCGGCTTGCTATCCTTTCCAGCCGGAGGACGATTCCTCCGCCTGTTCGAAGGAGTACCCCATGCGCCCGTTGATCTTCGCCCTTCTCGCGCTCGCCACGGTCGCCCCGTTCGGCACGCTCAACCCGGTCGCCTCCGCACAGACCGCCGACGTTCGAGCCGACTGGAACGCGCCCGTCGAGCCGTTCCGAATCTTCGGTCCGCTCTACTACGTCGGCACGAAAGAGGTCGCGAGCTACGCGATCTCGACTCCGCAGGGCCTCGTGATCCTCGACGGCGGCCTGCCGGAGAGCGCGCCGCGAATCGTGGCGAGCCTCGAGAAGCTGGGGCTCAAGATCGCGGACGCGAAGATCCTCTTGAACAGTCACTCCCATTTCGATCACGCCGGAGGGCTCGCCGAGCTGCAGAAAGCCTCGGGCGCCCAAGTCGTGGCGAGCGAGCGCGACGCGACGCAGCTTGAAGCCGGAGGAAAAGGCGATTTCGCCTGGGGCGACGCGAATCCATTTCCTGCGGTGAAGGTCGACCGGAGGATCAAGGACGGAGACACGGTGACCCTGGGCAGTGTCACGCTCACCGCCCACCTGACCGCCGGCCATACGAAGGGGTGTACCACCTGGACGGCGACTTTCGAAGAAAAGGGCGAGCGCTTGCGCGCGGTGTTCTACTGCTCGACCAGTGTGCCCGATCCGGAAAACTACCGACTGGCCGGCAATCCACGCTACCCGGAGATCGCCGCGGACTATGAGCGAAGCTTCAAGGTCCTCCGCGATCTGCCCTGCGATCTTTTTCTCGGCCCGCACGCCTCCTTCTTCGGGCTGGAAGAGAAGGCCGCCCGGCTGCGCGCCGGGGACCGCCACGCGTTCGTCGATCCGGAAGGATTTCGCTCTTTGGTCGCGCAAAGCGAGAAACGCTTTCACGAGCTGCTCGCCACCGCTCAGGCCAAACCGAAACGCTGAAAGCGCGTTACCGAGAGGCGGGTGCCTCCTGGGCGCTCTGCATCAGCCGAACATAGCCGTCTTCCAAGCTGGGTCTTGCGGCCTCCGCCGAAGGGAAGCTCGCCGGGCGCGGCCCCACAAGACGGTACTGAATGCCGTCGGCCAGATGGAGCATGGAGACGACCGTGAGTCCCGGCTCAGGCTCTTCGAGGCGGGCGCTGGTGGCGCTCCAGACGGAACCGCTCGCCACTTCCGTCAGCTCCGCGGGACTGCCGCGGAAGAGGATCCGCCCGCGCGCGAGCACGGCGAGATCGCGGCAGGTCTGGCCGATGTCCTCGACGATGTGGGTGGAGAGGATCACCGTCCGGTTCGCCGCCAGGTTGACCAAAAGGTTGCGGAACCGGATGCGCTCCTCCGGATCGAGGCCGGCCGTGGGCTCGTCGACGATCAGGAGTTTCGGATCGTTCACCAGCGCCTGGGCGATCCCCACGCGGCGTTTCATGCCGCCCGAGAATCCCTTGATCTTCCGGTCTGCGGCATCCCGTAACGCGACCATCTCCAACACCTCGGCGACCCGCCGGGCTCGTTCGCGCGGCTCGGCCAAGCCTTTGAGGATCGCCATGTAGTCGACGAACTGCGCGGCGGTGAGCTCGGGATACATCCCCAGCTCCTGCGGCAGGTACCCCAGAATCGACTTGACGGTCCGCTTGCCGCTCTCCGTCCGGAGGTCGTGCGCCGCCACGCGGAGCGTTCCTTCCGTGGGATTTACGATCCCGGCGAGAATGCGCATGAGCGTGGTCTTCCCCGCGCCGTTCGGTCCCAGCAGGCCGAACATGCCCGAAGGGATTTTCAGGTCGATGCCACGGAGCGCGCGGGCGGTCTTTCTCCCGCGGCCATAGGTCTTGGTGAGACCGACGATTTCGATCACCGACTACCCCCGATTCACAGGAAACGTTCTTGACGATGCAACAGCAGCCAGGAGATCCCCAGCAGGATCAGCGATCCCGCGAGTAGCACGCATCGATTCGCGATCAAATCCGGATGGCCGGGACTGAACACGCCCAGGAAGAGGAACAGGTGGCGTGCATTCAGCTCGAACCACCCCTTCATCATCAATTCCACCAGCCAGACCCCGCCGACGAGGAAAGCGCCCGTCACGCTCTGCGCCCCCGCCAGCGATCCGGCGCAGCCCAAGGCGACTAAAGCGAGAGTCGGAATGAGCCAGACGAGTTGGACGCCGAGCAGGCTCCCGAGCGGCGCGAGAGAGACGCCGAGCATCCCGACGAAGAGCTGAAAGGCGAGCGCGCAGGCGGTCTCTACCGCGAGGATCAGTCCCAGGCGGGAAGCGAGCGTCCGCTCTGCCCTTACCGGAGTCGAGAAACGCAACTCCAGCGCCGGGTCGTCCAAGACGGCGTAGGCCGCGAGGATGCCCCCGATCAGCGGCAGGATGAACCCGAGATAGGCGCGCGCGATCGCGAACCGAACCGCCGGGTGGTTCATGATCCCGAGGATGACGAGAAAGAGCGCCAGGAACGCGAGCGGGAACCACAACGCGTCGCGGCGGTAGGTGAGCCAGGAGTACTTCCAACCCGCGCTTTTCATCGTCCGAGCTCTCAGGCCCATCTCGCCTGCCGCCGCAGATGAAGGTCGAGCAGCACCAAGATCCCCAGGATGCACGATCCCAAGACTCCCAGGTTCACAACGGCTTGGGCCGGCGTGTAGCGCACGGCGCCTTGGACTCCGAGCGAAGCGGGCGCGCCGAAAAAACCTTGCAGGGCGAAGATGCCGCTCGGCGTCAGCAGCGTGCCGTTCAAGGTGGGAAAGAGCGCCGGAGGAATGAAGTTCGCCCAGAACCAATAGCCGACGAACAGAATCTGGTAGACGGGAAGCGGCATGACCATCGGACAGGCGAGCGAGAACGCCACGACGAAAGCGAACGCCGGAACGGTGATCGCGAGGAACGCGGCCGGCAGAGCCCAGAGGATTGCGGCGTCCGAGCGCCCGAAAGCGGTCATCGCGAACCCGATCGCCATCACCCAGAGAAACACCGGGACGAGCGTCGACGCGAGAGCCCCGAAGTATTTCGCCCCGATGTAGGCGGAGCGGGAAAGCGGCGTGCTCTCCTGCAGCTCGCGCACCCCGAGTTGGACGTCGCGCCGCATCCGGTCGGCCGAAAGAATTCCGGCCACCACCGGAAAGAAAACGTTGACCGCAGCCAGGAACCGCCCCGCCACCGACCAGGCTTCGCGCCGAGAGATGACCTCCCCCTTGATCATTTCTCCGACTGGTGGAGGGGAAAACAGGAGCACCGTGTAGAAGACGAACAGCAGGCCATAGGCGATCCACAGACCCCTGCGGCGAAACGACATACAGACTTCGTGGCGAAAGAGGCCGAGGAAACGCCGCATCCCAAATCTCCCGGACGAAAAGTGCGGGCCACCGCGACATCCGGGGGTTGTCTGAAGAACGATGCCCAAGGAGGATTCTTACAGCGCGCCACGAATCCGCGGAACTGAGTTCACCGCGCCGCTTGTGCGCGTTTCCGCCGCGACGCGCCACTATTCCCCAAGCACGGCTACGAGCCGAAGAAACCGCGCTCCACCTGGGAATCTCTTGATTGTGGCTGTCCAAGTTAGATAATTTGTCGGAATCTCCGCCGATCGATAGGCAACGGGATGCGATCCTCCCAATCCGTGGTCGAACTGGTGCGTGCTCGATTCATCGTCCTGACGGCGTTCGCCGCCGTGATCGGCGCTTGTTCGAAGTCGCCGACCGGGACCCAGCTCTGGCTGCTCAAGGCCTCCGAAGCGAGCCCGAGGCCTATCGAGGGTCGTCTGTCGTCAAGCCACGTCTATGCCCCCTGGGTGATTGCCAAGCCGCACGATCGAGCTTCGGCGCCGGTTCCCACAGGAGGTGAGAGCGAGATCTCGCGTGGTTCCGAGACTGAGGCCGAGGAGGTACCTGAAGAGCTGCATAGGAGCGGGCTCCTTTGGCTCTACCAAGGAGACGCCGCGAGAGCCGTAGCTGCGCTTGAACGGGCCGCAGAGCGTGTCCCTTCAGCACCCATCCTCAGCGACCTTTCTGCGGCCTATCTCGCCCTCGCCGCGAAGGGGCGCCCCTGGCTTCACGTCGACGCAATCTTGACCGCAACTCTAGCCCTTGAGCGGGCGCCCGCGGATCCCGGCGCAGCGTTCAACCTCGCCCTGGCGCTCGAAAAACTGTCGCTGGCCCATGAGGCAGACCGCGCCTGGAAGCGCTACTTGTCTATCGAGGCAGATAGCTCTTGGCGCCTGGAGGCCTCCGAACGGCTCGCCCGGCTTCGGAGACCCACCATTGCGGATCGGTGGAAGGTCGAGAAGAACTTCTTCGCTTCTTCTGCGCCTCTCAGCAAACCTCAGACCCTGGCCCGGCTGGCGCGAACGTATCCGAACGAAGTCAGGTTGACCATCGAGAACGAGCTTCTCCTCGCTTGGGCCAACGCGGCGAAGACGCCTCGTTCTGATGAAAAGCTTGAGGTGGCGAAGAGGGCGGCCGGAGCGCTCGCGATCAGGGGCGAACGACTCGATGCCGATGCAATCGCCGTGATCGAGAAAAGATCGGACGCAGCTCGCGAGCTGGCGGAAGGCCATCGCGCCTATGCGACAGGTTGGGCCCATCGCACTGATTGTTCCCAAGCGCAGCCGGCATTCCAACTCGCTCGAAGAAGGTTTCTCGCTGCCGGAAGCCCAATGGCGTGGACGGCACAGCTTGAATCGCTCGTCTGCGAATACTTCCGCAGTCCGGCGGAAGCAGCAGGCCCCTTGGCCCAACTCGCTTCCGAGCTCGAAGGACGCTCTTATCCCACGCTTCTGGCACGAACCGAAATGATCCGTGGCCTCTGCGCCATGGCCGAAGGGTACCCCTCCCAAGCGATTTCCCGCTACGAACGGGCGGCGCAACTGCTGACCGACCTCGGTGATTCAAGTGTGGCCAGGATCTACGGCACCCTCGACGAGGCATACCGATTTCTCGGTGACCGCGAGGGCATGTGGAAATATCGCCTTCAAGCGCTCCGGGGCGCGCTGGCGACCGGCAACCGGCCAATCCTCCACTCGGTTCTGTCCGGCTTGGCCCGGGATCTCGCGGTCACCGGCCGCAGCCGGGCCGCACGACCAGTTCTGAACGAGATGGTGGCCAATGCGATCGCCTGGCCTGAACCCGGCGCGGAAGCGGAAACGCTACTCCGGCGAATCCAGCTCCATCTCTCGAACGGCGCCGACGCTCTGGCTACGGCGGACATCGCCGCCTGCAAGATCCTGGTCAAGAAATATCAGCAGCCAGCTAGTCGAGCACGCCTTGAAACGGAGCTATCCATCGCGTCCGCGGAGAGTCGGCTCGCTTCGGATCCGGTCGGCGCCGAACGCGACCTCGCCTTAGCGATCGATCAAATCGAGGCGACCCACGACGGACTTCTCCTGCCCAGGGCGCTCCTTGACCTCACCCAGGCAAGCCTGGCCGCCGGCCATACCGAGGCCGCCGAGGAGGCGCTTCGCCGCGGGCTTCAGGTTTACGAAGCCCGCCGCAATGAGACGGAAGGCGAGCGGCATCGAATCAGCTTTTTCGCCGCCGCTCAAACCACTTTCGACGCAATGATCCGCTTCCAGGCGATCGAGCGTGGCGATGCTCGCGCCGCGTTCTCGTATGCCGAGCAAGCTCGTGCCCGGGGTCTCCGTGACCGCATTGGTGCCATTCACCACGCGACGCTTATTCCCTGGAAAGAACAACTCGCCCGCATCCCGTCCAACGCCGTGGTGCTGGCCTATGCGGTGCTTCCCGATTCGTTGATTCTCTGGCGGCTCGGTCAAGGCTCGATCAGCATGAAAGTCCTGCCGGTCTCACGTGTACGCGTCGCAGCCGAGGTCGCCTCGCTCCGGGAATCATTCCGGAGCGCTCGAACGCTCAAAGCCGGCCAAACCGCCGCCGCAAAGGCCTTCGAACTTCTCCTCCGCCCCGCGATCGAGGGCGTACCACCCGAGACCGCGCTTGTCTTCGTGCCCGATCGGGAGTTGCACCAGATCCCGTTCGGGGCTCTCTTCGATCGCAAGTACGGTCGCTTTCTGGTCCAAGATCACCCTTGCCTCGTGACTCCGAGCTTGGGTTCGTACCTGGCTTCGCTTGAGAGGAGTAGACACTCTGTCGGTGAGCCAAGGAGCGTGCTGGCGGTTGGAGATCCGGCATTCGACGGCGTCCAGTTTCCGACGTTGCTTCGTCTCGGAGAAGCCAGACGAGAAGCGCTCGCAATCAGAGCTCTCTACCCGGAGGGACTGGCCCTCATCGATAAAGACGCAAGCCGCCGCCGAATTCTGGACTCCCTACCGGGCCGCGACGTTCTACATCTCGCGGCGCATGTGCTGGTGGATCCCGTGGACCCAATGAATTCGACCGTCGCCACCGCCGACCCAGAAGCCGTGCCATTGCGCGCATCGGACCTCGACGCGAAGGCACTTGCCGGTCTCGACCTGGTCTTTCTGGCGACGTGCGACAGCGCACCGGGCTTTGCAGCCGGCGACCGGGAAGGGGTTGCCGGTCTCGCCCGTGCAGTACTCGCTGCAGGAGTGCCTTCGGTCATTGCAACTCTCTGGGCCGTCAACGATCGGGATGCCGCGAGGCTGTCCGAAGCTTTCCACATTCATCTCTCAAAAGGAGAATCACCGGCCCAGGCTCTGCATCGAGCACAGATCGACCTCTTGTCCGCTCGTTCGTCGTCTCAGCCATTCTCGTGGGTACCGTTTCAGCTTTTCGGCGGCGCTTGAGCCGCGGGAGAAACTCCATGTCGATCAACTTATTTCTTGCAGGCCTCTTGCTGACTTGCCTCAAGGATCAACCGAATTGTATCGATGACGGCAAAAACACAGCTTGGATTGTGAAAACCGACAAGGAAGTCTGCGGCTGGGATTTTAAAGACAAGTATGGGACTTATCTAGAGGTTCGCTTCAAACCAACCGACTTCAAAAGATATCAGTGGTCCGAGGGAGACGACTGCCCTGGAGACACAGACGGTAAAGTGACCTGCAGATTCGACGGCTATTCAATCAACGTTACAACAAATACCGCCTCACCACTGACTGTCGATAAGGAGAGCCTCCGATCATTGCCACGGATTGACGAAATTGACCGACGTTTCAAGGCACTTGACATAGACAAGATCAAAAAGTTAGACAAAGTCTATTTCCCGGACGGTGCGGTCTCTGCGAGCGAACTCTGGCATAAGGACAATGTGCCCCTTTGGTTTCGTTCAGATGGAGCAGTTGGAGGAATGCTTCCCCGCCAATTGGCCGATCGCCTCAAAGTCCATTACAAAGATGCCACTAAAATAAATTTTACTAGTGGTGGTCCGAAACTCTATCTTGAACTCAAAGCAGACAAGGACTACGCCGATGTTGAAATCCGAAATGCTGCTTATGCGCTGGAATTTGATCAGGTCGATGGCTATGACTACTTGCACTATCTACTTTTTTACTACCGGTTAGGTTCCTGGGCGGGCGGCGGCGATTGCCCCAACTACTCCATCGGAAGGAGAAACGCCGTCGTCCTTCGATGCGCCAAGCCCGCCCTAGATAAATTCTGTATCCATTATGGTGGCGATAGGGACACCACATTCTGGCCGGTTATGCGAGGCCCTGCAGACTAGCCACCAATGCCGGTGGGATTTGAGTAAGGAGAGCTGGTCCTACTTCACCGAAAACGCCATCAGCCCGCCCTGGATCGTCGAGACGACAACCAAGTCTCCCGCGAGGGCGGGCGAGCCCGCGATCCCCCATTGGTGGGCGCCCGGGACTTCCGGCAGCGGGTAGCGCCGGAGCAGCTTGCCGGTCGCGCGGTCGAGCATCGAGAAGCTCGCTTCGTGATGGATGAAGTACGGGGCGCCGCCGGCCGCTCCGGCAAAGATCCGGTCGCCCACGAGGAGCGGCGTGCCGAACGACCAGCCATAGACGTCGGAGCGCCAGATCACGTGACCATCGTCCGGGCGGATCGCGCTCACCCGGCGCAGGTCCGAGGAGCCTACGTAGAGAATTCCATCGGCGAGGATCGGGGTCGATTCGAGCCATGAGCCCCAGAAGAAGAGCTTCCAGAGCCGCTCGCCGGTCGTAAAATCGAGCGCGAACAGGCCGGCGCCTCGGTTGCCGATGAAGACTCTCGGCCCGGCGACGAGGGGTTGATCCTCGACTTCCGCGCCCGTGTCGAATTTCCAGATCTCCTTGCCGGTCGCCGCGTCCAGGGCATAGACGAAGTGATCGGCGCTGCCGAAGATCACCCGGGCGCCGGAAACCGCCGCGCCGCCCCGGATCCGGCCTCCCGCCTCGAAGCGCCAGCGCCGCGCGCCGGTCGCCGCGTCGACCGCGTGGAATCCGCCATCCCCCGCTCCGACGTAGACCACGCCGTCCGCGAGCGCCGGCTTCGGTCCGTGCCAATCCCAATCGAAGACCCCCGGATGGCCGAGCACCCGCGAGGCGCGGAAATCGCCGAGATCGTAACGCCAGACCTCCTTGCCGTCGTCTCGCCGGAGGCGGAAAAGATAACCGTTGTCACAGGTGAAAAAGACCGCGTCCGCGGTCACCAGGGCCGTGCCGAAAACCGGGCGGCCGGCGGCGAACGACCAGAGAATCTTGCCGTCGCGACCGTCCACCGCGTTGAACACCCCGCCCGTAGTGCCGATATAAACCTTGCCGTCCAGAACCGCGGGCGAAGCGAAGATCTGGCCGTTGAGTCGCGTCTGCCAGGCAGGAGCCGGACCGGCCGGCAGGTCGGGGATCGGCGTCGCTTCGGGCCAGCTGTCGGTGCGGCGGAAGATCGCCGGGCTGTTCGGACCGGGATAGGTCCCTTCGAGCCGATCCTCCTCAAGCCGCAGCTTGAGCGCCAGCTCGTCGAGGACGATCTGATCTCCCTCGCGCTTCACGACCCCCGCCTTGACGTCGAAGTAGTTCGAGATGGCTTGAGTCAAGTAAAGCTCGAGCACGCCTTCCGCGTTGCGCCGAAAGTCGAGGCCGACTTCGATCCTCTCTTTGTCCGTTCCGATCAGGCCGAGCCACCGCCCTTCGAGCGGATCGACCACCGGACCGCCGGATGGAGTCTCGGCCGCCCGGATCGTAGGGCCGGCGGCAAGGATCGAAAGAAACACCGCGAGAGCCAGCCGTTGCCGAAATTGAAACGAGCCCCGGGCACTCCCGGGAAGGACGGGCACGCTTTTCATGACGAAATCTCCTCGACGCCCACGGGCGCGATCGTCCTCTCCAGACTGGATACGGCGAGGGCGAGATCGGGTTTCCTTCGCCATAGAATCGCGCGATGAACGAACGACCGAACCTGTTGGTCCTCGGGAGCGCCGTCCTCTACTTCGCGGCGGCTCTCCCTCTTCTTTTCGCGCCCGATGAGCTGCTGACCTATGCCGGCGCCAACCCCTCGACCTTGGACAGCGCACTGCTACAGGTGATCGGCAGCGCGCTCTTCGGCTTCGCCATGCTCAATTGGATGAACCGCTTCGGAGTGATCGGGGGAATCTACGGCCGCCCCCTGGTCATCGCAAACTTCACGCACGCCGCCACCGCGACGCTGCTGCTCGGACACGTCGCGATGCGTGCGCCTTTTACGGTTCCGCTCACGATAGTCGTTGTCCTATACGGCGCTCTTGCAGTGGCCTTCGGCTACAAGCTCTTCGCTGCGCCTCGAAGCACCGGATAGAAAGTGGGGACGGGTTTCTCGCGCTCCGAATCGCGCGATGACAGAACGAGCGGCTCTCGGCCTCGAAACGCTGGCTACGCGACCAAGTCGAGCAGCACCTGAGGATTTCGGTGGGCGATCGTAAGCAGTGTTCGCGCCGGGCCGGATGGGGCTCGACGCCCCTGCTCCCAATCCTGAAGCGTACGAACGGAAACTCCAATCAGTCGGGCGAATTGAATCCTGGAAAGGCCGGTGCGCTCGCGGATGCTCGCCACGGCGGGAAAGGTCGTGATCCTTCCGGTTTCGCCGCGCTTGAGTTGGCGAATACCCTCCAGGATCTCCTGTCCGATGTCACGCGCGGCTTTCGGCATCCTCGATCGTGTCTCGACGAAGACGAACACTGCCACAGTATACGGGCAAAGCCCGGAGCGCGCCCGAGCTTTGACCCTGGAGCGCCTCTTCTCCGGGGCTCAGCCGTTCCGCTTCCCGCCCTCCAACCGGCGAATCAGCTCGGCGTCCTGTTTATAGACGTCGCGTCCGAACCGGAGGACGCCGTCGTCGCCGGCCCAGGCGGTCCAGTAGCCGATGTGGACGGGAACAGCCTCAGGGAGTCTCACCTGTTTTTCCTTACCGGTGTCGAGGCGCGCGCGGATCGCTTCGGGGGTCCACTGCGGATCGTTGCGGAGTGCCCAGACTGCCAGGTCGAACGGATTTTCGACCCGGACGCAGCCGTGGCTCAAGGCGCGAACCTCACGGCTGAACAGCGTCCGCGACGGCGTGTCGTGAAGATAGACGCCGTACCGGCTGGGAAAGACGAACTTGAACCGGCCCAAAGCGTTGCTCGGCCCCGGCTTTTGGCGCAGCCGGGCTTCCGAGAGCGCCACGTAACCCAGGCGACCGAGAAAGGTCGGATCCTTCGCGGCCTTGGGGAGGATCTCGCCGTTGAGGATCGTCTTCGGCACATACCATGACGGGTTGAGCTGGATGGTTTTCATCGAGCTGCTCAAAGTCGGCGTGCTGGTATCGGGCTTTCCGACGATCACCCGGAGGGTAAGAACCGACCGATCGTCTTCCACCGCATCGAGGCGAAACGCCGGGATGTTGACCCGCACATAGCGCGCGCCCAGATCGGCCGGCAACCAGCGCCACCGCTCCAGATTGGCCTCGATCTGTCGAACGTGATCTTCCGCCGACCGGTTCAACTCGGCAAGAGTTGCAGCCCCGACCACCCCGTCTTCCGCGAACCCGTTGCGCGCTTGGAATTGGCGTACCTCCTGGGCCAAGGGCTCGTCGAACAGCTCCGGAAACGGCGAAGCGAGCGGCAGCTCGGCGCCCGCGGCTTGCGCGGCCGAGTAGAGCCGTTGGCGTAATTGGATGACCCGCTCGCCCCGGTTGCCCAGTTGCAGACTCGCACCTGCCGCCGCAATCGGCGCGGGATCGCCCCGGCGTGCGAGGTCCCGATAGCGCAGAAGCGCCTGGCGGAGCTGCCGGTAGGAATTCTCCGTCGGTTCGAAGCGCGTGAGCGCGGTACGGATCCGCTGCGTAGAGAGAGCCGATTCGAGGATCGCCCCGGGGGCGTTGCCGTCCGGGTTCGAAGCACAATCGGCGTCGACCGCCTGCCGCCGTTTCGGATTTTCCGGGTTGAGCCTGCCGTTCGCCAAATCCGCGGCGAACGCGAAGAACGCGTCGGAGAACGCCAGATCGAGCGCGGTCCGTCCGGTGGCGGCGGGTAGGCGGCGCACCTCCTCGGCAAGACCTTGCAGCTCCGCGAGGCGGTAGTCCTCCGGGGCGAGCCCCTCGTCCGCAGCGCCGCCCAGCGCCGCGAGAAACTCGTCGGCGACCGGAAGCGGTCCGCGATCGGAGCTCCAAGCCGGCAGGAAACTCCGGCGTTGGTAGAAACAAGCGAGCTCCGGGGCACCCGGATACACCTGGCCGGCAAGCTCCAACGCCGGTGTCGGGCCGGTAGAAAACCGTTCGCGCAAGAGGATCGCCACCGGGTCCGGCGGCACCACATCAGGCGCGGCGGATGGAAGCGGGCTCGGAAAGGCGCTCGAAAGGAAGATCAAGAACCAGAGGAAGTAACGCATCATAAGGGGCTACGCGCAAAAGTTGTGCCCGAGGGTTCAGGAGCGGGGGACCGGCACGCTTCCTCAGGCTCGACGCGCCTCGTGTCCGTTACAGCCCG
>Ga0068860_100000612_pt1 | contig 42345 bp, 42 predicted proteins | sample KBSSwiS32_FD_66597 | JGI IMG/M metagenome (GOLD analysis project Ga0068860, IMG submission 66597) | Switchgrass rhizosphere microbial communities from Kellogg Biological Station, Michigan, USA - KBS Switchgrass S3-2 | ecosystem: Host-associated > Plants > Roots > Rhizosphere > Soil ... | reverse complement strand
GGCGAGGCCGCCGCGCTGGCGGTGGACGTTCACCCGAAAGCGATACCCCGCGCCGCCGCCGCTGGCGAGACGGAGCGAGAAATCGGCCGATCCTTCAGTCTCAAGCAGGTGGCGGATGCGCTCGCTCGAATAGGCGGCAAGCAGAGAGCGGATCTCGGCGTCGTCGAGCGGTGCGCGTTCCGCGGCGACCAGGCGGCCGTCGACCCGGAAGAACGGCGGCCGCTCGGCGACCAGCAGGAGGTCGCTCGCGCCGCGGCGGGTCATCTCGGAGAGCAGGGCTTCGAGCGGTTCGCCTTCGTCGACCCGCGACAGGCGCGCCGGAACGAGGCGAGGAACGGCGGCGGCCTTGGGCTCCGCGCCGGGCTTCTCCCGGTCCTGGTTCAGTTGCTCGACCAGCCGGTCGAGATCGGGATCGCGCAGAAGTTCGGACATGGACGTAACGAAAGGTCTCGTTTCTCCGCCTGAGGGTTCCTAGAGCATACGGCCCGCCCATTCTGGGCGTCGCAATCAGGTTGGCGCCGGAGGTAGGATACCGTCAGCTCAAGAAGGCAAGTTCCCCAATGGTTTTTCGGGCTCTTCGGGAAGCCGCAAACGTTGCATTCACGAGCGCTTGAGCGCGCTCTCTGGCGAAAGAGGAACAAAGACATGCGCAACAGCACGCTGCTTCGATTCACTGCGATCGCGACCGCCCTGGCGGCGATCGCGGCATTCGCGGTACCCGCTTCGGCGTTCGCCGCGGTCAACTGGGCCAGCCAGGAGAACGCGGAGAAGGCCAGCGTCCTCTCGTACTGGACTCCCGAGCGGATCCTCTCCGCCCGGCCGCTGCCGCTGCCGAAGGTTTCGGCGGATGCGGCAACCGCCACGGAGGCCGAAGGCAACGCGGTCGAGGCGAACGGCACACCCGCCGGAGCCGATGGCGCCCCGCCGAAGGGCCGGCTCGCCGCAACGCTCGCGACCCGTCTGTTCACTCAAGAAGACGCCGAGCTCGCCGCCGCCAAGGCCGCGCTCGAAGAGTACGACGCGATCGAGGGCGACAACTTCGGCACGTTGAACGCCCAGTTCTCCAGCTCGCGCGTGTTCCCCGACGCCGCGACCACCACCTACCCCTACCTCACGGTGGGCAAGCTCTTCTTCACCATTCCGGGCCAGGGCAACTTCATCTGCTCAGGCAGCGCGATCAAGAAGCGCGTCATCTTGACCGCCGGTCACTGCGTCCACAGCGGCAACAACAGCAACAGCGGCTTCTACACCAACTTCATGTTCGTGCCGGCCTACCGGAACGGCGTAGCCCCGGCCGGCGTTTGGGATTGGGCCTACGTGATCGTCACCGGCACCTGGTTCTCTGGCGGCGCCTCGTTCCCGAACGCGGCCGACTACGCGATGATCGAGCCGCGCGACATCGGTTCCAACATCCTCGGCAACGTCACCGGCTTCCTCGGCTTCCAGACGCTCAAGCTCCGTCCGAACCACGCCCACCTGCTCGGCTACCCCGCGAACCACGACAGCGGCGAGCGGATGCACCAGGTGACCTCGCAGGCTCTGCGCGCGTCCACTCCGAATGCCGCGGAGTACGGTTCCGACATGCGCGGCGGCTCCTCGGGCGGTCCGTGGGTGCAGAACTTCGGCGTCGTCGCCTCGGGGCAGACCGGCGGCAGTAACACCGGCTCGAACCGGGTGATCGGCATCACCTCGTACGGCTTCGTCTCGACCACCCCGCTGGTACAGGGAAGCTCGGTCCCCGACAGCCGCTTCACCTCGATCCTGAGCACCATCTGCGGCCACCGCGCCGGCAACTGCTAGACGTTGTAGCCGGGGTTCTCGCACGTAGTCCTGGGGGCGCAGCATGCTGCGCCCCCTACTGTTTCATCCCCTCCCCAACCCGCGGCTTGAACACATCCCCCCGAGTTGCTACACTCCGCCCGCCGCGGAGGATGGGGGTCTCAAGTCCGAACCGCTCGCGCTCAAAGTGCGGGCCTTGTCCGTTCCCCCTCGCGACGCCGATGCCCGAAGACGACAAGCAGAAGAGCATTCTCGGTCGCGCTTCGGGGGTCGGAATCGAATTCGCGGCAGCGGTCGCAGGTTTCTCTCTGGTCGGCATCTGGGTGGACCGCCATTACGGCAGCGGTCCGTGGGGCCTTCTGATAGGTCTCGCCCTGGGTCTGATCGGTGGAACGTACAACCTGGTCCGCGAATCGCTGCTCGCCTCCAAAGAAGCCGAGCGCTCGGATCACGCCGAAGGCGAAACCTCGGATCGTGGCGACACGGTCTGAGCGCCGGTCGGGCGAAAGACCGCGAACGCTCCTACGGTTCGTCGTCCTCTCCGCCGCGGTCGCGGCAGGTTGCGCGGCGATCGGCTGGCTGCCGACCGTGCTCCTCGCGGGGGAGGGTGCGGCGGCGGGGCTGCTCGCCGGTTGCGCGATCAGCTGGCTCGCGTCTGTCTCCGGAGCCGTCCTGTTCGTCCGGCTGATGGCGGCGAACGTGCCTGGTGGGCTCGCGGAGCTCGCGAAACTGGGGCTGCGGTTCGCCGCGGTGGTGCTGTTCGGAGTGCTCGGGGCAGTCCTCGCCCGGCGCGGTTACTGGCCCCTGCGGCCGATGTTGGTTTGGATCGCTTTGAGCTACCTGCCCCTTCTGGGGCTCGACATAGGGTTCGCCCTCGGGGCCGCGAGACAAGCGGCAAGGCAGACGGAACCGCCGCCCGAGGATACGGAGACGCGATGAGTGCGACGACGATGATGATGCTGGCCTTTGCGGAGAATCCGCTTTCGCACATCGTTCAGCATCCGCTGGTGCAGCAGCCGGCGAACCTCGGGCCGCTCACTCCCCACGGCGTGATGACCGTTCTCTCCGACCAGATCGTGATGATGATCGCGGCCGGCCTGCTGCTGATCCTGTTCGTCCCGGCGCTGGTCGCCCGGCGGAAGGCCAAGGACGCCGTCGGTTCGCTGGTCCCGACCGGTTTCGGCAACGCGATCGAGACGATCTGCACCTACATTCGCGAAGAGGTCGCCCGCCCGAACCTGCAAGAGCACACCGACCGGTTCATCAAATATCTCTGGACGGTGTTCTTCTTCATCCTGACCATGAACCTGCTCGGACTGCTGCCGATCGCGCCGGTGTCGAAATTGTTCGGCGCGCATTTGGGCGGCACCCCCACCGGCAACATCTGGGTCACCGGCTCGCTCGCGGTCTGCACGCTCCTGATGATGGTGATCAACGGCCTGCGCCTGGGCGGCAAGAGTTACCTCGCGCACTTTTCGCCCGGACCGCTGTGGCTCGCGCCGCTGCTCGTGCCGCTGGAGCTGGTCGGCGTCGTGGCGAAAACCTTCGCGCTCACCGTCCGTCTGTTCGCCAACATGCTCGCCGGCCACGTGCTGCTCGCCGTGCTGCTCGGCTTCATCGTCAATGCGATGGCGAAGATGGGCGCCGCGGGCTTAGGCATCGCGATTCCGGCGGTCGCGGGGTCCGTCGCGATCAACATGCTGGAGATCTTCGTCGCGTTTCTCCAAGCGTTCATCTTTACCTTCCTGACCGCGCTGTTCATCGGCCAGTCGGTGGTGTTCCACCACGACGACGAGCACGACGCTCACCCAAGTCACGAAAAAACCAGCCACGACGCCGCGCACGGTGCGGCGGCCTCGGCTCACTCTTGAACTCTCGCAGCTCTCTAGAAACAAACTTCGCCAGCCGGCTCCGGCGCGAGGCGAACGAAGGAAAGGACGAATCCGACATGAGCAAGAAGATGGCGACCCTCGCGCTGATCCTGATGGCCACCGGCATGCTCCTGATGCTGGTTCCCACCCCCGCGGCCGCACAGGCCGAGAACGGCGTCGCCGCGGCTCCCGCGGCGGAGCACACTCTCATCACCACCGACGGCGCCCGGAAGCTCGGCGGCGCGATCGGCGCCGGCCTCGCCCTGATCGGCGGCGCCGCGGGCATCGGCCGGATCGGCGCTGCCGCCGTCGAGTCGATCGCCCGGCAACCGCAGGCGAACGGCCAGATCTCGACCGCCATGATCATCACCGCCGCCCTGATCGAAGGCGCGATGCTGTTCGCGGTCATCGTCGGTCTGCTCGCGGTTCTCTAGCAGCCGTCCGTTCGAGCGAACGCTCTCGCAGGCCCGGCCGGAAGATCCGGCCGAGCCCGCGGGAATCAACGCGGAAGTCCTTCTCCTTCAAGAGAAGGGAGATTCCACGCTTTTCAGATTCGAGGGTCGCGCCAATGTCGCGAAAGATGCGTAAGACAAGTCTCTTCTTGGCCTCAAGCCTCCTGTTCGTCGGCGGGCTCATGCCTGCTATGGCCCAAGAGGGCCATGTTGCCGCAGGGGAGGGCGGTTCGGTCAATCCGTTCTCCGGCGACGTCGGCAACGCGATCTGGACGATCCTGATCTTCGGTCTCGTCCTGTTCGTGCTCGGCAAGTACGCCTGGGGACCGATCCTCTCGGGGCTCCAGGCGCGCGAGAGCTTCATCCGCGAAGCGCTCGAAAAGGCCGATCGGGACCGCAAGGAATCGGCGGCGAAGCTCCAGGAGTACGTTGACAAGATCAACGCCTCGCGCGCCGAAGCGTCGGCGATCGTCGAAGAGGGCAAGCGCGACGGCGACGCCCTTAAGCGCAAGATCGAAGAGGACGCCAAGGCCGAGGCGATGGCGATCATCGCGCGTGGCAAGCGCGAGATCGAGATCGCGACCGACACGGCGATCAAGGATCTCTACGCCCGCAGCACCCAGCTGGCGACGGCGATCGCGAGCGGAATCCTGGGCCGCGAGATCCAGGCGAAGGATCACGACCAGCTGGTTGCCGACACGATCGCCCGGCTTTCCGCCGGCACCGAAGTCTCCGGCGGCAGCCCCGCATCGCACTGAGCCCCGCTTTGATCCAGGAAATCGAACCATGAGCCAGGGAATCGACAACAACGCGCGCGCCCTCGGCCGGCTCTACGGCCGGGCGCTGCTCGACGCGGCGACCGAAACGAGCCCGGACGAGGCGGCAGCGCTTGCCGGGGAGCTGACCGAGATCGGCACGCTGCTCGATCGGCAGCCGGATCTCGAGGCCTGGCTCGCCAGCCCGTCGGTCGACGCGAAGGAGAAGACCGCGGCGATCGAAAAAATCTTCCGCGGCCGGGCGAGCGATCTGCTGACCGACGCCCTTCAGGTGATCGGCCGCAAGGGGCGGCTCGCCGGGCTTCGGGCGATCGTCGCCGGTTTTGCGGCCGAGTACCGCGAGGCGCGCGGCATCTTGCGCGCGACCGTCGAGACCGCCCGGCCGCTCTCCGAGGTACAGCGCGCGGACCTCGCCGCGGCGATCGGCACCTATACCGGCAAGACCATCGAGATCACCGAAAAGGTAAACCCGTCGCTGCTTGGCGGCGTCGTGGTCCGCGCCGGTGACGAGCGGATCGACGGCACCGCCGCCTCCGCCCTCGCCCGTTTCAGCGCCCGTCTCGACGTGCGCGCGGCGAGCGAGATCGTCGGCGGCACGTCGTACGTGGAAGCGACATAGAAGCTTCGAGAAACTGACCGGCCCGGGTCTCTCGGGTTGCGTTTAAGGAAGATACGAATGAGATTCAAGGTCGACGAGATTGCATCGGTCATCACGGAAGAGATCCGCCAGTATCGCAGCGCCGCCGACGTCGCCGAGACCGGCACGGTGCTCGAAGTGGGCGACGGCATCGCCCGGGTTTACGGTCTCGCGAACGCGATGGCCGGCGAGCGGGTGACGTTTGCCGACGGCGCCTCCGGCCAGGTGTTCAACCTGGAGGAGAACTCGGTCGGTATCGTCATCCTCGGCGACTACAAAGGCATTCGCGAGGGCGACGAAGTCCGGCGCACCGGCGAGCTGCTCTCCGTGCCGGTGGGCGAGAAGCTGATCGGCCGCGTCGTCGATCCGCTCGGCCGCCCGCTCGACGGCAAGGGCGACATCGCGACCACCGAGCGCCGCCCGCTCGAATGGAAGGCCCCCGGCATCGCCGAGCGCCAGCCGGTCACCGAGCCGCTGCAGACGGGCGTCAAGGCGATCGACTCGATGATTCCGATCGGCCGCGGCCAGCGCGAGCTGATCATCGGCGACCGGAAGACCGGCAAGACCGCCATCGCGGTCGACGCGATCATCAACCAGAAGGGCGGCGACGTGATTTGCGTTTACGTCGCGATCGGCCAGAAGGAGTCGACGGTGGTGGGCGTGGTCGACAAGCTGCGCGAAAACGGCGCGCTCGACTACACGATCGTCGTCTCCGCCTCGGCCGCCGACCCCTCGCCGCTCCAGTACATCGCCGCCTACGCGGGCGCCGCGATGGCCGAATACTTCATGTACCAGCAGGGGCGCGCCACCCTGGTGATCTACGACGACCTGTCGAAGCAGGCGCAGTCGTACCGCCAGCTCTCGCTCCTCTTGCGCCGCCCTCCCGGCCGCGAAGCCTATCCGGGCGACGTGTTCTACCTCCACTCCCGGCTGTTGGAGCGCGCCGTCAAGCTGCGCGACGAGTACGCGATCGTGGCAAAGGACGCGCCGGCCGACACGAAGGACCGGAATCTGGCCAAGAAGCACCCGGAAGGGCTCGCCGCCCCGGCCGACGTCCGCCCCGACGACGTCCACGGCCTCTACCACCGGCCGCACGGCAAGCACAAGGCGGAAGCGTTCCTCGCGACGCTGTCCGACAAGGACAAGTACCGCGTCCACCGCTTCCCGGACAGCGGCGGCTCGATGACCGCGCTGCCGGTGATCGAAACGCTCGAAGGCGAAGTCTCGGCCTACATTCCGACCAACGTGATCTCGATCACCGACGGCCAGATCTACCTGGAGCCCGACCTGTTCTTCGCCGGCACCCGCCCCGCGGTCAACGTCGGCATCTCGGTCTCCCGCGTCGGCGGCAACGCCCAGCGCAAAGCGATGAAGAAGATCGCCGGCTCGCTCCGTCTCGACCTCGCCTCGTACCGCGCGCTCGAAGCGTTCTCGCAGCTCGGCACGGAAGTCGACGCCGCCACCCAGCGCCAGCTCGATCGCGGCGCGCGCTTGGTCGAGCTGCTGAAGCAGGGGCAGTACCAGCCCTATCCGCTGTCGGAGCAAGTGGTCTCGATCTTCGCCGCGACGCAAGGTCTGCTCGACGATCTGCCGGTCGCCCAGATCCTGCCGTTCGAATCCGCTCTCTTGAAGCACGTCCGCCAGGAATCCCCGGAGATCCTCGACCAGCTGGCGAAGACGGGTGAGCTGCCCGACGAGCTGGCCGGCAAGATCCGCACGGCGGTGAACAACTTCAAGCCGAACTTCCTCAAATCGCTCCAAGCGGCCGCCGCCGCCGCGGCCTAACCGCCAAAGCGCGCTAGAGATAAGCCCAGGAATCCACCATGGCGAACCGGCGAGTCCTCGTCAAACGACGCAAGTCGATCCGCAACATCCGCAAGATCACGCGGACGATGCAGCTGATCGCGACCGCGCGTTTTCAGGCGGCCTACAACCGGGCCGTCGCGACCAAACCGTACAACCAGAAGCTCGCCGAGCTGGTGGCGGATCTTTCGAGCGCGGTCGCCGCCTCCGGCGAGGTCGAGCACCCGTTGCTCAAAGAGAACGACGCGAACAAGACGGCGCTGGTGGCGATCACCAGCACCCGCGGCCTGTGCGGCGGCTACAACTCGAACGTCCTGCGCGTCGCGATCGAGCATCTCGAAACCCAGGAGAAGGTGGGCCACCAGGTGGACGTCCACATGGCGGGCAAGAAGGGGATCGGTTACTTCCGGTTCCTCAAGCGCCCGATGGTCGAGCAGATCACGAACGTCGGCGACGTTCCCCGCTTCGACCAGGTGGAGCCGATCGCGAACGCCCTGATGGACAGCTTCATCAAGGGCGAGATCAGCGCCGCCTACGTCTCCTACATGAAGTTCGTCTCGACCGGCACCCAGCGCCCGGTGGTCGTCCAGCTCCTGCCGCTCGCGCGGAAGGAAGCGGAGGGCGAAGCCACCGCTGCGCCGACCGGCCAGGTCGAGTTTTCCCCCGAGCCGCAGAAGCTGCTCGACAGCCTGCTTCCCGCCTCGGTCCGCGTCCAGCTGTTCCAGGCGTTCACCGACGCCGTGGTCTCCGAGCAGGTCGCCCGGATGGTCGCGATGAAGGCGGCCACCGACGCGGCCGGCGACATGATCAAGTCCTTGACCCGCGAATACAACCGCGCCCGCCAGACCGCGATCACCATGGAGCTGCTCGACATCGTCGGCGGCGCCAACGCGCTGGCCTGATACAACAGCGGCCTAAAGATATGAGCACACCTTCGGGAGCTTGCGAACGATGAGTAACAATCTCGGCACCGTCACCCAGGTCATCGGCTCGACCCTCGACGCGCAGTTTGCGGAGGATCAGCTCCCTTCGATCTACAACGCGCTCAAGGTCGATCTCTCCCGCACCGTGCTCGGCGAGACGACGAACGAAACGCTCTGGTGCGAGGTCGCCCAGCACCTCGGCGGCGGGCGCGTCCGCGCCGTGGCGCTCGGCTCGACCGACGGTCTCCAGCGCGGCGCGCAGATCCTCGACACCGGGAGCGCCGTGCAGGTTCCGGTCGGCGTCGAAACGCTCGGCCGCGTGTTCAATCTCGTCGGCGAGCCGATCGACGGCCTCGGCCCGGTCACCGCGACGGCCTTCCGGCCGATCCATAGCGATCCGCCCGATTTCAAGGACCTCTCCTCGAAGACCGAGATCTTCGAGACCGGGATCAAGGTCATCGACCTGCTCTGCCCGCTCGTCCGCGGCGGCAAGGCCGGTCTGTTCGGGGGCGCCGGCGTCGGCAAAACGGTCATCATCCAAGAGCTGATCGCCCGCCTGGCGCGCTTCCACTCCGGCTACTCCTGCTTCGCGGGCGTCGGCGAGCGGACCCGCGAGGGCAACGACCTCTGGCTCGAAATGCAGGAAGCGCAGATCGGCAACACCGGCAAGCGCGTCATCGACCAGACCGTCATGGTCTTCGGCCAGATGAACGAGCCGCCGGGAGCCCGCCTCCGCGTCGCCCTCTCCGCCCTCACCATGGCGGAGTACTTCCGAGACCAGACCGGAGTCGACACGCTGCTCTTCGTCGACAACATCTTCCGCTTCTCGCAAGCGGGCTCGGAAGTCTCGGCGCTCCTCGGCCGCATGCCGTCGGCCGTCGGCTACCAGCCGACCCTCGGCACGGAGATGGGCGAGCTGCAAGAGCGGATCACCTCGACCGTCCGCGGCGCCGTCACCTCGATCCAGGCGATCTACGTCCCCGCCGACGACTACACCGACCCGGCGCCGGCCACCGCGTTCGCCCACCTCGACTCGACCGTCAACCTCGAACGGTCGATCTCGGAAAAAGGCATCTACCCCGCGGTCGACCCGCTCGCCAGCTCCTCGCGCATCGTCGCCCCCGAGCTGATCGGCGAGCGCCACTACAAAGTCGCCCGCCGCGTCCAGGTGGTCCTCCAGCGCTACCGCGACCTCCAGGACATCATCGCCATTCTCGGCATCGACGAGCTGTCGGAAGACGACAAAGTCATCGTCCGCCGCGCCCGCAAAATCGAGCGCTTCCTCTCCCAGCCCTTCTTCGTCGCCGAAGTCTTCACCGGCTACCCCGGCATCTACTGCTCGCGCGAAGACACCATCCGCTCCTTCGAAGAGCTCTGCGACGGCAAATGGGACCACCTCCCCGACGACGCTTTCATGTACGTAGGCGCGATCGAAGAAGCGGAAGCCAAAGCCAAGAAGATGGCGAACTGATCAAATCCTCCCCCCAAGTCATCCCGAGCGAGAGCAAGGGATCCGGGGGGGAGGCCTCAAATCCCGTGGGGGAGCACGTTCTCCCACCAGACGTAGGGGCGCCGCTTGCTGCGCCCCACTGTTCGACCCAAGCGAAGCAGGGAGCACCCCATGGCCGGAACCTTCCACCTGAGCGTCATCACCCCAGAACGCGCCGTCCTGGAAACGGAAGCGACCGCCGTCGTTTTCCCCGCCTGGGACGGAGAAGTCGGAGTTCTGCCCCAACGCGCCCCCTTCCTCTTCGAAATGGGCATCGGAGTCCTCCGCGTCGAATCCCCGGAAGGCAAACAGACCCTCTACGTCGACGGCGGCTTCGCCCAGATGGTGGGTGACAAGCTCACTCTGTTGACCGAGGGCGCAAAAAGGCTCGACGAGCTGGATCGCGGCTAAGCCGAGGCGGCGTTGGCGGCGGCTCGGGAGCTGCCGATGTTGACGGATGCGGAGTTCGAGGGGCGGCAGAAGGCGATTGCTCGGGCGGAGATGCAGAAGCAGTTGGCGAACTAGTTCTCCACCGCCTGACGCCGGCCACGTAGGGTGAGACCGCTCCCTTTCTCGTCATCCCGAGCGATAGCGAGGGATCTGGGGGTTGGGCGGCCTTGAATCCCCTCCCGCAGTTGAGATCAGGCCGCCACTTCGATGAGCTCGAAGGACGATGTCGGCGCCGGAATCGGCAGTCCGTCCTCGCGAAGCCCTTCGAGGTGAAACTCGATCGCCTCCTGGATCAATCGCACGACCTCATCCCGCGTTTCCCCGGCCGCGATGCAACCCGGAAGGTCCGGAACGTACGCCCCATAGCTGGCGGGTCCCTTCTCGATGATCACTGCGTATTGCAAATGCACGAGCACCTCCTATTTCAGCCCGGCCTGCTTGAGGACGGAGTTCAAGGTTCCCGGCGGCACGTCGACGCTCGGCTTGCCCGAGACCGTAACCGTACCTGGTTTCGTCGAATGCCGGAACTGGCGGTGGCTACCGCGCATCCGCACCTGAACCCATCCATCCCGCTCGATTTTGGACGTCGATCTATCATAAGAAGTCCGTTCGGAGTAGTAAGCCTTCAGGGATGCCTCGGCTGTGGACCTACATATAGGGGACCTAACGTTAGTCTCTGGTGACGTGTCGTCACTCGTCACAGTTCACCCCAAATGATCCAAAATCTCCTTCTTCACGTCCAGAAATTGTTCCGAGAGACGCAGATCCTCACTTCGGGGCCGCGCGAATCGTACCTGAATGTCCGCTTTGAACTGACCATCTCTCAGGACCAGTATTCGATCCGCCAAGAAGATCGCCTCCTCCAGAAGGTGAGTTACGAAGATTACCGTTTTTCGGGAATCCTTCCAGATTGACAGGAGCCAGCTCTGCATTCTCTCCCGTGAATGATAATCGAGCGCGGCATAGGGCTCGTCCATCAACAAGACCTCGGGCTCGGGAGCGAGAGCTCGCGCCAGTGCAACCCGCTGAATCTGTCCCCCAGACAGTTGATGGGGGTAACGTCCGGCAAATCCCTCCATCTCGATCCGCTCCAGCAACTCCTCTACTCTTCGCTTCCTTTCACCGCGAGAAACTCCTTCAAGGCCAAACCCAATGTTTCCTTCCACGGTCATCCACGGGAAAAGTGCATTGCTCTGGAAGACGTACCCTAGACGCCCAGTCACATCGATTCGCCCTTCGTAGGGTATGAAACCCGCGAGTGCATTCAGGAAGCTGGATTTACCACTTCCTGATTTTCCGACCAGCACGACGAACTCGCCGTCTGAGCACTCAAACTCAACTTCTCGAACTGGTTGGCTCTTACCGTACTGAATGGATAGAGACTGGACCCGTACAACAACCCGGTCGTTCATCGTGCGCGCCCCCCTAACCAAGGGAACGAGACGCGCACGAATAGCGCAAAGAGGAGATCCGCTGAGGCACCGGCCGCCGCCAGCAACGCGAGTGCAGCAATCATCCTATCGACGCGGAACGCGAGGAGCGAGATGGAGATTTGGTATCCTATTCCTGCGGAGGCCCCTGCGAGTTCGTTCACGTAAACCATGACGAAGGCTACCGCGATCCCGGTTCGTAGACCTGCGATGATGGGAGACAGCGCTGCAGGTATCAGAACGGTTAGGGCCACCTTTACCCTCGAGGCAGATAGCAGTCGCGCGCTCCACAAATACTCGACAGGAATCTGCGATGCGCCAAGGTGAGTGTTGATCCAAACCGGAAAGAACACAGCAAAGGCCGTCGAGAAGATCTTCGCTTCGTCCCCGATTCCGAACCAGACGATCACCAGCGGGATAATCGCAACGGGAGGAAGCGGCCTTAGGGCCTGCACGATCGGACTCAGGACCGCGTTCGCGAGCCGGCTCCTGCCGGTAAGCATACCGATCCCTACTCCCGTAATCCCACCCCCAAGAAACCCGAGCAGCATCCTCCCGTAGCTCGCGCGGAAGTCACGCCAGAGTTCGGAGCTATTCCACCAATCCAGAAAGGCGACGGCAACACGGGAAGGCGGCGGAAAAAGAGCGGAGTTCACTGTGCCGAAGCGTGAAACTCCCTCCCATGCCACTACAAGCAAGAGGATTGGAGCTACCCTGGCACACACTCTGCCCAGAGAGAGGCTGGACTTCCCGTCCTCGGTCTGCTCCGAGACAAGTCTCAGCGCGCCCATCAACCTGGGCTCAGCTCACGGTAGATTCACAGCAGCAGGATCAGCGGCCTGCAGAATCTGCGGATCCACGATTGACCGATAGTCTGGAAACACCGTACCGGCAGGAACTGCCTTCTTTGCAATAGCCCATTTCGCCTCGGCGGTAGTCAGGTCAACGAAGAGAGGAGTCAGCGCTGGCTTGAAGACGAAGTTTGGCCAGATGTCGTCCACAACTTGCCGGTCAAGCTTTGTGTATCCAATAAGAATATCCTTCGACTCATCCGGGTGTTGAGCGACAAAGCTAGCGGCCGTCGTCAGTGCCTTCATGAATGAACTCAAGGCCTCACGCCTCGTGTCGAGAGTCTTCTGCATGACCGAAGCGACGTATAGCTCAGAGTAGATTTCGGCGTCGGCGAAGGTGATCCCCCGATCGCCCATTGCTCTTTCGGCGAATCGCGCAACCGGGTCGAAGATCGCGATCGCATCGACGGAGCCGCTCACAAGGGCTGAGGTCATGTCTTCAGGCTTTTGACTGATCAGCTCGACTTCACTCTCCGAGATGCCGTGCTTCTTGAGGAAGTTGTAAGTGAAGAATTCGGGACCGCCTCCGAAGGAGGTCGCAAGCTTCCGCTTCTTTGATTTGAAGAATTTCACCGCCGTATCCAGCCCAGGCTCAGCGTGGGCGACAACTCGCACCTCATTGATCGTCTTCTCAACCACCTGGCCGACGACACGAAATTTGTTGCCCTGAAGGATCGACAGGGCTACGGGAACCTCCCCCGAAACTGCCATATCGAGCGACCCTCCCAAAAAGGCCTGGAGAGCGAACTTGCCGGCGGTGAATTCCTTAAGCTCCACATCTACGCCAGCTTCGTCGAAAAATCCCTTCTTCTCGGCGACCATAAGAAGAGTCATTGCCGGGGATACCTGAATTCCCACTGTGAGCTTTGGAATCTGAGCTGGCCTCGCAGTGGGCTCGACCACTTCGGGCGCCCTATCCTTCCGCAGCCATACAATGCCCAAAGCCACTATTACCGCTACTACGACGAGGGGGACAATCAGGCGATTTTTCATCGTTCTTCCTTGTCTATTTATACTTCATCAAGTCCAGGCTGCTCTGACCCTAGTTCTCGAGGTACGAAAGAATCTGCCGCGCCGTTGGAAATGGAATCTTGCCTAGAGTCCCTCTCACGTGAGGAACATCTTCGTATCGACGCTCGAACCACTTCCTCTTCGCTTCATCGTCAGCGAACTGCGAGCAAACGATTACATGAATGCGAGGTACTATCCTCTGAAGCTTGGTGATTACCGTCAACCCTTCTAGGTCGCTGTCGCCGAATTGGCTATCAACGATGGCCAACTGCGGAGCAAAACCCACGATCCTTTCTCGCTCATCCTCCAGGTTCGAAGTCGAGAGCCGAAGTGTCGGACAACCCTCGGCTTCAAGAATTTGCCCGAAATGCACGAGATCTTCGATTTCGTCATCGACCACCAATACCCTGACGCTCATCTTCACAATCTCCTTACTTGGAATCACTGAGTTGGCGAACTTCGACTATAAAATGTGCGCCTGGCCATTTCTTCCTATCTACACCCTCGCCAAGGTACATTCTTCCACCCAGATTCTCGATGGCCCGCTGAGATAGATACAAACCGTAACCATGCATCGAACCTTGTGCTTCCTGGGCGGCCTTTCCCGAACCGGGAGTGAAAAGATAAGGTCGAACTATCGAATCGACACCAGGCCCATCGTCTCGGACAGTAAATCGAATCCTCAGCTCCGGACTCTTGACCTCTTCGACATACACTTCTACCCGGCTCTTTGCTACTCGCCAGGCGTTAGTGAGGAGATTGTCCATGACTTCCCAAAAGGCCGTCTTGTCCACCCATATTTGCCAGTCTGCGGGAATCTCTTCCTCGGAAGGGGTTGAGTTGAGCGTGAGGGTCTTTTTTTCATACTTCTTGCTGTTGATAAATATAAGGGTTGAAACGAACTCCTTGACGTTCACCGGCATCGCCCGAACTCGAAGCAGAGCGTCGACATCGTCTCGACTAAACGCTAGCATCAAATCCTCAGCGCTCTGCCGAAGCGCAAGAACCCGCTCCTCAATCTGCTTGAAAGACTTGAGTGCGCTGCCAATGTGGGAGAGGAGCGATTCTAGGGGGGTTTGAAGTCCGTGAGCAATTCTCTGTACGAAAGCTCCTCTCGCCCGATTGAGCTCCTCTGCCAAGCGCGCACGCTCGTTGACTCCAGACTCCTCTCTCAAACGAGCGCCAGCTAGCAGGGAGTGTGCAACCAGTTGAAGCAGCCGAAGTTTCGGTTGATCGAAGGCGTCTTCAGGCGCGCTCCCAATAAAAGCGATCCCGCCGATTAGGTTCTCCCCAGCATGTACTGGCGCGAGAACAACAATGCGTGGCAAGGAGACGAGAGACTCATGTAAAGCCAAAAGGGTGACGCGACAAATGTTGCGTAATAGGTTGAGGGCCGCAGCGGCGGGAAGGACCTTCTCTTCGCCAATCCACGAGGACAAGCGTGCCGCTATGTCTGCTACAGAAGAACTCGCTTTCAACAGGCAGGTTTCAACGCATTCCGGTTCAATTTGGTCATCCGGCTCTGTCCCCAATGTTACACGCTCAAGCTCATGGATAATGGATGCCGGCACAATCAGATGATTCCACTGTGTTTCCGGAAATGGAGGTTCTTGATTTGATAGCCGAAGCACTGCCGGCTGTCCGCGCAGCGCCCTACCTGTGAACTGAAGATAGGGCGGTACGCTCTTTTGATTTACTTCGAGGCGGCTCGCATTTCTAGCCAACGCGCTCGCCTTCGACACCGGGTGGGGTATGCGAAACCACTCGGCATTCGGCTCCACATCACTAATGGGGTGACGTGTCGCATAGTGCAATGTGAGCCAATCGATCTCTCGATCCTTCATTGTTCTAGTCATAGACTCATGCATTAGCACTCGGCGTAATTCAGCAGCAAGCCAGGCCTTGTAGGCAGCATGGCTCTCTCCAAACTTCTCACGAAACCCGACGAACGAGTCGGCGATAATAGCGAGCGTATCGAGAACGGACTGTGTAAATTCTCCAGGAGCTCTACGCACGGCCAGCTCCAATAGATCTCTTCCTAACGACAATCATCGATGCAAAATAGGCATCCTCCAACTCGTTGCGCAAAGCTTCAGCAAGTTCGGAAGACGTGATGTCGAAGCTATGCAGCATGGACAGGCCAAAGTTAACAGAGTAGGCGACAAAAAAGAACGCCGTGACAATCTCAATGATTGCCATCAGCTGTGCCCAGGAGGAAGAAGCAGCGGGATGAATATCGCCATACCCAACCGTTGCAGCAGTAGCGACACTGAAGTATAGAGCTTCGAGCATCGAACCAGTAGAAGGTATCGCAGGACAGAGAACAAACCCTTGCCCCGCCGTAAACACGTGGACCACCATGTAGAGCGCGCTAAAACCGAAAATCAGAGACAAACCAGTCAAAAACAACGAAACAAAGAATCGACGACTCTTCGCTAACCGATAGCTGCGGATTAGGTTCCTGAACTCTGTATGCCGCATTTCCCTGATGAACGCAGAAAAGTCTCTTGTCCCCGGTACTAGAGTCCCACCCTTCGCCTGTTCACGCGCCTGTCTCAGAAAATCAACCTCGTTTCCCGGTAAAGTCTCGAGGAGATCCTCATAGGCAAAGAAAGCCTTCCCAGGAACGTACACTGGCGAGTCGAACAAGCGTCGCAGAAAATTCCGCAATCTGCGCAATCTGGAGGATTGCCTGTACGCGGAAACGCGGGGTAGGAAAAGGCGAGAAACTCCAACAAAAAAAGAGCCCATCACGGTTAGACTCAAAGCAAGACTTACTGTAGCGATCAGCAAAGATAGCGGTGGGCTAAACGAGAAAACGCTAGCAACAGGTATGATTGACCAGGCAATCAAGGCTAGAAAGAGAGCAGTTAGTTGGCCACCAAAGTGCCTCATACCCTTCTCCGTACGAACTGCAGAAGCTGCTCTGCGGAAGGAAGATCGGGAAACTTGCCAAAGGCGGCAACGACCCCTGGGGCAGCGAGAGCCATTCGCCTTTCCTCCTCGCCCATTTGCGAATGGGTAATGAGCTTTGAGCAGACTACGACTGGTGGCATTCCTGAAATGAACCTAACCTCCTGCAACTCGGCGAGCAACCGATAGCCATCATGGCGGGACTCTCCCATGACAAGATCGACGATAACTAAATCTGGTTGAAATGCTATCAAGGCTGCGCGAATTTCTGTATCAATCGTTGGCCGCCTGAAGCTTAGCAAATCGACATCAGCGTTTGCGAAGCTCCCGGCATAACGAGTAATGGCATCCCTGGAATCATCGAATACGACCAACCGAGTTCGTTCCATTCCTATTGAGCCTACCTTCCCCTAGTAGTAGGTATCGATCAGGCCGGTAGAGAGTGAGACAGGAATTGATCCGCCGTCGGTAGACTGGGGAATTTTTGGAACGCAGCGACAACCCCGGGCTGGCTCTCAGCAGCCTCTCGTTCCCCTTGGCCCATTGGAGAATCTGTGATGAACTTCGAGCAAACTATTATGGGTGGCACTCCGCCCCTGAACGGTACTTCTCTCAGCTGGGCGATCAATTGATAGCCATCCATCCTGCCCCGACCCATTTCGAGGTCGACAATAATGAGGTGTGGACGAAACGCCACGAGCGCTGCTTCGCAATCTTCGTCAACAATCGGCTTTCTAAAGGTTAGGAATTGGCATTCGACTTCCGCGAACGTCTCTCCATAGCGCTTTAATGCCTCTTTTGCGTCATCAAAAATTACCAGCCGTGTGGGTTGCTCGGGCATTAGGTCGTGACTTCCTTTCCGACGCGGACGACGTGCTGTAGCCACGGGAGTCGGCCACGGAGCGTCCGCTCGATGCCATCCTTAAGTGTCAGGCTGGCGCTCGGACAAGCAAGGCAGGTTCCGTGGAGACTCACCAGCACGATACCGCCTTGAACCGAGACGAGCTCGATATTTCCACCGTCCGCCTGCATCGCGGGCCTGAGCTCATCAAGAATCGCAGCCACCTCGGTGAGGCGGGCATTTCCTGGTGGGTGGCCGACGAGCTCCTGTTGAGTTTGCAGAACTGTCTGCTCCTCGGAAAACGGGAGCTGGTCAGAGTCTAGATTTCCGCACGCCTCAGCGACGCAACGGAATCCTAGATTTGGCGCGAAGGCCTGGGGGGACATTGCGCCGCGGTTGGCAGTTCGTAGCCGAAATGCCTGGATGACGTTCCATGCACCGCCACGCCGCACTCTGTACTCACCGCTGAACGATCGCGCGGGATCTGGTGTTACGGAGATCGAATACGCTTCGGGCTGGTACCAATCGCGGCACCACTGCCAGACATTGCCCACCATGTCGTAAAGTCCCCAGGCGTTCGGTGGGTAGGCTCGAGCCGGGGTCGTGGGCGGGATTTCCTCCGGCTTGCGGGAAAAGTTGCACTGCGTCCCGTTGGGAGCATCGTCTCCCCAGGGGTACTGCTTCTGCGCCAGGCCTCCGCGCGCGGCGTACTCCCATTGAGTCTCGGTGGGGAGCGTCTTTCCGGCCCATCGCGCATAGGCGTCGGCATCATTCCAACTGACGAGCACGACCGGATGGTCGTCACGAAAGGGGCTCGCATAGCTGCGCCAAGTCAGCCCCACGACGTTGTGGAATCGCCCATCCCGAAAACCCCAAGCTGCCCCTGCGCGCTCCGCATCGGTCCGATGGTCGGTCGCGCGGACAAAGTCCTCAAACTGGCGGTTGGTTACTGGAGCCGCATCCATGAAGAAGGAATCGATGTCGACTTCGTGAACCGGTGACTCGAACTCGGCACCTGTTTCGCTTCCCATCAGGAACGAACCCGCAGGGACGTGGACCATGCCGGGCGGGCATTGCGATGGCCTACTAAGCGCAGAGGGATCAAGCGATTGGAAGGTGTTCGGGTTCTCTTTCATGACTAAATATTGCCTCCATTAAGGTACGCCAGACCTTACATTACCCAGGAGAACCGCCAACCCCAATGGCTTCACCACGGAATGCTATTGAGATGTTTCTATGAACGAGCAAATAGCGTATCGCGATTCAGATGAGTTGTCAAAACAGCTCCTTTCGCCAACGCGCGAAGGCCAAGTCGCCTGAACCTCAGGTCTCCCACACCTTGCCGCAAAAAGCGGGTGGTCCCTGAGGGAGCCGGCCCGCTTGGACAAAACGAACTCCGGTGGGCAAGATCTTTTGGGAGGTCGCAGGTGGTTGGTCAAAGAGAGACGCCTCTAGTCGGGCAACAGCGAACAATCATGGAAATACTTGATGAGCGCCTCTCCAACACCTTTCGTCACAGCTGCTGCGACGACTGACTTCGCCGCCCAGCCAATAATAGGTATGAAGTCAAGAATGGAATGTGCAATCTTGCTGCCAATTAGCGGCGCAGCAACCGTGGTGAAGAGTGCGCCCGCGCCCGTTCTGTCGATATCTACGCCATAGATTGCGCCTACCTGGACCACCATGGCCACATCTCCTGCTGTCATCACATAGTGCGATCCTGGAATCCAGGCGACAGCTGCAAAGCCTAATGCCCATTTGTTGATCGCTGTTCGGGCTACTTCCTGGGCTACTTTCTTATTTTCGGCCGCCATTTCCAGAGCTCCTCAAGATTCGCTACTGCTGAGTACGCAGTGCAGGTTCATTCGCCTTCTAACGCGAGACCGAGGGCCGGAACGGACCAGGTACAAGGTGCACTGGGGAAATGTGCCCCGCAACCCGCTCAAACCCAACTGCTTCCTCAAAGCCACGACCGCTTGATTTGGGGACTGCGAGACTGCGTCCAGCAGCAATAGGGCAATAGGTGCCACGCTCTTCGAGAACCTCTCGGCCGAAGCGGCGATCGCAGAGCGGCGAAAGAGCAGGCGGGAGACGGACTCGCCGCCGCAGAGCGCAGGAAATCGGGCCGAACTCGAAGCTTCTGAGGTCCGCGAAGGAATGACCCGAGGTCCCGGGGCGCAGGACCGCAGCCTCCAGGCCGACCGGTCGCAACTATCAGCGAGATCTGAGGTTTGAGAGGCTGCTCTCCTATCTACGTCGCTGCCCTGATCGCCAACGGGCCCGTTCGAACGAACAGCAAACCGGGCGGAAAGCTCCCAAAGGGAAACCGAGCCAGCCGGTCGCCAGTGCGCAGATACTCCGCCGCTTCTCGGGAAGCCCTGGCGAACCAGGCGTAGGCGATTCGGATCTGGGTTCGAATCCGTTTGCTGGCGGCGTGGACCAGTGGGGCGGGCGACCTCTTGGTCTTGGTTGGCTGAGAGAATGGGTGTTGGCGGAGGATATCGACTGCGCCGAGGGGCTCGATTCCCGTCGCCGCTCGGCGGTCGGCGGCCTGGGCGATGATCGCCCCGACCAGCTCGGCAATGCGCTCGCGGTACTGCTCGTCCGACAAATGCCGCCAGCAGGGCAAGGGGTCGAGCGTCACGACCTCGGCCTCCGCGAACTGCCGGGCACCGAACTCTTCGCCGCGGAGGCGTGCTTCCCATTCTCGGCTTCGATTGAACCAGGTCCCCTCGATCGGTTGGCCGGTGAGGAGTGCGGCGACGCAGTGGACCCCGGGCCAATCCTGGGGTCGCGTCTCCTTGCAGCCGTGAGACAGGACGTAGACCAGGCGCCCCACCTGGGCCTCTTCCTCGTCGCTGATGAGAATGGCCTGATAGCGGCGAGAGAAGACCTTGTCCCGCCAGCCGGTCGAGCGGGCGACCTCGCGCGCGAGCTTCGAGTCGAAATAGCCCATGAAGCGAGCCATGTGCTCGTTGATGAGGCGGACGTCAGTTTTCGCTCGGCGGTGGGCTGGCCGGTTGGGGTCCCTAGCATTAGGTGCCACCGCCTTCGAGAAGGCACAAGAGATAGAATGGCATCATGGCCACGACCGATAGGGAGCTGGTCGCCGAGAGGTTCAGAACCGCTCTCGAGCTTTTTGAGCTTGGGGAGGCGATGCTTCGGCAGAAGCTCCGACGGAAGTACCCTCTGGCCAGCGAGACTGAAATCGAGGCCCAGGTTCGGCAGTGGCTCGAACGGCGGCCCGGAGCCGAGCACGGCGACGGCGTCGGCCGCCCGGTCGCGTGGCCTCGCCCTTCATGAATTCTTTGGCCTTCCCGAAAGGCAATCGGATCGACCGGCGGAAGTCGACGCCAGCGTTCCACGAGGGTGAACCGATCGAGGCCGCGCCGCCTAATGGGTGTGAGCTCGGCAACGGGCGTTCCCGCCGGCAGACCTCATCTCGATGAAAATTCCGATATCCTGAAGCGACCGGTCTCGCCTTTGTGATGACGGATGCCTTCGGCTCAACAGTCGCGGGTTTGTCGGTGTCATAACGGACTTGACTGTTCCAACAATTGAAGGAGAGACGAGAATGCCTTCTCGCAGAGCGTGCTCGCCCCTGCTGGCGCTCGCCCTGGGTATGTTGATCGGGTGTGGGGAGAGGTCGAAGCCACCGGACAAACCGGTGGAACCGGCACCGCCTCCCAAGGTGGTGGCTTCCCCGCGCCCCGCGGCGATCGTTCCGCCGAGGCCTCCGGTCATGGCTGAACCGCCGGAGGAGGACTTGACCGTCGTGCCCGACGGCATCATCCGCTTCGACGATCTCGAGGCGGCGTGCGGAGATCTCCCTGCCGGTCGGAGCTTTCTTTGCCTGGTCAACCGGGGCTTCGAACGGGTGCCCGGCGGCCGGCGCCTGGTGATTGCCGACGATGAGGCATCGTTTTCGCTCAACGCTTGGAAGAGCGACGGGGAGGTCGCGATCACGGTCATCAGCGAGGGGAGGTACTCGCTGGTATTCGGCCCACCGAAAGGCCGGCCGTTCGTGCGCGGCCTCTACTCGAATACCGTACGGTCGTCGATCAACGAAAATCCGTTTGCCAGGATGGACATTTCGGTCGGGTCGTCTCGCTGCGATCAGGAGGGGGGACAGTTTCTGGTTCGCCGGATCGTCCACTCGGGCGAGAAGCTGATCGGTTTCGAAGCGGACTTCGAGAGCAACTGCGCGCAGGGGATCGGACGGATCTCCTTCGGGGCTCCCGGCACGAACTCCCCGTTCAAGGTGGAGAAACGCGATGGCAAGATTGTGATCGCCGACCCTTAGACTGAACCCGGGGCGCGGCCGAAACTCTCGGCCGTGTCGCCGCCGACCTCCGTAAGCGAAGGTTCAAGCGTCTGCGGGCGCCGATGGCGGCTCGGGCGGATCCGAATCCGGGTTGTCGAGCAGATATGAGAGCTCGTCGGCCATCCGCGTGACCTCCTGCCGGACCTCGCCCGCGAGGATGCACAGCCTCTCCGACGTCGGGTCGAGCGGCATGTAGCTCGGTCTCCTTTCAAGGTCGCCGAGCCGTTCTTCGATCCCGCGCAAAATGTCTTCCGCCTTCCGCATCTTCCGGTGGACGCTGTCCAGATACGCCGGTCTCGAGCTCATGGTGGAACCTCCAAGCGATGGTGGGCACGATACCCCGAAAATGGCGCGGGAGATTGGGCGTTCCGGCCGCCGCAAGAGGCGCCGCCTTTTTTCGAGAACCTGTTAGAAGTTGGAGGGAGAGCTTCGGCTCACCAACAAACGGCCGGGAGAGAATTGCCCCCTCTCCCGGCCGAACGCCGAATCAGGCCTCGGCGCTCACGGACTGCGCTTCACTTGCCTGGGCTTCCAGCTGTGCCATGGCTTCCGCCAGGGCCTTGGCTTTGGCCTTGGCCGAGAGAGCTCGCTTGCGCCGCTCCAGAGGCCGAATGCCCAGCTTCAACAGCTCCGGGTTCCGGCGCCCCAGAAAGGCTTGGAGGTGGGACTTCAGGCGGATCGCATTCTCCCCGGTCTTCTCGACCAGGTTTCTCCGCTGGATGGTGAGGGTGTGGGCCTGGCCTTCCAGCTCCTGAATCCGATCCGCCATGCTGACGATTTCAACGGTCGCGGCCTTGATTTCGCCGTGAAGCTCCTGTGCTGCCGGCACTTGGCCGAGCAACGGCTCCGCGTTGGCGCACAAGGTAACCCACCGCTGGGTCTTTTCCGCAAATGAGTTGGGCATTACGCCCTCCTTTCGAGAACGTGCGGCCCGGAATGGGCTCGCACGAGTGAAACCGAGATGCCTATGCCGGGAACCCGTTACCCCGTGCAGGGATGACGATTCCTTCTGCGGGGATCGCCTTGCCCAGCGCCGGGAAACCGCTTCCCCGTACGGGGATGACGATTCCTCCTGCGAGGATCGCCTTGCCCTGCGCCGGGTAAGCGTTGCCCGGCAGGGGGATAACGATTCCCCTTGCGGGGATCGCCTTGCCCTGTACGGGGCAACGGATTCCTCGTACGAGGAGAGCATTTCCTTCCGCTGGGCGAACGAATCCCGCTTGAGGTCAGGCGTTGCCCTCTGCGGGGAAACGCTTTCCCCGACCCAGGTGAAGGCTTCGCCCTCTTGGGCGGACGTTCTTTCATGGCCAACGGGATCATCCGAAATAATTTTGGCGCTGTCAAGCGCCTTTTTCGACCGCTTCGGTCGGATATGCCGCCATCGGAGCACGCCTGCAGGCGGTACAGCAGGCAATAGGTGCCAGACTCTTCGAGAAGACACCCCCGGCCGGACGACGACCCGAGACAGGCAGCCTTAGAGCCGCTTCACCTGTTTTCGCTTGCGCTGCGGGTAGCGCCGCGTTGGTGCCGAGATCGAGGCTGAAGTCGGCGCCGAGAAGTTAAACGAGGGCAAGGATGCCAAGAGCGGAGTCATCGGGGTGCTCACGGCGGGCGGTGGTGGGAGATGCGGTGGCGGCGGAAGATGCGTTGGGATCGGCGCCGAGATCGGGGTCGGCGGCGAGTGGAGAGGCGGCGGGGGGAGCGGTGGTGGGGGCGGAAGGATCGGAGGCGGAGGAGAAATCGGCGTCGGCGTCGGAGCGGGAGTGGAGATGGACGTTGGCGAGGAGAGGGGCGGCGGTGGCGGCGGAAGGATCGAGGGGGTCGTCGGGGTCGGGGTCGTCGGAGTCGGCGTCGTCGGGGTGGTCGAGATCGGCAGGGAGGGCGGAGAAGGCTTGTACCCTACGCGCTGAGGGGCCGTGACCCAGCTCGCGGTGTTTGCGACGTGCTGCCACGATCCTGGAGTTCCTTCAAACGTCGGCACCGGGGGAAGAGGGAGGGACGGCCCCATCAGGTAACCGCCGCCGGTGCCGTCATCGTCGATCGGCATCCGTTCGGGACTGGGCGAGCGGCCTCGGCCGGACGCGCGTTTGTGCGCCCTCGCACGCTTTTTCACGTTCTCGCGCCCTTCGTGGACGAACTGGGCAAGGCGAGTCCGTCCCGGGTCCTTCGTGCCCACCGGTCCGATCGTGCCGATCGAGGAGATGTTCGGCTGCATCCCTTCGATGTACGGGCTGCTCAGAACGTCCAGGCCGGTCGGCGTCACGTCGAGGTGCTCGTGCATCAATTCGTTGATCGCCTTGTCGGGGTCCGTCTCGGCGAGCACCGCCGAGCGAGCCCGTTTGCGCATTCGGTCGTGCGCGGGCGCTTGACCTCGGGTGTGCGTGCTGCCCGAGCCGGTCGGCTTCGGAGCGAAACCGGTATGGGCTCCGACGTCGCCGCCGATTCGAAACATCTGGTGCGCGGTCGAAGTCCGGGCGCCGCTCTGGAGGCCGATCGCGATCGGGTTGCCGCTGGTGGCAACTTCGGGTCCCATGTTGGTCGGCAGCAGCTCGTGCAGGCCGGAGCCGCCGCGCAGCTCTGACGTCTTCACCGCCGACTCGCGGATGTCCGGAGCGGCAGGCCTCTTCCCTTTCGATTGCAGGAGAGCGCCCCGTTCACCCATGTAGTCGCGCCCGCCGGTGAGGAACGGCTGCACCGTCGGATCCGTGGCTTGGCTGTATTTGTTGTCTTCGTACTCCTCGCCATCACGGCTACCGCTGTGTTTGGGCGGGACCGAGGTCGTGCTCGACGGGCCGACCGCCGACCAGGATTTGGACGATGAGCTCCAACGCCATTTGACGCGTTGGATCGGCGCGCTCGCGACCGGCGCCAGCGTCTCCAGCCGGTGACCGAATCTTTCGGCGCGAGCGAGAGAGCCGCCGTCCGCCGTGCCCGAAGGCGCCGCCCTCCGCGGAGCAGGGGACTCGGCGGTCGTGGGAGCCTGGGGGCGGGTGGCGAAGGTTTTCACGGCAAGCTCAAGCTCGGAGCGCCAACGCTACTTGAGCCGGGCCCGCGTGTCGATCGATCACATCTCCTCAACCCGCTGCATGCACAAAGCACAGCGGCCTCCAGAGCATGACTTGACAGGTATATGATCGTCGCGGTATATATCTGCCGTGGAATTCTTCGAATCATCGTTCGCCATCGTCGCGGAGCCCAACCGGCGGGCCATCTTGAGCCTTTTGCTCTCGGCGGAGCGCTCGGTGGGCGAGATCGAGCGCGAGCTGCAAATGCCGCAGCCGTCCGTCTCCAAGCACCTGCGGGTACTGCGGGACGCCGGGTTCGTGGAAGCTCGAGTCGAAGGGCAGAAGCGCCTCTATCGACTGAAGCCCGAGCCGCTCATGGAGCTCGACGCATGGCTCGATCCGTTCCGGCGCTTCTGGTCGAAACACGTCGACGCGCTGGAGAAACACTTGGACCGGATGGAGGAGGAGCCTCCGATGAATGAAAAAAAGAGGAAAGGAAGGAACAAGAAATGAGCGACCGTGAGCAATACGCGCCGGGCGACGCGACCGGCGCCGAGGTTCGAAAAGAGGGAGACACGTGGACGCTCGTTCTCGTCCGCGACCTCTCCCACCCTCCTCAGAAGGTTTGGCAGGCGCTCACCAACCCAGAGGATCTTCGCGAATGGGCTCCATACGACGCGGACCGGAGCCTCGGTGCCGTCGGCACCGCAACACTCACGACCGTGGGAGCGCCGAAGCCTCTCGTGTCTGAGACCCGGGTCACGCGAGCCGAGGAACCTAGGGTGCTCGAATTCAACTGGGGAGGCAAAGACATCCGCTGGGAGCTGGAGCCGCTGGGAAGCGGCGGCACCCGGCTTACGCTCTGGCACAACATCGACCGTGGATTCATCTCGATGGGCGCCGCGGGCTGGCACATCTGCTTCGACGTGCTGGAAAGGCTTCTCGCCGGTCGGCCGATCGGCCGCATCGTCGGACCTGAGGCCATGAAGTTCGGCTGGCCGCGTTTGAACGCCGAGTACGCAAACCAATTCGGTATTGAGACACCCGCTGGGCCGGGTGGGAGGACTTAGAACATGTCTCGTTCCAAAGGGCTTGTCATCGGATTCTGGATCGTCAACGCGCTCTTCTGCCTGCAGATCGCGTTCACCGCCTACGCGCAACTGCGCCTGCCGCAGGTGGCCGAGGCGTTCACCCACCTCGGCTTCCCTTCCTACTTCCGGGTGGAGCTCGCCTGCGCCAAGCTACTCGGCGTGCTGCTGCTGCTTCTACCGGTGCCTGCGCGGCTCAAGGAATGGGCCTACGCCGGCTTCGCGATCACCCTCGGCTCCGCGCTCATCGCCCACTTTGCGGTGGGAGACGGCCCGGACGCCTGGGGCTGGGCGGCGGGCACCGCCGTGCTCTGGGGGATCTCGTACTTCCTGTGGCGCCGCCTGCAGGTGCCGCCGATTTTGGGAGCGCTCGCCGTCGCATAGCGCCCTCAGGGAGGCCTGGAGCGGCAGGTTGGCATAGGTTTCACTCCGCCTGCCGGTCCAAGTTCTCTCCCATCTGGGCGGCTTTTTTGCCCTGCCTCTCCGCCTCCGGGTCTTGCCGAGCCTCCTCGGCCTCGAGGCGTACCGACTTCCACAGGCGCAAGCAGCGCTGGCAGTCGGCCTCGCCAAAGAAGTAGGCCCGGTCCTTCTTCTTCGTGCGGGCTTTGCTTTCCGCGCCCGGCTCAAGATTCCGGATTCCTATATCCCGCACCAGCCGTTTCAGAGCTTCCCGAGCCAGGCCCATCTTTCGCATATGGTCCTGAATGCGCAGGTAGAGCAAAGCGTCTTCCTGGACGAGCGCGAAGCCGAAGACGAAACGGAAGATGTCCTTTTCGTCGGCGTCGAAGGCGAGCGGTGGCTTGACCAAAAGCTCGAAGGTGACCAGGTCGCAGACGGTTCCGAGCTCCTTCTGAACGTCCAGGATCCAACGCTCCTCCAGCGGATTCAGCAGCTCGGCGGCAACCGCCTTCTTGAGTGCTTTGGCGGCCTTCTTCGGTGGATCGGGCAGGCTTTGACGCGTCGCCCGGATCTCGCCAAGCCGCAAGCCGAGATCGCGTTCGCAGAAGCGCTGGAATCGAATGCCATAGGTACAGGCGCTCACCGCCCAGGTCGCTTGCAGCATTCCGGACCACGACCAGTGCTTGAACAAGTTCATCCATCCCCGGTTGTCGGGATGATCGGCCTCTTGGTCGAGATCGAGGGCCAGGTAGATGTCCTCCATGAGCTGGATCAAGGAGCTGCACAGATAGAAACCGGCGCGGATCTGCTCCGGGTCCTTCGGCAGCCAGCGCTCGATCTGGGGAGCCTCCTCCGGCTCCAAGTAGGCCATGCTCTGCAGCCGGCGCCACTCCGGGTAGAACTGGCCGTCGAGGAACTTCAGCTTGTCGTCCTTACGCAGTCGCTCGTAGAGTCTGTCGAGTGTCTCGGTGAATTGGGTAAATTTGTCCGCGACGGCTGGGCTCGGCGGATACCAGCGCTCCCGAAGTGCCGCGATCAACCCTTCGTTGTGGCCGCGGACGTGCTGCCGGTTGACGGCCTCGCTTTGCCGCAGGGCACCCGAGAAGACCTCGTGCGCGACGTGGAAGCCGAGTTTTCGGTAGCTCTCGAACTGTGACTCCGCGAAGAACTGGTCGCCCGTCGACTGGTGCGGGAAGGCGGGATGCTGTGAGCGATAGTTGAGGAGGTCGGTCGGCTCGTCGCCGGTGAGAGAGGGCTTGAGATAGAGCAGCGTTCCCGGTGCGACGCCCGGGTCGACGCGATCGTAGCGAACTTTCCCCACCGCGCAGTGCCAGGTGCTGAAGCCGGAGTCCGAGCGGCGCTGTAGCGAGTCGATGTTGATCTCGATGTCGATTCCGAAGTCAGTGCGGCACTTGCGGATGGCGTTTCCGAGATCGGAGAACGAGAAATCCTGGTCTTGCGTCGCATCGCAGGCGACGATCAGGCGGCAGCGGCGCTTGACCAGCTCGTAGATGCCCAGGTTCTCGAAGTGGCCGCCATCGGAGAGATAGACGAAGTCCGACTCGTCGTTGGTGCGTCCGGTCAGCTCGCCGAGCAGATAGAGGGGACCTCCAGGAGGGCTGGACTCGCGCCAGCGCGGTCCGCGAGGGTTGCCGAGCCACCAGCCGAGCCGGACGTTGAACACCGTCAGCAGAAAGGTGAGCGCCGGAGAGGAGTGATAGCCCGAGTTGGGACTGGCCGCCGCGCCGGAGATCGCCATCGCCGTCCCCAGGTAGACGCCCCCGTCGGGATAGCCGTAGCAGCTCGTCCGTCGGAAGGCGCGCTCCAGGCGGACATCGCCCGGACAGTCGGCATCGTCCTCGGCGACGGGCAAGTCGAAGCCGCTGAACAGCGGGCTGAAGGTGAAGGACGCCGCCTTTCTTTCCTGCCAGGCGAGATTGCGGCCCCGGACCAGGTTGATCGCGGTATTCACGATCGGGTACGGACCCTGGTAGGGGCGCTCGTCGTCGGGAGGCTCGGTGCGGAGCCGGGAGAGCAGGAGATCGTCACCGGCATAGAAGCCGGTGAACGGATGCGGACGCCGCCGAGCGGACGCTCCGAGGTAACACCGCGCCAGCCGGTTGCGGTACAGGAGATGCATGGAGAACTCGTTGACATCCACCCGCCAAGAGAAGAGCAGAGCGGCGAGCAGGGCCGCAGCCATCAGGATCCCGAGGGAAGCGGGCTTGTCGATGGTTCTGCCGACCTGGTCCATTTGGAACTTCAACTGGCAAACGAAAGTGAATCGCTCCGGCTTTGGGATGTCGCTCCCGATCGGGACGCAGGGTTGCACCTGGACCTGCTGATCGGGAGCGGCGGTGGAAGAACTTTGGAGCAGCACGGCGTCGATGCCGAGAGACAGCACGACCAAGAGGCCGATCATGAAAACCGGAGGCGCCACCTTGGCGATCAGATCAAGCAGCGGGTTGCGTGAGTTTTTGCCGTTGGTCTTGGCGCTTTTCCCTGCCAGCACCCCGGCAAGCGTCGATCCGACCCAGGTCGAGCCGAGCGCTATCTTGCCCCAGGTACCGACCCACTCGATCAGCGGTGGGCTGAACAGTGCGACCAGGAACAAGCAGCTCCAACCCAACGAATAAATCAGGAGCCAGCCCGCGAGGCGGCTCATCCACTCGCGGAGGTCGTCCGGGAAGGCTCGCCCCGCGAGACCCATGTGCAGGAACGCTATGAGGATGAAAGCCGCGATCACGAGCGGCGGACCGAAGCTCGCCAAGATCACGAACGGTGGCCAGCTCATATTCAAGTTATGAAGAAACAAAAACAAGCAGTAGACCGCCCAGAACAGCAGGCCGCCGAGCGCTCCGGCCGGGGCCGCGGTCGCGTTGAGCACACCCCAAGAAATGGTGGTCGTGGGAGCGGCTCGTTTACGCCGGTCAACGAAGAGAGAGAGAAGCCAGGCGACCATCCAGGAAAAGAAATAGACCAGGCCGCCCACGCCGCTAAAGGTCGGAATCAAATCGAGCGCTGACTTGCCTTGAAAACTGCGCGCACTCGTGAAGAGTGACCAGCTCGCCAACACGGCGGCTAGAAAGAATGGGGAGACGACGACCCGACGGATCCACTTCGGCCGGGTATACCAGGGCTCTGTTGGCCCCTGGGAGGAGAAGCGGAGGTTAAGCGCCGTGAAGGCGAGCCCCAGACCCACGAGAAGCAGGGTGCCTAGGTAGAAATCGTAATCGACTTTAAGCTCGATCACAGACTTCGTGCCGAGCAAAACCCATCTTGGCACGAGCAATACCCAGGTGAAGGTCGCCACGAGAATGATGAGATTGAGCAGGAAGTTCCGGAGGTAAACAGCCACGAGCGTCCAGGTATCGGAGCTCAGCAGACCGAGCTGGGGTGTCAGATAGTTGCTGTAGCTGCGGAGGAATCGAACGGCGGGCTCCTCGGGAGGGCCGGGTGAACCGTTTTTCTGCTCTCGATCGGCCTGCGAAACGCCAAGCTTGGCAGTGACCTCGTCAACGCTGCCGGCTCGCATGATCCAGGCGGCGAGCCAGGCGCCGATATATCCGCCGCCCGAGACCATGGACAAATAATCGAAGATCGGGAGCAGCCCCAGCTCCGCCAACCCCTGGAGCACGCCGAGGTTGAAGGTGGCGCTACGGATTCCGCCCCCCGAGAGAGCCAAGCCGATTAGCTGCGCGTCATGGGCTTTCTGGAAGGTAGATTGTTTCTCGGCGGGAGTGTCCCCGGACTCGTCGTGTGCCGTTTTAATGGCATGCTGTTGCTTAGGATCCCGCAGGCCCCGGGAACGCTCGATCTCCTCGAGCTCCCGCTCGAAGACCTCGCGAAAGCTCACGCGCTCCGTCCGGTCGCTCTGGAGCGAGGCGTCCTGCTCCCCGGCGTCGGTCGTTCTAGTCATACCCGTGTTTCCCCGTAGAAGATCTTCGACGATGTTTCTCGATGAAGAGCGCTGTTTGATCTGAGGTAGGGCAATGTCGTAGGGAGACGGACGCTTTTGAAATCTTCCCTGGAGGGGCAGTAGCGAGTCGAAGGCCTCGACGAGAGGCAGATCGGGTCTCTCGCCGACCTCTTGCGCTCGCTTCTCGATGGCAGTATAGTCATAATGGCATCGGGAGACGCGCAGGGCGAACCGTCTTCCGGTAAGCCGCGAAACCACCGGCAAGGTGGTACTGCAGCCCTGGGCAGATGCCTGAGCCGCATGAGCCTTGCAAGCGCAGGAGGAAGACATCGTGAAGAACAGAGTAGCGCTCGTTACGGGCGCATCATCGGGAATCGGCGAAGCCACGGCGGAGCGCCTCGCCGCGGCTGGCTACAAAGTCTTCGGCACCAGTAGACGGGCAGCCCCTTCGGGACAGCGATCGTTCGAGATGTTGACCCTTGACGTGACAAGCGATCAGTCGGTCGAGGCCGCCGTGAACGAAGTGATGCGCTCCGCCGGCAGGATCGATGTGCTCGTGAACAACGCCGGCTTTGGTGTCGCTCCCGCCGGAGCGGAAGAGAGCACGACCGAACAGGCCCAATCGATCTTCGACACGAACTTCTTCGGGATCGTCCGGATGACGCGCGCGGTCGTGCCCCAGATGCGACGGCAGGGGGCCGGTCGCATCATCAACATCGGCTCTGTGCTGGGCTTCTTGCCCATGCCGTACGGGGCGCTCTATTCCGCGACCAAGCACGCGGTCGAAGGCTATTCGGAATCGCTGGACCATGAGCTGCGTACACGGGGCATCCGGGTCTCGGTCATCGAGCCCGCGTACACCAAGACGCCGTTCGACGCGAACTTCCTGGAGCCCGACGCCACGCTCGATGAGTATCGTGAGGTTCGGGCGGCGGTGAACAAGAGGGTGAAAGAAGTGATGGCGACTGCCGAACAGCCCCGCGTCGTGGCCGACGTCGTGCTGAGAGCTGCCAGCGCGGCGCGACCGAAAGTCCGATACACGGCCGGTGGTCTCGCGGGGCGCCTGCAATTCCTTCGCACGTACCTGCCCGCCGGCCTGATGGACGCGGGGATTCGAAAGGATTTGAGGCTTGACGCGCCTCCCGCGGGACCATCATGAAAGCATTCATCCTGGATCGCTATGGGAGCAAATCGACTTTACGGTCCGGTGAGATGGCGGACCCGGAAGTGCGGGAGGACGATGTCCTCGTCGAGGTCCACGCCGCCGGCGTGAACCTTTTGGATTCAAAGCTTCGGAAGGGCGAGTTCAAACTGATCCTGCCCTACCGCGTACCGTTCGTCTTGGGTCACGATGTGGCCGGTGTCGTGGTTCGCGTCGGCGCGCGCGTGAAGCACTTCAAGCCGGGTGACGAAGTATACGCTCGCCCGGCGGACTATCGCATCGGTACGTTCGCGGAGCTCATTGCCCTCCAGGAAAAGGACGTGGCGTTGAAGCCGAAGAAACTCACGATGGAGGAAGCGGCATCGATTCCGTTGGTGGGTTTGACGGCATGGCAGGCGCTCGTCGAAAGAGGGCAGTTGAAGGAGGGCCAGAAGGTATTCATTCAAGCCGGCTCGGGCGGTGTAGGTACGTTTGCGATTCAGCTGGCAAAGCATCTGGGCGCCACTGTCGCGACCACAACCGGCACATCGAATATCAACCTGGTTCGCGGTCTCGGCGCGGACGTCATCGTGGACTACAAGAAGGATGATTTCGAGACCCAGCTGAGCGACTACGACCTCGTGCTGCACAGCCAAGATGGCAAGGCGCTCGACAAGTCTTTTCGCGTGCTGCGAGTCGGTGGGCGTCTCATCTCGATCTCTGGTCCGCCCGATCCGGAGTTCGCGGAAGAGATCGGAGCGCCTTGGTTCGTGAAGTTCGTCACGCGGCTGTTGAGTTTCGGCGTGCGGCGAAAGGCAAAGAGACTCAACACCACATTCTCGTTTCTGTTCATGAAAGCGAACGGCGACCAGCTACGACAAATTGCCGCCCTGATCGACGCCGGACACATTCGCCCGGTGGTGGACAGGGTCTTTCCGTTCCAGTCGACGAATGAAGCGCTGGCCTTCGTCGAAACCGGGCGAGCAAAAGGTAAGGTCGTGATCAAGGTAAAGTGAGGGCACGAGCTGCACGAGGCAACGATGCGATACGCGCCTGAACACAACGATGCGACACGCGAGCGGATCTTGGAGGCCGCGTCGCGCCTCTTTCAGGAGCACGGCATCGCCGCCGTGGGCCTCGCGAAGGTCATGGCCGAAGCAGGCCTGACCGTGGGCACTTTCTACACCCACTTCGAGTCGAAGGAGGCGCTGCTCCAAGAAGCCCTTCTTCGGTCGCTTGACGCCAGGCATGAGGCACTCGTGCAAACGCTCCCAGGAGCTGACCTGGAGAGGGTGGTTCGTGCCTATCTGAGCCCCGAGCACCGCGACGCGTCGGGGACGGGATGCCCGGTCGCGGCTTTGGCGTCAGAGGTGGCACGGCACCCCCGCGCGACGCGCCACACCTTCTCGTCCCACAACGCGCCGACACTTGATGCGCTGGCAGCCTGGTTGTCGTCACGACGAGGCAAGAAGGTGGGCCGGGCCGACGCGGCGGCTCTCTTGGGGCTCCTCGCCGGGACGCTACAGCTCGCCCGCGCGGCCCCGGATCGCGCCGAGTCCGATGCCATCCTCGAGGCTGGCGTCCGCGCCGCGATCCGGCTCGCGACGTAGCGGTCTGCCGTCCCAACCGCCCACTGTCCCGCGGCAGGCGGCCTTTCCGGGCTCTTCTTCCGAAGGAACAACGGAGGGGGGGGCCTATCCCCTCAGGGGTTCACCAACTCCTCAACCCGCACCGCGAACGACAAATCCTCGGTCTTCGCCAGGCAGCTCGTATCCAGACCCTCAAGATCGCCTTTGCTGACGAACGCCTGGATGATTCCCGAGACGCAAGGGTCGGTGTCGTTGTGCCCCCGGTTGGAGAGGGTGAGAGCTTGCGAGTTGGGAAATGAACGCGCTGCCGTCTCGCCATAGCGGGGCGGGGTTACGTAATCGAGCGCTCCGGTCAGGATCAGGGCGGGGACGTTGGAGGGAACCGGCGTCCAGTAGTCCTTCGGCACCTGTGCGTGCGGCCACTCTTTACAGGCGAGGATTTCCCGGCCGAGGCGGAAGGTGCCCAGGATGGTGCCGGCGGCGGCACGGGCCAGGTCGGCGGGGTCGAAATGCAGCTCTTCGTTGCAGACGATCGAGAGGTAAACGCCTTTCGGGATGCTGCTCTCTCCTTGGGGGACCAAGTTGCGGGCGAGGGGCTGGTAGTCGCCGGCATGGGCGAGGTGGATCAGCAGGGGGAGGTCGTGGATCCTCTCGGCGGAGTACAGGACTCTGATGAGGAAGATGCGCAGGATCTCGGCGTCGATCGGAATTTCCACCTGCTTGCCGGTCTCAGGGTCGCCCACCTTCACCTTGACCGGCTTCACGGCGAGGCGTTTCAAGAGCGTGGTGAATTCGTCGGCGAGGTTGGGAAAGGCGTTGTGGCAGCCCGGCTGGCGAGCACAGGCGGCGAAGGCTTGGTCCAATGCGGATTGAGCGTTGCGGGGGAATTCGAGCCACATCGGCAGATCGAAGGGGACCACGCCTTGGAGAGCGACGGCGCGAACGTGGTCCGGATGCCGACGAACGTAGACCATCGCGGCTTGGGTTCCGTACGACACGCCGTAGAGGTTGAGCCGCGGGTAGCCGAGCCAGTCGCGAATTTCGTCCAGGTCGTCCATCGCGACAGGGGTCGTGTAGTAGCGCAGGTCGGCTTTTTTCTCCAGTTGCTTGCGGCAGCGGCGGACCGCGTTCTTGAAGCGGGCCTCGTTTCGATACTCCGGGTTCGCGGGGTCGGTCGACAGGTCGCAATCCAGCGGATTGGACTCTCCGCTCCCGCGCTGATCGATCAGCAGGATGTCACGGTGCCGCCGCAGGTCGGCGAAAGCTCCGTTCAGAAAACTCGCGTAACGGGTGGCGGGCGCGACGCCGCCTCCGGCGAGAAAGACCAGCGGATCGGGCGCCACCTCCGCCGTCTTTGCCGGGAGGACCACGACGTGGAGGGCGATCTTCCTCCCCTTGCCGGCTGTGCGGTTCTCATAGACCTCGTGCCGGCCGCACAGGACTTCCTCGTCCACCTCCGGTACGCGGCAGGGCGCGAGCCTGTCGGCGAAGCGGGGAACGGGTGGCGGGGGAGTCTCCTGCGAGGACTCCTGCGCGTGTAGCCCCAAGTTGAACGGCAGCAATAAGAGGATGACAAAAGCGTTCAGTTTCATGGCGCCCCTCGGGTCGAGCGGTCGACTTGGGCGACCCCCGCCAAGGAGGCAGTATGCAAGCCGGTCTCAAGGCCCTACGTGACCTCAGGAGACGAAGATTCAGCCGAGCCGTCGGCGGAGGTCGATGGGTTGGTCCATGGCTAGTACTGCGGCAGTCCCATCCTATCCACAACAACGGCCGGGAGAGGATTGCCCCCTCTCCCGGCGGCCGGTAGGGAGATGCTCCGCCCCTACGCCAGAACCGCTACCCGGGCCTGGGACTGACTCCACCTCAGATACAGATGCAGATCCGCGCGTTCACGCACATCTCGCCGTTGGCGGCGCAGCCGGCGCAGAACGCGGCGGAACAGCCGGTGCCGATGGGAGCTTGGGGCAACCAAGCGGGCGCTTGGTCGGGAAGGGCGAGGTGTGTGGCGGTTCCGCTCGTAGAGGCATTAGGCGATGGCTGGCAGGCATCGAGAATGGGCGCGGGCGCCGCGGCCACCTTTTCAGGCGCAGCTCCGGCGATCCCGCCAAACAACAGGACCGACGCGGCGAACAGGGCGAGGAGAACGGGCAGGCGGTTGCGATGCATGAATGCCTCCTGGGCAGGCGTTAGATCGAACGGGAATCCGTTCAATTCTGACAGTGCTCGCGGCGGAAAGAGTGGGACTCGCGCGTCCGCGCCGTGAGTTTGAGTTGCAATCACAAGTAACACTTGTTACATTTCACGTGTGGAGATCGCACCGCCCGCCGCCCGACCGCTTCGCCGCTTCGGCTTGGAACCGAACGTGGTGGCGATGCTCGCGACGTTTCTCGCGCTCGGGATGGGCGAGGAGCTTTGGGTGCGGTTCGTGCCCAAGTATTTGGAGCTTCTCGGCGCCGGGGCGGCGGGGATCGCGATCTACGGCGCGCTGCGCGATCTGCTCGACGCGGTCTATCCCTACCCGGGAGGCTGGCTCGCCGACCGGTGGGGGCGGCGAACGGCGCTCTCCGTTTGCGCCCTCGCCGCGATCGCCGGCTACCTGATTTGCGGCATCGCGCCGAGCTGGCCCTGGGTGCTCGTGGGCACGGTGCTCGCCATGGCCTGGAGCGGCCTGACCCTGCCGGCGATCTTCGCGGTGATCGGCGACCACCTGCCACCGGGGTCCCGGGCGACCGGCTTCGGCGTCCAGGCGATCTTGAAGCGGCTGCCGATCATCGTGGCGCCTCCCCTCGGCGGTTGGCTGATCGCCCGCTACGGTCTTGGGCTGGGGGTCCGCGCGGGGATCGCGGTGACCATCGTTCTCGCTTTCTTGGGGCTCTGGGTCATCCGCCGATTCTTTACCGAGGCGGCGCGCCCTCCCGCCGACCTTCACGGTCTTGGCGGCCTCTGGCGCGAGATGGCGCCGGGCTTGAAACGCCTGCTGATCGCCGACGTCCTGGCGCGCTGGGCCGAGGGGATTCCCAAGGTCTTCATCGTGCTCTGGGTGATCGACGAATTGGGCGCTTCGAGCGCGCGCTTCGGCGCATTGACCGCCCTTCAGATGGTGACGTCGACGCTCGCCTACCTGCCGCTCGCGCGGCTCGCCGACCGGCTGGACCGGAAGCCGTTCGTCCTCGCGACCTTCGCTTTCTTCGCGCTCTTCCCGCTCGCGCTCGTCGCCCTGCCCGCCGTGCTCGGCGCGCTCGGGCTTGGGGCGGCGTTCGTCGTTGGCGGTCTGCGCGAGGTCGGCGAACCGGCGAGGAAGGCGCTGATCGTCGATCTCGCACCGAGCGGCGCGCGCGGCCGGGCGGTCGGACTCTACTACCTGGTCCGCGGGCTAGCGGTCTTTCCCGCGCCGCTGGTCGGCGGCTGGCTCTGGTCGCTCGACCGGCGCCAACCGTTCTGGGTCGCCGGCGCCGTCGGCATCGTCGGTTTCCTCTGCCACTCCCTCTGGGGCCCGTCCGGGGCTCCGCACACTCCTGAAAGGAGCACGTCATGAAATGGATAACCCGCGAACGGGTGAAGGTCGATCGCGTCGCCTGCCCCTGGCTGATTCGGCGGTTCGTCGATCCGGAAGCCGAATTTCTATTCGTTCCCGCCGATCGGGTGACCGAGCGGGCCGCGACCGAGCAAGCCGTCCCTTTCGACGTGCCGGATGTCGAGCTCGGCCACCACGGGGGGCGCTGCTCGTTCGAAGCGATCCTCGACAAATACGCCCTGGGAGGCGATCCGGCGCTCGCTCTGCTCGGCCGGATCGTCAACGGCGCCGACACCGACAACACGCTCTGGCGCCAGCCCGAGGGGCCGGGCCTCGCGGCGATCGCCGAGGGGTTCCGCCATCTCGGTTTCGCCGACGACCACGAGATCCTGAAAGCCGAATGGATCGTCTACGACGCTCTGTACGCCTACTGCCGGGAAAAGGCGGGTTCGGCGGGCGCCGCGGCGGCGGCGGCCTGATCGGGGGATAAATGGAGCGAGGTCGGATAACCTCTCCGCCGTGCCTTGGATCGGTTTGAGCTACTCCCTGCCCGCGGGCTCGTCGTCCTCCCGCAGGGTCGCCGTCTGGCGGCGGCTGCGCCAGCTCGGGGCGCAGTCTCCCGCCGGCTCGCTGTCGATCCTGCCGCCCACCGACGAGAACGTCGAGGCCCTCCATTGGCTCGCGGAGGAGATCGAATCCGCCGGCGGCGAGGCGATCGTGCTGCGCGTCGAGCGGCTCGAAGGGGCCGCGGAAGGCCACCTGATCGCCGCCTTTCGCGAGGCGCGGAACGAGGAGTATCGCCAACTGGCGGCCGAATGCGCGGAAGTGGTCGAGCAGGCGGAAGCGAGCCCGGCGGGCGGCGCGCCGTTCCGTTCTCGCCTGGAGGAGCTGCGGCGGCGGTTCGCCGAGATCGCACGTTTGGACGCCTTCCAGGCGCCCGGTCGCGCGGCGGCTGCCTCGGCGCTCGCGCGGGTGGAAGCCGCTTTGCGCGGCGACCGAGGGGGCGCCCCGGACGTTCCTTGCGTCGAGGCTGCTGACTACAAAGGCCGCCGCTGGGTGACCCGGCCGCGGCCGCATGTCGACCGCCTCGCTTCGATCTGGCTGATCCGGCGGTTCATCGACCCGCAAGCGCGCGTCCGCTATGGCGACACGCCGCGCCGGGGCGAAGTTCCGTTCGACATGCCCGGAGTCCAATTCGGCCACCACGGCGGGCGCTGTACGTTCGAGACGCTGATCGCGGCGTTTGGTCTCGGCGGCGATTCCGGCGATCCCGCCCTCAACCTCCTGGCCGAGATCGTCCACGAGATCGACCTCGGCGACGGCACCTCCGCGCGCCCGGAGATCGCGGGGCTCGACGGCATCCTCCGCGGCTGGCTCGCGACGGGCTGGAGCGACACGGCGATCGAAAGCGCGGGAGTCCCGCTGTTCGAGGGGCTCTACGGCTCGCTCGCGGAGACGGCAGCGGCGGCGCGACCGGCGAAAGCAGACGGGGCGCGATTGGGTGCTAAGGCCGGAGCCGCGAAGCGTCCCCGTCGAAGCCCGGCTTGACCTGAACCCACCGACCTTGCGAACCAAACGCAAGTCAAATTGCGTTTGGTGCGACTATTTGCCCGAGCTGACCCGGAAGGGTGTACCGATTGTCTGAAGTGCTGCGCTTGCGATACTCTTCTCGGCGTCTCAACAAAATTCACCTGCGCGCGTGAGGATGCGGCCGATGGATCGGTCGATCGTCGCGCCGCGATTTCCGTCGAGGAGGGACGTCAAATGACCCTGTCCGCCCGGTGGCACCCGCGTTGTCGCGTTCTCATCTTGGTGGGCGGGATCGCGCTGGTCCCGCAGATCGCAGCCTTCGGGGAAGGCGAGGCCTGCACCAATCAAACGCCGCGCCGGCTGGAGAAATGGAATACCGAGAATGCTCCGGCGACGGTCAAAAAGGGCGCGACCGAAGACACGGTCGTTTATACGCCGAAGGGCGGGAGCCCGACCACGCTTCACCGGTGCAGCCAGCACTACCACTGTTGGATCGAAAACCTCCAGCCGAACTGCCCGGGCCAGACGGCGACGGACGTCGGCGGACCGCCGGACAAGTGCCCCGTGAAGCCGCCGGTCGGTAGTTGGGTGGAGGTCCATACCGCCTTCTCGTCCAAGGTGGGGACCGGTTGCGATCCCGAGACCCTCAATTGCTGCATCGAGGGTCCGTTCGTCGTCGTGGGCTATCACGCGAAGGTGACCGCGGATGAGAAGCCGGGGAAGGTGCCGGTGTTTTGGACCGAGGAAGCGGCCGAGTGGTCGGGATCGAACACCGGCCCGGATGATGCCCCCGGCCAGTGCAAGCCCCTGCAGGCCAAATGGCGGTTCAGCCTGGGCTGCGATCTCAAGCTCAGCTTGGGGGAGCTCGGCTCGTTTCACCATCAGGATCGGGCGAGGGGACTCCAACCCCCGGATCGGTTGAGCACCGACCTGAACCACCTGACGCACTGAGGAGTGGGGGAGGGCTGGGCCTGTCCACAGCGGCCGAGAGAAGATTGTCTCTCTCGGCCGCTGTTTCATACTACCGCTTGACCAGCACCACCCTTTGCGCGTCGCCCTTGGCCGCCGCGCCGAACAGGGTGCGGGCCTGCTCGCAGGCTTCGGGGGTCGCGAACAGGTTCTGTCCCAGGTCGAAGCGCCTCTTCACGACCAGGTTGCGCTCCGCTTCGTGGCGTTCGATCTCGGTCGCGTAGGTTCCCGCCGGTCCGGTCGCGCGAGCCGGCGCGGGCGCCGATTCGATCGCCCAGCCGGCGGGCCAGGAGACGCGGAGCTCGACCTCTTCGCGGTAGGGGAAGTCGAAGAGGATCGGCGCGCGCCGCGCGCTTCCCGGTTGGGTGAACGGTTGGGTCGCCGGGCCGACCGGCCGGCTGGGGGTGAGCGTGACCTCGTCGCCGAGGGCTTCTTCGGCGCGCTGGGCCATCGCCCAGGAAACCTCCACGGTCTGTGCCTCGACCGACTCGGCGACCTTGACCTCCGAGATCACGGAGTCGCCGAAGCGCCGGCCCAATTCGTCTTTCCACGCCTCGGCGGTTTTCTCCGGCGATTCGCGCCAGCGGAGCCGGCCGACCGCCGAGTGACCCTTGAGCGCGAGGCTTCCGGTGCCGTGGACGATCCCGCGCTCGTCGATCGCGAGGTCGATCCGGGCGTTCTCGGCGTTCGACTCCGCGAGGGCCGCCGGCAGCACGAACAGCTCGGGTTTCTTGTCGTCCGGAATCACCGCCGCGGTGCCTTCGTAATCGGCGAGCAATCGGCCGAAACCGAGCCTCCGGTCGCACGGGTCGAGGAAGATTCGCCCGCCCGCCTCGGAGCCGAGATCGACGGCGACGAGCACGCGGTCGAACCAGGCGGGGCTTGCCGCGTCGAGGCCGATCACGCCGCCGCTGCGCGGCGCCGCCCAGACCGGTTTGGCGTCGAGCTTTGCCGCGCGGAGCATCGCGATGAGCAGCGCGCTTTTCTCGGCCGTGCCGCCATGGCCGTCGCGCAGGATGGCGTCGACGGAAGGCTGTTCGTCGGCGAGGAAGATGCCGTTGCCGGCCTTTGGGCCGTCCTCGTCGGTTGCGATCTCGTCGCGCACGAAACGGTAGATCGCCTCCGCCTTGGCGCGCCGGTCGGCGAGCGCGCCCGCCAGGCTCGACGCCTTGCGACCGGCGTCGCCGTCGTGGCGGAGCGCCTCGTCCCACCGCTTTTCGAGCAGAAGGGACGTCGAGTCCCAGCCCTCCAGCAGCCGCCGTTTGACCATGCCCTCGTCGTAAACCAAGGGGAGCAACATCATCTGCGTGGCGAGATCCTCGAACGGCACCTGGTACGGCTCGTCGGGCACCGGCGGCAGGCGGGTCGCCCAGGCGCGCAGGGTCCGGCTCTGGCGGTCCCGGCCGCGCTCGAATTGAACCCCTACCGCGAACGGGTCGCGCAGCCAGGTCTTGACCGCGACCGAGGGCGGGATGAAATAGAGGATCTCGGCCGACAGAACCGGGATCTCGTCGGAGAAGTAAAAAGGACGGAGGTAGAAGAGGCTGTCGAAGCGCAGCTCGTATTCTGCGTCCAGGATGGCGCCGACGGCGACCTCCGGAAAGGCGATCGAGGTCGAATAGGACTTCTCGTTCTTCGATCGCCGGCGTTCGAACTTGGCGTCCTTGGGCACCGGCACGACGCGGCCGTCGGGGAGCACGGTCCGCGCCGCCAGGCTGTACAGGCGGTGGAAATCGCTGTGCCGAATCTCGATCTCGCCCCGCTCTTTGCCTTTGTCGGTGAGGATCTTCACCCGCTCGCGGACGATCAGCCGAGAGGAGAGGTCGCGGCTGTCGAGATCGAGCAGGTGGAACTCCGCTTTGCGGAACAAAACCACCGCCGATGCGGTGGGCGCGCCGGGAACCTGCGCAAGGGCCAGCTCTGCGGGTGTGATCGGCGCAAACTCGGCCCGCGCGGGAAGGACGAAAGCCGCGGTGAGCACGGTCAACAGGAGGGCGAAGCGGCGGCGATCCCGAGTCATGTCTCCTCCGAGAGGCGAGGGTACGGCGAGCCGGTTCGCTGAATTGTAGCAGCCAAAAGAAAAAGAGGGAGGCGGGGGACCAGGCCGTTCCGGGTCGTCCAGCCAAGCGGAGGCGAGGCGGCCGAAGCCGCCTCGCCCGGCGTTCAATTCTGGAACGGGTTGTTCTCCGCGAAGTACTCGTGGCTGTCGGCGTTGTCGATCGCCTTGGCCGGGTTCTTGGTCGCGAGCTTCTTGCAGGCGGTCTGACCGTAGGCGTTGTCGTTGGTCCCGGCGACGACGGTGAAGTGGCTCGTCTCATGAACCAGAGTGCCGGCCTTGGAGTCGGTGCCGGTCGCCGGGGCGGCGAAGAACGCGCCGCACAGGTGGACGTGATAGGGCTGGTTGGCGTAGACGAACGCGTAGAGCGAGTTGTCCGACGCGCAGTCGCAGTCGAGCTGGAAGGTCTGGCCGGAGAAGGCGTTCTTGAGGCTGTTGTAGTGCGACTGGACGGTCGAATACCGCGAGGTGGTGTAGGACCCGAACCAGGTCTTGTAGCGCGCGTCGGTCGAGCGCGAAGCGGTGGGCAGGTTGACCAGGAAGTTGTACGACTCGGTGGAGTAGTTCTGGGCGTTGGTGAGCGCGTTGCCGATCGACGAGATGTTGCCGCTCGAGCAGTTCAAGTAGGTCGGGGCGAGCGCGCGGCCACCCGGGCGTGGCGCCGGCAGCGTGATTCCCAGTTTCGTGCCGCTCAGATCCTTGCCGGAGAGAGTCAGGTCCAAGGTGTCGGACTCCAGGGCGTCGAACGTGCCGACGCCGGTCAGCCCCTTGCGGTAGTCCTCATGCACGAAGTCGATGCCGGCCGCCGCGTAGCGCACCGTGTAGTTGCCCGGTTTCCGCATGTCGTAGACGGCGGACAGGTCGAAGGTCACCGACGCGCTCTCGCCCGCCGGAATGCGGACGTAGTCCGAAGGCCGCGGCGCCGCCCGCTTGACCAACCGGCCGGTGTACGCGACGCGCTCGCCGTCGCGCTCGACGACGAACAGGTCGCCGTCGAAACCGGCGAGGGGGGTCTTCCGCTTGAGGACGAGAAGGTCGTCCGCCCCCTGGTTGGCGAGCGAGAAGCGCACGTTCACGCTCTCCGCCGTGGTGAGCGCCGTCCTGTCCATCGACAGCTGCGGCACGAGCGCGCCGCCGCCGAGCGAACCGGCCATCGCCGGGACGCTGGCAACCGCAACCAGACCCACCAACGCAATGCTCCACAGGACCTGCTTCCGCATGAGGCCTCCCTCTTTCAGGGTATGAAGATTCCCGCATTAGCGCGGGAGTACTTTGAGAGTGCAAGCTGACTGGAACTAGCAGTGTGGAGCGAAACACGGAGCGTGACACGAGCGCCGCTCGATCGCAACTACAGGCCCGGCGGAAAACGAAAAACCCGCCGGCCGCGAGGCCGGCGGGCGGGTCCGATCGGTGGCTAAAGGAAGTCGTCGTGGCTTTACTCGTCGTCGCCCCCGCGAACGATCAGGGTGTAGTTGACGCCGGCAACGGACTGGTCGGGATTGGTCTTCTGAAACGTGAGGGTGTGCCTGCCCCGCGAGAGCGGCTTCAAGAACAGAAAGTAGCCGTCGGCCACCGCGGGAGTGCG